>Ga0129348_1000300_pt1 | contig 17647 bp, 25 predicted proteins | sample CPBDNA_4_FD_94424 | JGI IMG/M metagenome (GOLD analysis project Ga0129348, IMG submission 94424) | Freshwater to marine salinity gradient microbial communities from Chesapeake Bay, USA - CPBay_Sum_27_0.8_DNA | ecosystem: Environmental > Aquatic > Marine > Coastal | place: USA: Chesapeake Bay...
CGAAAGTGACTAAGCCAATCATAAAAGCGAATGCCAGAAGTAGCTCCTCGAAGTTTTCTTGTTTTATTTACCCACTTCCAAAAGGACACGGTTCTAGAATAAGGATTTCGAATACAACCTATTTTGAAAAAACGATCAAGCTGAACGACATCTTTATAATTTTTCAACTGATGGTGCTTTGCATATCGATACGGAGAGTTTTTAGTTGGAACTCCAATATCTATAAAATCAAAATTATCTTCTTCTTGCTCGATATAAAAATCTATATTACAGTACTTCTTAAAAGAATTAGAAATTGAAACAGACCCCGTTTTAGGGGGCATAATAATCAAAAACTTATGCTTATAACTTATCATTAATAATTAATTATTAAATCAGAAATTGAATCTTTGAAGAATAAACGTTTAGCTCCTGACCCTCCCCAACTATTTGGGGTAGACAGTGAATCTATTTTAAATGTGTGAGTTTTAATTGTCCTTAAGTTGTCTATAGATATATATTGATGTGGCGAAAAGAGTATATGAACCGCATGTTTTTTATTTAAAATTTCATTATATTCTGGATTAGATCCACCGCGAAATGTAAGTTTTTTGTTTTTTAAAAAAGTCTGATTAGCTTTTATGTGAACTGGGAGAAAGCTATCTGATGTAGAAATAGATAAATCTGGAGAGCGACTAAGTTTCCTGACATCTCTAGTATATAGTTCTCTTTTCTTTGTTGCCGAATTAAACTCATCGCCAGTGAGTTTTACATCGTAGTTTTCGCTTAATTTTTTCGCATGTAAAGCTTCTTTTAATGATCCGTATATTTGGTTCGCAAGATATTTATGAGCACTCCTTCCGTTCAAGTTTGGAATTCCAGAAAATAATCGATTGCATAAATTTAAAAATTCACGATTAGGACGCCTCAATAAAGAAGAGCATAAAAATTTTTCAGGAACATCGATGGCTCTGTACGATTCTGGAGATTCTTTTAATTCAATATTAAGTTCGACCCAATCGCATATACTCATTCGAAATACTTTAATAAATTCGTCTCGAAAGACTTCAAAATTAGAATAAAAAAAATCAATCATCTTTAATTGTTTGTAAAATTTTTAAACACAATTTAGGAAGAAACATTTCTCCTAATACATCCCGAATAAATCTATGGCTATATTCGTAATCGTATAAACCTCCTTCTCTAGGAGTAGCAAATTTATCAAGACAATTAGCTGGTAGTCCACAAAGAGCTAATATTTCTCTTACCGATAAAACTCGAGCATCTGATTGAGTGCCATTGGGTAGTGGTCTGCCTGGATGAACGTTATTTTGACTAGAAATAGACCCATTATTCATAGTTACTGTAGGGGCAGGATCGTCCCACTTCATTCTTTTGTAAGTTGTAGGGTAACCAAAAATTTTTCTTTTAACACCATTTTTTTCTACAGAAGGGAAGTGCTCATCGTTATTAAAAGCAGTCTCACCTTCTTTTGTATGTTTCATCCACTCGATATGTCTGTCGTTATGTTTGGGTGCAAAATGCCAAGGCCATAATGAATAGCAGTCACTCTCAAGAGGAGGAAAACGATTGGGATTGCCTATGGCATCTCGAACAGTGAGTAATTTAGAGCTTGGCTCTGGGTGTTTCCAACTACCACCAGGAGAAATTAGACATATAACTCTTTTTCTAGATTGAGGTGTATCATAATGCTTTCCATCTAAAACTTTAGAGATACACTGATGTGTATCAGGAATATGATTATCAAGAAAATCTTTAATTTTTACTACATCTCCATTAAAATTAATTGAAGTATTAAGCATGCCTGGAACATTCTCTATAAGCATATATTTAGCCCCTATTGCATTAAAAATATCTACTGCATGAACAATTAATTTGTTTCTTGCATCATCAGGTTTTTTTTGTGCATTGGCAATGCTCATGCCCTGACAAGGAGGTGTTGCAATAACAACATCTATTGGGCCAAAATCATTGCAAGCTTTTAGAATCTTAGCACGAACACTCTCAGAGCAAATATCTCCACAAACTATTTCGGGGCTATGCTTGTTGAACTTATTATAAAACTCAACTCTTTCAGGTAGTAGCTCATTGGCCACTACTACATCATACCCATTTTCAGATAAATAAAATTCACCGAAACCAACATTTGCGAATAAAGATAATATTTTCATAAAAAAAAAGAGGGTCGGTTAATTATAACCGACCCTCCGAAATAAGTCAAGTATTTTCTAAGAAATTATTCTTATTTAGAACTCAACTTCCCAATTAATGCGACAACCAAAACTAAAGTCACAAAGGATGTGAAATCAGCTCCAGCGCCAACAAACCCACCGAGCAAACCTTGAAGGTTGCCGATTACATTGATAGGAGCACTAGCTCCGAATACAGCTTGAACTACAATAAGAAGTCCAAGAACACTTAATAATGTAGCGGCAATCCCGTTGACTGCGCCACCGATTTTTTCTAACGTTTCTTTCATATTATTGATTAGGTTAAAAGATTAATTTAAAATTTAAAAGTTAAGGCTGTTCCAAAAACAAATTCACGATCAATATCATCAGCGTCAATTAAGTCAACAGATGCTGACAAAGTAGCGCCTTCACCTACAGAGCGAGACAAATTAGCTCCAAGACCATAGTAAGAACGATCAGTAGACTCAGTAACATCAGTATTACCAGCAGAAGCTGAAAGACCTAAGTCAGCAACTGAAAGCTCAATCGAATGAGAAATAGAACCTTCAATGGTATAAAGCTCATCATCTACATTACGATAAACAGATACAGTAGGGTTAGCGATAGTATTGAGAGAAGCTTTAATGGCAATTTCAGACAAGGCTTCGCCAGCCACATCTTCAAAATGATTAAAACCGCCGTACAAAGAAAAGAGTCCGTCAGCGAATGACTGACCTACTCCAGCAGCAAAGCCATAACTATCGACACCAGCATCAACAGATTGATTGGTGCATGCATGAAGACTAGCATTTAAGCCAGCAACAGATTGTTCAAGATCAACCGATGCTTGAACAGATTCAAGTGCCTTTTGCTCGCCACGATAAAAGAAATCAGATGTATATCCAATCTTAGCGGAGTTTGCCAAGGCAGCGTTAGATAGCCCGAGGGCCAGTAATAATGATACGATTTTATTTTTCATATTATTTATTGATTAAATTATTTTATTCTAATTTCTTTCCAAGCTACAAATTTGTTTTTTACTAAATCTCTAATATGTCTTTGTTTTGTGTTGAGTTGGCTATTACCACTTTTAATTTCGATAAAAGTTATTTCATCATCACCAAAAGATATATAGTCTATAGGTTTTCCGAGAAAGTTGCAGTTTTCTGGCTCAAAATCAAACTGATCTAGGAATGGAGCAAGGGTTTCTGCAATCTGACCAAGTCTAACTTCGCTACTTTTCTTTTGACTTAAAACTTTTTTTCGGTTATCAGTTTCTATCGAAAGTTTTTCCTCCAAATCTTTCAGTTGGTTATCTAGCAATTCTTCTTTTTTTAAAAACTCTGTCCTTTGAAAAGAGATTAATTGCTGTTCGTTTTTAAAAGCTTCCTGTAGCTTAAGTAATTGATTCTTGAGAAACTCATTCTCTGATTGTAAAGAATCGGCGTTTGTGCTTGAATTAGATTCATATTTAAATGTTGTTTTATTCTTTCTCTTTCTCCAAAAGAAGAAAAGGCTTACCAATATAATACACGAAACCAATAAGGTTTCAACTAAAAAATTCATAAACTAGTGCTTGCACACAGAAATAATTCTGTCATGGCGGAAAGACCTGATTGATTTTCTGGCAAAACAATAAGCTTTAAATCCCGCATTAGTTCTATGTTCTTGCTTGTTACCAAATGACTCATGCAAATTTATATTTCCAATTAAATAAGTTTTGATCTTATTGTCTGAATTTTTATAAACAATATAATATTTTGGCCCAAAAAAATTTTTAACTTTGAAAAAAAAAGATTTAATCATCTAAATTAATGTTATTTTTTTCACAATATGCCACGGAGTATCCAGATCTCCAGTTAAAATGAGCAATAAATATGCAAAAAAATAATATAACGTAGGGCTCAAAAGAGTTAAATCCTATTTTGTAAAATGACAAAAAGCCAATAATAACAAAAGGGAGAAATTTGTTTAAAGCATAATTAAAAACAATCATAATGAATTTACAGTAAGATATTCTTTGTCTAAGGAAGGAGAAAGTACACCAAAACCAGTCGAATCTTCAAAGATTCCAGAAATAGTAACTTCGGGATGCTTGTCTAACAGATCAATTAAATGATCAGGCAATAATTCCGAAGTAGATTCTTGAAAAGGTATACTCATATCAATATAAAAACCATTATACTCGGAACTTCTTTCAATGTCAACTCTTTTATCATAAAAAGTTAAACTACTTAACAAAGAAGATAGAGATTTTCGTTCACGAGCGTAAAGCCGAATTTTATATTGAGTGATAAATAATGTGTTATTCATATGTTAATCAGAGGATTGCCAGGAAGGCTTAAAAGAGTTGGGGAAAATGTCGTCATAATTATCTCTAAATTTTTTGCTAATATTTCTCGGGGCATCACCTTTTCCATGAGTTGTTTTGCCAGAAAATACTGAATCACTTTTGCATGACCCGCCATTATCTGAGCACCATTTTTTGAAGCCATCTTGTGCTTGAGAGATTTTTTTTTGATTTTTAGAGTTCATATACCATATATAGAATTAAGTATGTTTTCTGAATTAGCTCGCAACGCTCGTCTTTTTTGCTCAAGCAAGGATTCTTCTTTCATTTTAGCATTAAGTTGATCAGAGAGATCTTTTTGGGCTTGAGTTTCTTTTTGTTCTACTGCATCATTACCCATGGCAACAACAAGAAAAGTAATTTTGTGATCTTCTTCTGAATGAATTAATTCCTTAGAATATTCAATTAAATCTTTAAATTGTTCTTCTTCAAGATCTTTATAAGAATCCCAACCAGTAATCTTATTCATAAGATTGTCACTGGTAACCAATGCAAAATTTAAAAAACTCATCGAGACAAATCAAACCAAGAAAAAGAATCAGGTAAACTATTTAAATTTTCAAGCTTAACTAATGTAAGTTTAGATAGTTTTTTATTGGGTTGATAAATATTATATTTTGCAGACCACGGATCTGAAACTAAAGGACCATTAAAATTAATTGAATTTTTTACATGAGCAAGTAAGGATTCTCTTGGAACGATTAAAAAACCTTCGTAAACTTCTATAAAAATAAAATGAGCTTCTTGGTATAGCCAGCCAGGCTTTCCTTGGTCATTTAATAATTCTACCCAGAACCATTTGTCTTTTAAAGATTTTCCACGTCTAAATTTAACAAATATCGGGGTTTCTTTGGGGCGCTTTTTGTGATCTACGCCGCACAAATAAAAATTAAAACCTTGGCGAAAGTCTTTATAGCTAATTTTCTTAATGCTTAAATTTCTATCTTGCGAAAATTTAATTAGCCGAGAAGCTTGATTTTTTATTTTCAAAGAATGTGATGAGGGTTTTTTGTTTTAACAATTTTTATCGCATTCAAACTAGAAATTGGTTCACTCCAAGTTTTTAAAGCAGATTTTAAATTATATATTTCTAGTTTAGCGTCTTCATAGTTTAAATGGTTGGAGGGTGTTGCCCTCCTTCCATTTCTAACTATAACGAAAACATCAGGGAAGTTTTTCATGGATTAAAAATCTGGAGATTCATCTTCAAAGGCAGGCTCAGAAGATTGTTCAGACTTAGAAGAACTGACACTAGCTTTTACCCCTGCATCAAGATCTAATCCACTAGAAGCCATTGGAGCAGAGTAATAAAGAATTACATCGGGTGCATTAGGGTTATCTTTTTTATTAGAATTAGAAAAGCCTACGATATTAAGGAATCCGTCCTCCTTATGCTTTTCAATGTTAATTTTTCCAGAAAAATAATTTTGAGTCTTGCCAGCTTTTTTCCACAAGGCTCCTACTTCTCTTTCTTTCCATTCGTTATTTTTTTCTTTTTCGGTTTCCATAATATTTTATTATTAATTTATTTTATTTACGAGGACTAATTATTATTATACAATAATTTATTGAAATTTCTTTTTTAATTCTTCAATTACTTGAACTTTTTTTTCTTCATTAAGAGTGCTATATGATTTTTTAAATCTTCGTAGTAAACGTTTTTGCTCAGGAAGACCTTCGTAGCCCATAATTTTTTTTATTTCTTTAAGCTTGGATTTGTTCATAATATGTTACATTTGAGAAACAGGAAAGTGAGTCTCCGCCAGCATAACTCATAGAACTTTGTAGATCTTCTGTGATTTCATTGATTTTTTCGCCATAAGTCAAGCCATTGGATGGAATATTAGTTAGCTTGCCTTCAATGTTCTTACGAACACCTTTGTTTTCAAAACTAGCAGACCCAAAGTATGCTTTATGGTTGTAGCCATCAATTGCAAGATCTGCAGCTGGACTATCTGTGCAAGCCGCAAATAAATTTCCTGCCATAACCATGGTTGCACCTGCAACCAAAGCTTTTGCAATGTCTCCGTTAGATTTAATACCACCATCAGCTATAACGGGGATTTTTTCAGGTATATCTAAATCTTTAATATCGGAAGCACTAGAAAGCATGAAGCCATCTTCTCTTGAGAAAGCTACTTTAGAACATTGTTGCACACAAGAAAACATAGGCATTGTAAAACCAGTCTTGTCTTTCGTAGTGCATGGTGAACCTTGACCAATGCCAACTTTAACTGCATCAGCGCCCCAAGAAGATAAATCCGCGACAGCATTTGGAGTGGAAACATTGCCTGCAATAATTTTTGTGCGAGGCAAAAAGTGTTTTACATGCTCAATCATTTTCCGCATTTGTAGGCAGTGACCGTGAGCTATATCTATAGTTAGAAAATCTATTTTGAGTTTAGCTTCTTTAATTTTTTTAATCAAATTGATATCTTCAGTCTTAACTCCACAGCTAAACGAAATTGTATGCCAAGATTCGTAATTTGCTTTTTGAATGTTTTCAAAGATATCTTCAATAAAACGATGCATGATATAAAAATATCCATGACTAGACATCCAGCTAGCAATTTCTAAATTAATAACTGACTGCATATTCGCAGGTATTACAGGAAGCAAAAATTTTGTTCCGAGAAAATTAACTGAAGGATCACAAGCCGCTCTAGTTTCACAGGTAGAATAATTAGGCACTAAACTGATGTCCGAGTATTTTAAAGCTTTCATAAATGTATATTTATATCATTCAGTAAATTTTCCATCAACTCGCCACTGACGCGGGTGCGATATTTATTTTTAATAACATGATAAAAATTAGAATTTTCTACTACAATAACTAAACTAAATTGAGACAAGAATTCGGACCCATACTTTTCAATAAACTCAGATTCAAGAGAATTAATAATATAATCTTGCGTCTGATTGAATCCAAATTTAAATTTAAAATCTGAACAATCTTTAATGAGAATCATGACATCTGGTAGTAATAAACTGCCCAACAAGCTATGATATAAACTATAAATTCCATTATCTAAATTCCTTTCTTAATAATCTCCAGCGATCTGAGTCAATAGGTTTACTTCCATTATCTATAGCATACAACATGTCTACGACTTCGTCAAGGCTATTATAAATATATTTATGAGGCAGCATCCCAAACATCCATAAAGGAGTCTTTGATTTACCTCCCTCCATGCTAATGAAAATAGGTTTTTTCATTCTAACTGCAGTCACAATTTCTTCAGCACTACCCCAAGAAGCAACCTCTGGAACAAGGTGAGCAATAATAAAATCGCTGCGATCTACTAAATTTAAATCATATGCGCGAACTGTTTTAAATTTTTCAGTTAGACGGTCATACTGCTTCGTCTTAAGCCAAACTTCCATTTCTTTACGAGATGCTTCGTCTTCAGCCACATCTTTGACGAAAGGCTTTTTGTATGGATCAAAGCAAGTGATATCTATTTTTCCTAATTTTTCAGTAATTTCTTCTCGCCAATTTCTGCCACTAACATATTGCATATGGCCAACGAGATAAGTTTTAGTATTAGATAAAAGATTCATAATTGATTATGAATAAGAGTATACTAAAGTTTACACTAAAAGTCAAGTATTATTTCCACTTACAGTAATTTGGATTCTCAAGACGCTTTCTTCTCATATATTCTCTTTTTTGTTTTCTTCTTCTTTCGATGTCAGATTTATCGTATTTTTCTTGAGCTTTTTTTTGTGCTTCAGAAACTTTTTTAGGTGTGGAATTTTGTTCGATAGATTTTTTTAAGCTCATTAGTGTAATAGAAAGTGATTAACTTATACTTTATATATAATAAAATATGAAAAGAAAAATTCTAATTATGGGATTGCCAGGGTCTGGCAAAACGACACTCGCAGAAATTCTTGTGAGAAAATTGAACGCTGCATGGTTTAATGCTGATGCTGTAAGGCAAGATATTCATAAGGATTTAGGTTTTACAGATGAAGATCGATTAGAGCATGCAAGAAGAATGTCGAAATTGTGCGACTGGTCAACGCTGGGTGGAGGTTATGTAATAGCTGATTTTGTATGCCCAACTAAAGAAACTAGAGAAGCTTTTGGGGCAGACTTTGTTGTATGGGTGGATAGAATCTTAGAGGGTAGATATGCAGATACAAATAAAATTTTTGAGAAACCAGAAAAGTTTGACATAGCACTAAGAGAAGGCACTCCAGAAGAGTGGGCAGAAGCAGTGGTTAGAAAACTTAATGAGAGTGAAGCTTGGGACGATCAAGCTCCTACAGCCCTTTTAATCGGAAGATATCAACCTTTTCATATCGGACATAAAACTCTTGTTGCTGAAGCCATCAAGCGCACAGGGCAATGCTGTATCGCTTTGCGTAATGTTGGAGGAATTGATGAGAAAAATCCATACGACTACGAAGAAGTAAAGAAAAACATTCTAGATGCATGCATAGAATTTGGTAATAAAATAAAAATAATTGAAATACCAAATATAACGGACGTTTTTTATGGTCGTGGAGTTGGTTACAATATCGAACAGCTAGAGCTGTCAAAAGAATTACAAGAAGTTTCCGCAACAAGAATTCGAGCTGGAGAAATTGGACCAGACGGCAAACCTTTAGGAAAAAGACCTGAATAATGGAAAAATTTAATACAATATTCTGCGATATCGATGGATCGATATTTAAATATCGAAAATTTGAAAAATACACAGAAGAAAAGCCTGAAGTTTTACCAATGGCAAAAGAAAAACTGGCAGAATGGAAGCAAACAGGCCATATGATTATACTGACTACAGCTAGACCTGAATATTTAAGAGAACACACAGTTCAAGAATTAGCTGAAAACGATATAGTATACGATAGGCTCATTATGGAAATAGAAAGAGGACCACGCTTCTTAATTAATGACATGGATCCTGATAAACCAGGAAAAAGAGCCACAGGAATAAATCTAATGAGGGATCAGGGGTTTGTTGATCAAAGATGGTGGGCAATGGGGATGTAAAATGCGACTTGAGAACCAACACTTTAATTATCCTGAAATCGTATTTGGCATAACCGAAATTAAAAAATATTCATCTGTAAAGTATGAATACAATCCAGCATTTGACTTAATAGAGTTTGACAGAGTTCTGTCAAACTCTATGGTCTATCCTGGCAATTATGGATTTATACCGAATACACTAGCCGAAGATGGGGACCCAGTAGACTTCATAATGCTAGAATCAGATCCAACTCTTCATCCTAAAACACTAATTAAATTAAAAATTTTAGGATATCTTGAGATGATAGATGACGGAGATAAAGATTACAAAATTATCGCAACCCATCAAGAAGGTGCAATCCAAGATCTATCCGATATAAATAAGGAAGATTTAGATAAAATTCAAGATTTCTTCGCAAACTACAAAAACCTAGATAATAAAAAAGTTTCTATAGGTCAATGGCAAAATAGAGAAGTTGCAAAAGATTATTTAAATAATAAATATATTCCTAAAGAAAGAATTGGTGGACGTGGCGGGAGTTGAACCCGCGTCTTTAAACTTTCAAAAATACACACCTACAAGTTTAGTCAGTTTTTTTTAAAGTTTTGATACTAACATCCAACTACCTGTTACAATTATTTACAGATTATGAACAGGTAAACCTTTTCTGTTGTTGCAGATGTCGTCCTCGCACTCTAGATATCTGCGTCAAAAGAAGCGAGGGGGTAGCTTTAAGCTACCATCTCAAGCTCTTCAGCTTGCTCGAATTGCACGAGGGATTCGTACTCTTCTGTTGCAGCTTGAAGAAGCTCTTCAATGCTATAATAACCTTCGCCATGTATAGCTTTTGTGCCTTGATATCGAAGCCAGACACCTCTCCGACTTGCAGTATATAGATCCAATTTAAATCGAATCCAGTACACGCCCATAAAATTCTAAAGAACTACAAATACTTATACCAAGTATTTTTTAATATATTACACAAAAAAGTAAAGATGTCAAATAAAAGTGTATATTATTAAGGAAAGGAGGAAAGATGATACATAAAGTAACAATAACTCAAATAGCTATTTTAATAGGAATTGCCATATTGGCTGCATTAACACAACTATTTTAAACGGAAATCACCTTCACTGAATACCACGGAGATGTTTTGCACTGTTTTTTTGACGACATGTTCTTCAAGAAGGTGTTTAGCAATTAAAATTTCAATTTTTTGTGAAAATAATCTTTCAACAGGACGAGCTCCTAAACCGATATCAGAAAGCTCTTTAACCAGTTTGGTAATAGCACTATCATCAAGCTTGATCTTTAATTTTTTTGGTCTAAGTTTGGTGTTTAAAACTTGAAGGTGTATTTTTATTATATTTCTATATTCTCGTTCAGAGAAATCTTTAAATAAAATTAGATCATCAATTCTGTTTACAAATTCAGGTGAAAATTGACGCATTAATAGTTCTTTAATTTTTTCTAGCATTAAGTCGGATTGATTAGATTGACTAAACCCAACAGAAGCACCCTTATCTAAAATTTGGCTACCAACATTTCCAGTAAGAATAATTAAAGAGCTAGTGAAGTCTCCAGTTCGACCTAGGTTATCATTTAAAACACCTTCATCTAAAATATTTAATAAAACTTTTAATACTTCTGGGTGAGCTTTTTCAATTTCATCAAATAAAACGACAGAGTATGGGTTTTTGCGTATAGCATCAATTAAAAAACTACCATCTTCATAACCTACATATCCAGGGCTAGAGCCAGACAATTTGTTGGCGCTAATGGAGTCAGAATATTCACCCATATTAACTCTAATTATTTTATTTTCACTACCAAACAAATTTAAAGCTAATTTTTTAGCAGTTAGTGTTTTACCTGTTCCTGTTTTACCTAAAAACATAAAGACACCCATTGGTTTTTTAGGGTTATTTAGACCGCAAGCAGCCCTAATTAAAGAATTAGATATAGAAGATATGGCTTCATTTTGGCCGATCACCTCTTTCAATAAGTTTTTTTCTACAGAAAGAAACTTTTCATTAGAATTTGAAGAAATTAAAGAAAGGGGAATTCCAGTTTTTTCAGATATTACACTTTGAATATCTTTAGTTGAGATAAACAATTTTTTCTTGTCCATTGTAGACTCCCATTTATCTAAAACTTTTTGATATTTATCAAACATTTCATCAATGCATGAGCCTAAAGTTTCTTGTCTCTCTAGATCACTAATATCATTTTGTTGATCTATTAATGACTCTAATGCCAATTCTAAATCTTTAGCTTCTTGAGGTTTATTAAAATACTTTAATTTAATTTTAGATGCAGCTTCATCAATTAAATCTATCGCTTTATCTGGAAGATATCTATCATTAATATATTGAGAACTTAGGTTGACAGCTTCCTTAAGGGCTTGTTTGCGAAATTTTACCCCATGAAACGATTCATATTGAAATGCTAAGTTTTCTATAATTTCATAACACTCTTGAAGCGAGGGTTCTTCAACTAAAATCGATTGAAACCTTCGGGATAAAGCGGGATCTTTTTCTATGCTATTCTTATATTCTTTCAATGTTGTTGCACCAATGCACCTTATTCCACCTGAAGATAGCAAAGGTTTTAAAATATTTGCTGCATCCATACTGCCTTCCGCACTGCCAGCACCAACTAATGTATGAATTTCATCAATAAATAGTATATTGTTATTGTCTCGAGTAATTTCGTCCATAAACTCTTTGAGACGTTCTTCAAATTGTCCTCTATATTTAGTTCCTGCAACCAAGTGGCTTAAATTTAATGAAAAAATATTTTTATTTAATAAAAGATCTGAGCACGCACCTGATACAATATGTTGCGCGAGACCTTCTACGACAGCAGTTTTTCCTACACCCGACTCCCCTAAAATAACAGGGTTATTTTTATTTCTGCGACATAATATTTCCTCCATTCTTAAGATAGAGGAATCTCTGCCAATTACCTTATCTAATTTACCTTCTGAAGCTAAAGACGTTAAATTTAAAGCATACTTAGATAGAATTTCATTTTCTTGTTTAAATTTTGGGACGCGAACTGAAGTATCAAGATTTTTTAATAATTTTTTTCTGTTTTCTGTTGCTGTCTGAAGTTCTTCTGCTCTTTCAATAAGCTCTCCCTCTAGTCGTGTTTGAATTTGTAAGGATAACTCTTGAGGTTTAACATCAATTTCCATAAAGAAAAAAGATAAATCTTTAATTGTTAAAAGTTCTAATAAAACATGCTCGATACCAATGTAATCATGAGCATAATTATGAGCTAATTTAGATGCATTACGTAATACTGTTTTATAACCTTTAGAATACTTTAAATCCGTAATATCAAAAGGTTCTTCATTAATATTAAATGCTTTCATATAAGAGTCTAAATCTAAAGACTTTAATTTAGTATTAATAAGCAAAGAATTAAAAAAAGTGCTTTGCACACGAAAAATTCCACAAAGTAAATGTATGGGCTCGATAGTAGAATGCTCGTGCTTAATGGCTTCTTGCTTGGAAAGCTTAATTGCCTGATGGACTCTAGGAGTGAAATTGTGTGAAAGTTCCATTATTTTAAGTCGCCTAACTTCATGTAAATTTTTTCTTTTAAGGGGAATATGTTATCAATAAACAAAGCATCATTAATTTTTACACCTATAACAGAGATAATTTCATCTTTTTCAGGCACAACACCTCCTTTTGCGAAGAAGTCAGAACATTTAGCAGCTCTTGAGTTGTCCACCATAATAGCATTGTAAGAACCTTTTTCATCGCTGATAGTTAACTTTAAATAAGAGTTATTATTTCGACTAGTACCTCTCATAGAATCCTGAACTACTCCAACAAATTTGCCTCGCACCGAACTATTAGATTCAAAATCTAAAGAATCATATATAATTTCACTTTCTTCAAAAACACTTTTTAGTTCGCTAGAATAACTATAACCTAATAACTTTGATTCAAAGTACCAGTTGGCAAAGCTTTCAAATTGTTTATTTTTAATGTAAATTTCTTTGTACTTATCATATTGTTTCTTAAATGTATTTAATCTAGACTCCTTCATAAATAGTTTGCCATCAGGAGACATTAAGCCATTTTTAGATTCAGCAATAATATCTAAGATTTTAAAATTATATTTTTCTCCCAAAGCTAAAGCCGCTCGCTTTTCTCTGTCAGTTAATAAGTTAAAAGACTGAGCTTCTAATACTAAAAGAGGGCGACTGCCTTCATAAGAAGATAAGCATCCAGCTTGAATCAGGGAAGATAATACCCCTATATTTAGGCCTACGGATTTAGCATTAACAAATACATTAAATTTATTAACATGATCCATTTGAGAAAAAGCATGAATAGCATCTAAAGATTTGCCGCTAATCCCTTTTATGCTGTTTAAACCGAACCTGATGTTTTTTCCTTCCTTGGCAAAATCAAGATCAGACTTTCTTAAGTCAGGTGGTAATAATTTCATGTTGAATTTGGATAACTCTGCTGAAATTTTTCTAATTTCTTCTTGAGGTGAAGGTTCAAATTTAGTCATTTTCAGTAAGCTCAGAAAAAATTCTTGAGGATATTTAAATTTTAAATAAATAGTCCAAGCTGAAAGAGTGGCATAAGCAAGTGCATGGCTTTTGTTGAAAGAATAATTGGCACTATCTTCGGCAACCTTCCAAAGCACATTGGCAATTTCAGGATCAAGAGAGTTTTGTGATACTTTCTCTTCAATTTTTGATTGCCATTCTGGCATTTTGTCAACTTTTTTCTTACCAACTATACGTCTTAATTGCTCGGACTCGTCTAATGTAAAACCAATTTTGACAGCCATTTTCATTAACTGTTCTTGGTATAAAGGAATTCCTCCTGTGTAGTCCAATACATCATTAAAAAACTCATGGAAAACTTGAGTCTCTCCAGTACGAACGAAATCAGCATATTGATTATTAAACTCAAGTGCTCCAGGTCTTGCAATTGCAATGACAGCACTTAATTCTTCAAGGTTTCTGGGAGAAATATTTTTGCAAACTCTGAAGTTGGTATCAGCTTCTATTTGGAATAAACCATGAGGTGTGGAGAAGCCAGAATCTAAAGGAGAAAACAAATCGGAAGAATTTAAGTCTATATCTTCAGGTGATATCGAAAGGCTATCGCATACATCATGAACAACACTTAGTGTCCTTAAGCCTAATATGTCAAATTTCACCATTAACTCAGAAACCCAATTCATATCATAGCCCGTCACGATAGAGCCATCATTCGTAGATTGTGTAGGACAAATAGACTCTATGTCGTAGAAACAAATAGCTATGCCTGAGGGATGGACGCCAGAGTTCTTGTTTAATCCCTCTATTCTTTTTGCTATTTTAAATATGTTTTGATTATTTTTCCCCCACTCTAAAAATTTAGGGTTTTCCTCGCAAGAAGTCGATAGTGATGCATTTTTCCCAAATTTTTGAGGAATAAGATCGCTAACTTTATTGACATCTTTTTCGGAAAAGTCTCCAACAATCTTACATGACTCTCTGATGCAAAGCTTGCTACTCAAAGTATTTAAAGTTAAGATTTTAGAAGTTTTGCCTGGATGCTTTTGCTCAATATAGTCAATAACTTTTTGTCGATGTTCATAAGCAATATCATTATCTACATCTGCAAGTAACCCACCATCTAGATAAATAATTCCATCTTTTTCTGTTTTTTTAGCCCTGCTTTTAGAAACAAACCTCTCGAAGAATAAACCATATTGAATAGGGTCTATGTTGGTTACCCCAATTAAAAATAATACCAAAGAACCTGCGGCAGAGCCTCTGCCAGGACCAACTGGTATATCGTTTTCATGGCAAAAGTTGATAACATCCCAGTTTAGTAAAATATAATCTGTAAAACCAAGATCTTCTAGTGTGTCTAATTCATAAGTTAATCTTTCTTGATATTCATTAACTTCTGAGTCTGCAAAGCCTCTGCCATTTAGATTTGCCAAACATAACTCTTTAAGAAAAACTGAATTAGGAACATCCTCAGGAATACTAAGAGATTTATAATACTTGCTTGGGATTTTTATCGTAGGCAAGCGAACTCCTGGAGGAACGCAATTATTGTAAGGGGAAAAAGCAGAAAAAAACGATTTCATAATTCAATATCCCAGATTAATTTTTGAAAAACCTTAAAATTTTGACGAATGTCATAAAGAGCATCATGTAATTTGGATGGGTCGAATTCAATTTTGTAATGATTACACATGTGTTTGAGGCTACTTTTTACTCCTTTTGTTCTAAGTTTTTGTAATTTAAATTGCCAATTTAATAATGTATCATCATTTAAATCAATTTGATTAAATAGTGCCCTAGCTAAACAATTGGTATCTATTAATCGATTTAAGTAAGAATAATCAGTCTGTTTGTTGCAAAGTAATCTATGCATATTATGAATATAAATATCAAAACCTAAAAGGTTGTGGCCGACAATAATATAATCCGAAGAATACAAGTATGATTCGAATAAACCCAAGACCTCTTTAGGGTCAGATGCATACTTTTTATAGTGAGACATTTTGAAGCCAGTAATCTTTTTAGCTTCTTCAGAAATGTTGAGATCTTGCCAAAAGGGGTAAAGATTATGCTCAGAAATTACTTTGTCACCTTCGCAAACAAGGAAAGCCAGCTGCCAAGGTTTGTTTTCAAAAGAGCAAGTATTCAAAGAGCAAGTCTCATAATCAAATACAATATACTTTTGGTTTTTTTTGAATCTAAGGAGTTCTTTTTTCATTTGTTTTCAAGCCAGCTTTCAAAAGAAAATTCTTTACTTCCAAAGCCATCTAAATTAGGTTTTGACAAGGTGCTTTTCCTGCCCATATTTCTGTTGCATAAACACTTGTATGTTTGAAAAGCTTCAACATCACTACGAAGGTGATAATAAATACTTTTAGCTTCAAAAGTATCGAACCCAGATTCGTTAGCGAAGTTTTTGACCACATCTCTTAAAATGAAATCTGTAGGTAAATTATTTTGCTCCAGAAAAAAGATGGGGGAGGTAAAGTTAAAGTTTGGAATGCAACTCGAGAAGGAAAAAGAATTTTCATATAAAAAAGAATCATAAAAAGGTACTGCTAGCATCAAGCTTGATTCATCCCAGTGATCCTCAATCATTTTATAACTAGATATAGAGTGACCTCCCGAATAAGTGCGACTATAAATTTTATTTAAAAGCTTTATTCCGTTATCATTCAAAGCAAAAAGAATAATTTTATGTACTCCGTTCGCTCCATCCGTAATGACAGTAGATTGTATTTTTAACCTCAAGCCAAAAACTAAATGAATATCGTGACTCATTGATACTTTTCGAGCCTGTAAAAAACCCGCTGGAGAATCCTCCACAAGACAGACTTCTTTTAAACCTTCAGATTGACAGAGAGAAAAAATTGAAGTAGCTCCATCATCTGTATCTAGTGTTTCACTAGGCTCATCTAAGGTGAGGATACTCTTTCCAATACTATAGTGAGATTTGAATAAAGGTAGCATAATTAATATGCCTTATATATTATCAAAAACCCCTTCAAAAGTCAAGGATTATCGATAGAAATTCATTAAAGAAATAATCTTGCTTAAATTAAACGAACAAATTTTTGAAATTATAATATCACCTTTATGCGGCCCCATATAAATTCCGCTTTCTTCCTCTGGGTCGGTAATCAAATAAGAAACAAAATCATGAGCTCCATATTGTTTTAACCAATTCCAGTAAAGAGTTTTTGTCCCAACCCTACAATTTAATAAAATATCTTCGAAGATATATACCTTTCCGTATAGAGTGGCATCTCTAAAGGCAGAAATTTCACTAGGAGGCTCACATAAAACCGAATCTATAATCAACTTCACAAAAGTGATTACACAAAAAAGCCCTCCGAAGAGGGCTACGAAGCTATAGAATTTTTATTTTTTTAGATTTTTCGGGGTGTTTTTTTGGAACATCAACGATAAGCAAGCCGTTTTCAAATTTAGCTTTTATCTTCTTTACATCGAAGGAATCATCTAGATAGAAAGACCTTTTGAACCCCGATCTTTTAAGTTCTTTTCTGATGTATTTCTTATTCTCACCTGAGGATTCAGATCTTTTTGAGCCTACGATTGATAGAGTATTATCTTCGTAATCGAC
>Ga0129348_1000306_pt1 | contig 17534 bp, 19 predicted proteins | sample CPBDNA_4_FD_94424 | JGI IMG/M metagenome (GOLD analysis project Ga0129348, IMG submission 94424) | Freshwater to marine salinity gradient microbial communities from Chesapeake Bay, USA - CPBay_Sum_27_0.8_DNA | ecosystem: Environmental > Aquatic > Marine > Coastal | place: USA: Chesapeake Bay...
GCCGCCAAAATTGCCCTGATCTCCTTTTGCACCAGCCTGACCTTCAGCGCCCGTAGCGCCCTTCTGCCCTTTCTCACCCTTGGTTCCATTCGAACCATCTGCGCCAGCGGCACCTGTCTCTCCTTTTTGACCCTTTTCGCCCTTTGCGCCAGCCGCTCCGTCAGAACCGTTAGAGCCAGCGGCACCTGTGTCCCCTTTCTGGCCCTTTGCTCCATCAGAACCCGCCGCTCCCGCTGCACCAGCGGCCCCTGTGTCGCCCTTTTGCCCCTTTGCACCGTCAGAACCGTCAGCCCCGTTAGCCCCCGCACTACCCGTATCGCCCTTTTGACCCTTATCGCCGTTGGAACCTGCCGCCCCATCAGCGCCTATCTCACCTTTTTGCCCTTTGTCTCCGTTAGAGCCATCGGCCCCTGCAACGCCAGTTTCCCCAGTGTCCCCTTTTTGACCTTTATCCCCTGCGGAACCCGCCGCTCCGTCAGCGCCAGTATCACCTTTTTGGCCCTTTGCTCCGTCCGAGCCATCTGCGCCAGCGGCACCGTCAGAGCCAGCGGCACCAGTATCACCTTTTTGACCCTTATCGCCAGCCGCCCCATCGCTGCCAGTAGCGCCATCAGCCCCGACCTCACCCTTTTGACCTTTTTCACCCAAGACAGTATTGATGGAATTGTCGGTGTGCTTGACGTAAAGTTTACCGTCAGCCGTGTTGATGGCAACCTCACCGACTTCCAAGTCACTTGCAGAGGGTGCGACACCCGCCGTGCTATTTCGCTTTAGCTTGATCGTAGTCATGGGCGCAGCCTCAGTTTGTTAATTAGTAAGTTCCACCATCAATCGCTGAGATCGAAACCGCTCCGCTTGTGACCGAGAAATTACTACTGCTGAAACTTGCAACGCCCTTGACGCTGGTTGAGGCGTCAATTCCAGAAAAGGTCGCTGTAGACCCCTCTCCCGCCGTGTGCGATACGCTCAAGCCCGTCCCCGCCGTAACAGCGACATCTGACATATAATTGCCTGTGGTATCTGTGCCTAGAGCCACACTGTCAGCTTGAATTGTCGTTGAAATCGTAATTCCAGCCGTGCCATCAAAGTTGGCAGTACCAACCACATCGCCAGACAATGCAATCGCTCTCGCTGTCGCAAGCGCCGTTGCCGTTGCCGCATTCCCAGACGTGTCTTGGTTCCCCGTGGTATTAACACCAGCGAGGTCAATGTTTTGAGAGCCATTAAACGAAACACCACCAATCGTTCTTGCTGTTTCGAGAATTGTGGCTTTGCTTGCAACACCTGTGAAAGTTGCATCAGTCCCGTCTGTGCCGTTTTCCAGAATTTTGGTGCCATTGGACGACTTCACATCCCCAGTAAGGTCGCCACCAATGTTCCCAGTAAACGCGCCCTCAAAAGTTGCCGCCACAAGTGTCGCCCCACCATAGGACGCATGGCTAGTGTTCACAGTCGTCGTCGGCTCATCCGTCAGGCCAGTGTAAAACTTAAACTTCCCACTGTCTGAGGCGTCACGAAACCAGCCAGCATATCCCGTTACGTTGGTTCCACTTGGGTCTGTGTTAAAGTTCCCATAGACACCGAAGTCCACCGCATCAGTTATGACCCCATTTGAGCCATCATTGTTGTTTGTGTTTGCCAGTTCAAATTGTGGATCAGCGATTGCAACAGTTGTGCTTTCGATAGTTGTGGTTGTGCCTTCAACAACCAAGTCTCCCGTAATCGTCGCACTTGAGTTGATTTGAACCTTTCCCGTGCCATTCGGGTCGAGGGTAAGGTCAGTGTTTGTCGCCGTGGTGGATATTGTCGATCCATCCATTTTGAGGTCATCGACAAAGAATTCGTTTATTTTTTTACTGCTATCGACCAACAAGGCACTTGACGCTGTCAACGTGCCAGTGACGTGATCAAGCATGTCAGTGAAATACTTACCGCCGATCACATCTAAATTTGCAGCATTGCCGTTGGTTTCAGTTCCAGTGCCGATATATAAACGATCCCCGCCGTTGTTCTGCGTCCCGCTTAGATACGAATATGCAACTTCACCCTGACCAAGATTTGAGGGCGTTCCAGTTGTCGAGGAGCGTTTCAGTTTAATTGTAGACATTAGAAGTTCCCTCCATTGAGAGTGATTTGTGTTGGTAGTTCTGTGATCGTTTCAAAGTTTGTCCCGTCATAAGCAATAAGCGCCCCAGTGAAGAGATTGGTTGTCGGAACGCCAAGACCAGTTGGTCCTCGCTCACCTTGAATTCCAACCTCAACAATGGTGACAGTGTTGCTTTCAACAACGGCTGTCGCCTCACTGCTTCCTCGGATTACGACTGTATCTGTCATCCTGTCACCTCTGGCCTTACCGTAAACTTCCCTTGAACTAATCGCTTGACGAAAACGGGATCACGACCATCGACTGAGAAAATTTCAAAATCGTAGTAATAAACGCCAGCAGTCAAAGCCGCCGTATCAGCCGCAGAGATCAAAAGTTGGAACTTTCCCGAACTTGTTGGGGCCACCCGAACGACACGCCCGTTTGCTTGTGTAAGCTGTATGACTAAATCTGCCTCTTTTGTTTGTGCAAAGCGAACATCCATTCGCCCATTGTAGGCACTTGTCTCATGTGCAGCATTGTTGGCATCTTGCCAAATGAAGGTGACGTCAAATGTTGAGCCTTGATCGCAAACGAGGTCTGAAGATGCTGCTGTCATGTCAAACCCTCATCAACTTTGCTGATCCGCGATAGCGAATGTTCCCATATTGCGCGACCATATGAATGACACCGCGAGGAATGACCCCCGCCCGATCCTCTGCATCGACCTCGACTTGAAGCGATCCCAATTGAATTTTTGAAAAACCCGCAGTGGATGGGTCCAGCGTTCTATCCTCTAAGGCGAGAAATCTTGCAAATTCAGAAGTTGCGTTTAACAACCAAGTGGGCATCGTGTCCTGATCAATGGTATATCCATCGCTGTCAGATACCCCGCTTCTGGGCCATGAAAGCGCCTGTCGATCTGCGCTTGATAAATCTAAATTATGGGACTTTTTACTTTGACCAAACCAATCAATGTGTTCGTCAAGAAGTCTTGTCGCCATGATGATGGCTCGTTTTTTGTCCTCAAGACCAACCGCGAGCCAAGATGTGGCATATGGCCTTTCATTGTTGAAGGTGTTGCAATCCTCGACTGAAACATAAGCATTCGCATTGTGAAGGCCCGTTCCGTTTTCAACTGTCAGCACTATAGCCATTTAAATATCTCTCAGACGCGCTCTAAAGCCCCGTGAGTGGGGCATTAGGTTTTTTTGCTTCTGGGCTTCCTTGGTGCTTTACCGCCTTCCCACGCCTCGTTCTGGGGCGTAGAAGGGTCATCTCCTCTCAAAGTTCCGTCAGCATTCCGCGCTCTTTTGGGCTGTGTGGACGCTGCTTTCTTCTTTGTCTTTGACCAACCATCTTTTTCAAAGCGACCAAAATCGGCCTCTTCGATAATTGCATGGTCAGCACCTTTATAAACCATGATTGTCATTTCGTTTCCTTTGATGAAGGGGCGAGGAAATCCCCGCCCCGATCAAATTAACCAGCGACCCGAACCGCCAACTCTGGACGGATCAGCTTGACACCCCAAAGAGCATCCAGACTGTAAACAACCTGCTTGTGCTGACGTGAAACCTCTAGGCGCATTGACAGACCTGTTTGTGGGTCGGTCATTGAAACCATTTGATTTCCGTAGCCATCGCCTTGTGTCGCACCTTGGAGAGGACGCATTGCAAGTGCAAAGGCGTCACGATGGAAGCCCAAGTTTACAACGTGGCTTGCTTTCACAGTAATTGCCGCATTGTCTGCGATGGTGCCTGTGATTGCAGGAGAAACCGTCACGGTTTGTGCGCCAGCAGATGTCGTTCCAGCCACAGTCACCGCATAGGTTTGTGTGTTCCCCGCAAAGGTGATGATGTCGCCGACAACCAGACCGCCTGTGCCTGTCATCCCGTCGATTGCGACAGAGGTGTCACCCGCAGACAAAGCACCGTTCGTAAGTGGTGTGCCAGAGCCGCCAGCCGTGTGCGTTACAATCGCATCGTCGGTGTAAATATCGAAGCCAAACTTGCGTCCGATTTCACCGTCGATTTTTGGGCCTGTGCCACCAACTTCGTTGACGTTGTTGAAGGCGTCCAAAGCAAGTGCGTTTGCCTCTGCGTCAAAGTCGAGGATCATGCGACGATCAGTGCGGGGGCAAAGTTGCTGGTTTAGCACTTTACGCGCATCTGTCGCTGCAGTCAGCGTTGACGCAAAAGGAGTGGTGCCAGCCGTGCCAACAAAACCATAAACGCCCGTGTACTGCTCATGCACAGTTGTGTTGATTTTGTTTGCAAGCGCCTTGACCGCTTCACTCATTTGCATTGGAACAAAGTGTTCGTTGCGATCCACTTCAACCAACTCTTTGTCGGTCATGTGGAAATTCGCCTCATACCAGTTGTTCAGAGAAATTTGAACTTTGGTCGGAGAGCTATCCGCTGGTGCAGGGGGCGTGTTGCTTGGTGTCACGCTAGAAACACTCAGTGCGGATGGGATTGGAACATCAATGGTGTCCCCTTTTTGCGCTGCCTGTTGCGAATAGTCGCCATTTACAACGCGAGGCATGATTGCCTGTTCTCTTAGTGCCAATAGCCCTCTGGCGAGGATTTTCGGCATAATATTTGTGACGGTGTTAGCCATGACAAAATTTCCTCTTAGGTTTAGATAAAGGTTTAGAAAGCCTCGCCGAGACTTGGGGGACCAACTCCGCTGGTCTTATGTTGTGAGGGCCAATCCCACCGAGATCGGCCTAACGCTCTAACTCACTGCGCTAGTCACCTGAGACTTGAATTTTCCCAGAAGCGATTGCTTCAAGAGAATTGTTCATCCCAGTTTGGTCGTAAACTGACACCCTGCGACTTGCTACTCCGACACCGCCAGAGGCACCGCCGCCAGATGAAGATTTAAAAAGATGGGGGGCTTGCTGTTCCAAATCACCGAACCATTCGTCCATCGAAAGAGCAGTTCCCTTTTTCCCATAAATGACTTGATCACCCTGCATTGGCATCAAGCGTTGAGTTTCGCTATCCAAGCGCCAAACTGCGCTGGCACGATTTAAAACGTCTTGAACAGCAGTGTCCCTGACGCCAGCCGCCGTTGCAGCTTTTTGTAACTCTGTATTGATCAGGTAGCTATCGCGCTCATTTTTGTATTTCTGAGCATCGCTTGTTGCCTGTTCCGCTTGCAAACGAAAGGCATTCATCTGCGCTTCCAGATCAGTTCTGACCCGCTCTGTGCGCTGATGCACCAACTCGTCAACTTTGCCAGCGTCGATCAATTCTTGATCCTTCATTCTTTGCTCTTTTTGAACCAGTTCGTTATACTTATCGACATCAATCGACTGTAAAGATTTCGACAGCTTTGCATTATCTTTTTGCAGCTTGATGTTATTATCCCGAAACTGATCGACAGTATCTTTCGGAACCAGCCCATCGACAGCCAACTCGTAGCCGCTTTCAGTTTGGTTATAAAACTCCGCAATCCCATCTGGTAGTCCCTCAAGACTGTCTAATTTAGCTTGTAACTTCGCCATAAAAAAACGCTCCGCGCTCTTATATAGATTTCGCCATCCGCTCCGCTTCAGACGTTTGGCCCAATGCCATACTTGACATAAATATGCTAAACGCATATATTACGTTATGTAATAATAACATAAAGGAACCCAAACTCAATGTGGATTTTTACTTCTGACTGTTTCCTGTCCATTGTGGCAGATAAAGATAACCTAAAAGGTGACAGACTTTTGGTCCGTTCCCGCGTCAAGGGCGCAATCAATAAACTATTCCCAGATGTCGAAGAACTGTACATGACAGGCTCCGACTATGCCTATCGTGCGTGGGTGAAGCGCAACGAGGTTTCCCGCGTTGTCCAGAATTATATAAACGCTCTGACATACAGCAACTTCAAGAACAGCATCACCGACAAAGACTATTCCCATGCTTGCATGGGTGTCTGGCAAGAAATGTTTGACTATCAGGAAAAGTCTATTGGCGCTCTTGATTACGATGGTGACAACTTTACCGCGCTTGAAGAAACGTGGGCCAAGACTTCCTTCGGGAACTACTTCCAAGAACCTCACAAACGAGGGGATCGACAAATAGGGGGCTATTACAGACGCACCCCAAGAGGCGTGAAGGTATAAGCAATGGCTCAATTAAAGCTAGAAAGCAAAATGCGGATCGTAATGTCTTATGATGTTAAATTCAAAGGCTCCCCACAGGAACTCGCAGACCTTGATGCAATGGTTTCAAGCATTTGTTCTGAGGTTTGCAGCGAACTTTCTCAAGCATTTCCAAAAGCGTGCCAGATAAGCCATCCCCAATTCTGCCTTCAAGACAGGCGGGATCAAAGGAAGGATGGAGTGGTAAAAAAATGCTCCCCCCCAATCGAAAATATTGTTTGGAAATGGAGCAAAGACAATGCTGATTGAACTTTGTCTTGCATTGACAATTTACCATGAGGCGCGTGGAGAGCCGCTAGAAGGCCAGAGAGCCGTTGCCGAGGTAGTCTTGAACCGTGTTGCCCATTCGTCGTTCCCTGACGATGTGTGTGGCGTTGTGAAAGACCCTTACCAATTCAGCTATGTGTCAAACGGATGGGCGCAAATCCCTGACAGTGACGCAGGGTGGGCCACGGCTGTTGATGTTGCAAGTGAGGCCATCACCAACTTTAACGATGGTCGCAGCTACTTCGGCGATAAAAATATGTTGTGGTATCACCGCTCTGACATCACGACCAAATGGTCGGAATGTTTGGATAAAAAAATGACAATCGGGGAGCATACTTTTTTCTCCGATTACAAAACAGTTGAGGTTTCGCTTAGACCGAGGCCAAGACCAGTGAGCAGTTGAAAGAGGGGCTTCGGCCCCTTTTTATTTGTCCAATTATTTTTTAAATTTGTAATATTTCTTGTTGACAATATGCCTTACGCATATTATATATTTTATATAAACAAAAACAAACCCAAACAAAGGTCCAAGAAAATGACAAAGAACGAAGCAACAAGCATCATCTATAAAATCGCATCAGCACTTAACGAGAAAAGCATTTTAGTAGGTCTTGCTCTTGTTAAAGAATTGAACCTCGACTGTGATGATCAGCGCATCGCCGAAGCATATCGCATCGTAAACAGCGAAATTTGCGCCGTTGCTTACAAGTCATATAAATCAGCGAAGGGATGCTAATCATGGAAGCGATCAAACTATCAGCAATGATGAAAATGGCAATCGTTGACGAACTGTCACCCAAAATGAGAGCCATTGTTTACGAAATCGGTCTTTCTGATTTTTCACGCAAGCACCGCACCGCCTACAAAGCCGCCAAGAAAAAAGCTGGCCTGATGGGTAAGTCAATGCACGGCACTCAGCGCAAAAGCACCACAAAATTCATCCACAAGATCGCAGCGTAAGGGAGATAAAAATGAAAACCTTTTACGTTTTAAAGAAACTCGAAAAATTCAGCCCACAAATGGCGGCGTCAATTCGAATAAACGGTGGCAACCCTGATAAACCAAAGGCAATGGAAGCCTACGCTAATCGCCAAGAGGCCATCAATGACATGAACTTTTTCATTGAAACTCACCGCACCATTTGCAATCAATTTAACAGCGAGCCAACCGACACGTACTCCGTTGAAGAAATCACGGTTGATGAAAACACAACCTTGGCAGACGTTCGCCAGTTTGAAGTTTATGGATGGGGCTAACCAACCGCATAAATATCGTTGGCTTCAGTCCATGTAATGTAACCCTGTTTATTTAAAATCTCGCAAAGCAAAAGGTCGTCCGTCAGTCGATGTTCGACCTTTATAAATTTAGGACGAACCCGCCAGTTATAGTTTTTCAAAATATTTATCTCATGGCCCTCTGTATCAATCTTTAAGAAATCCACCTGAGACACGCCACAAGCCTCGACAAGGCTGTTTAACGTAATCCCAAGCACAGTAGCGACACCACCATAATTATCCTTATTTGAGGGGTGATCTGAGAGCCTGTTGCCCATGTGATCTTGATGGACGACATGCGATATACCCCGCGCCCAATCCTGACCCACTGCCAGCTTTATGTCGATGTTTCCGTTGAAGTCAGTAACCGCGCAATTCAAACACTGAACGGCAGTCCCTTTAAACATTTCCCTGACACTTGAAAAAATCTCTGGGTTTGCTTCAACCACGATCCCGCGCCAGCCTTGTTTTGCTAGTGGCAAGCAAGTGTCAAAGTCGCAAGAACCTATTTCGATGAAAAAGTTATCAGAACTTTTTTGCAATGTTTTTCTGCGCTTCGTCAAAGTTATAATTCATGCGTTTTTTTACTTTTTGAACCCTCTCAAACATATCAAATCTATGATCAAACTTGCCTGATCTTTTGCGCCAGTGTGTCAACTCAAAATCACCAATTAACCAAGATTTATGGTTTGACGCCTCTTGTAAATTTACAACTTTTTTTCCGAAAATCCTTCGCTCGTTTCCATAGCCAGAAGCGTCTGTATCGAACCACGTTCCAAACATTAAAATGTGATCATCGCCCTGAGAAACAAAGTTTGTCAGGATCATCTGGTCTGCATAAATCAGACCGTTATTTCGCAATATTTCTACAATCTCAGATGCCGACATTTATCTAATATCTCGCACTTGCTTCACTCTCTGTAACAATAACATCTTCAAGTTTTCTTCCATCAGGCCACTTTTTATATCCCTTTTCTTTCATAAACGCGATTAAATCATCTTTTTCATCTGATCTAACAACAAACACTTCCAAATCTTCAAACAATGACAACCCATCTTTAAAAATTATTTCATTCGTGCTGTTGTCAACATGGGCTTCAAACGCTTCCACAGTGACCGCTCTTTCTTGTAGCGAAACATCCCAATCATCTAATTTACTAAACCGCTGGCGAACACCCGATGCAGTCGAAAACCTTTGAGAACCGTAAAAATCGTTTTCAAACGACATTGCGTCTAATCTCCGAGCGTGTCTTTTGCTTTTCCAGATCAATCCCGTCCTTCTTCCAATGGACCTTTTTCTTTTTAGCCTTGCGAACACATATGCGGCCCCACCAGTTGCGGTATCGCGCTTTTCCGATCCACCCTCGCCGAAAGGAATACCGCGCCTCATTCGGTCTGTGGTCGCCGCTAATTGACCACCACCACCAATGATGTTTTTGAAACTATCGACTTGTGTTCCATAACCTTTTCCAAATTCCAAATCATGGTAAATAACGTGATCGTCAAAAAACTTTTCCCACTTTCTCCCCGTCATCGCTGGATTAAGTTGCAATGCCTTCCCGTGACCATATTGTTGATATTCACCCGCTGCGTTATATAACGGAAGCGATGTTATATCAGAAACCTCTGCCGCTCTGGAAGCAGCTTTTTTCAGTTCATTTACTCGTTGATTTTGCGATCCAATCTTTCCAATTCGCTCCATTTCTTCTTTAAACAAAAGAGCAGACAGGTCGCTTCTTCCAGCCGATCCCGTTTTTTTGATCCCGCTAAAATGATAAAATATTTTAGTGAGATATAATTCCTCACGATCCAGTGCCGTTGCCCTTGCCTTTTCGATGCCTAGCTTTTCAAGAACATCCATGCCCTTCTGGACAGATGCAACCGAAGCCCCGTCAACCTCAATTTCCATTCTGCCCATTAAGGCAGCGCGACTATCAGCTTGACCGTCAGGGAAATAGCGTATCCGAACACCGTCGATTTCAGTTTCGAATACAGTTCCAAGACCATCAAACTTTTGATCAGTCTGCTCTGCAAAACTATCCCGAAAAGTTGAGCGATAAAACTTTGATTGGCCTTTATCCGTCCATTTAATTTCTTTCGTTGGTGCAGCCTTGATTTTATCTGGTATCTGTTCGATTGGCGATAGTTTCTCAAACTGCTTGGTGAACAAATCATCACCATCCAGCTTCATATCGCCAGCCTTATAGTTGCGGTAAAAATCACGCAAAACATTCTCTGTTGCCTCAACCTGATCAGTAAAATTCTCAAAATCTTTCTGGCTTATTCGACCCTTGGCAAGCAGAGCCTCTAATTCTTCACGCTTGTCCCGAATGCTTCCAAGGGCAAACTGAGCGCGAGTGAAGTCTTTGTCTAAAAACTCACTGCCGCTTTTGGCGCGAGACATAATCCCGCGAATGGCTGAAACAACGGCATCATTCATTTCTGCAAAAGAAATGTCTGGCAAAGCATCTGGCCCCTTTTGGACAATCAAGGTTTTTTCCAGCCGCTCCATTGCCGCAGGGCGCAAGCGTAAATTTAACTGAGTGACGTCTTTTTTGTTGCGCTTTAAAAAGTTCGCCCTGACCTCATGGTCCTCAATGTCGCCTTTGTCCGTTGGCAACACATAACCATTGATCCGACTTTCTTCTATCAGCTTCTCTTCCTCTCGCGTCACACGGGCCAAGGGAGAGGGGTTTTGCTTTTTGTTATACTTTGCAAGCTGTTTGGCATACGTGCGCTGTAGCACGTTCTTACGGCCTATGAGGACATCTGCCAGATCGTCGGCATCATCGCCCATCGTATCCTTGACCAATCGCCGAATGTCATCATCGCTGATTGCAACAATCCGCGCTACACCCGCCACGATTTGATCGTCGTTTATATCACCGAAAACAGAACCAGAATTAAACTCATTAAAACGCAAGCTGTTTAACTCTGGAACCTCAGTCGCCGAGAATGTTTTTCTTCCCCCTTGCGCTCTGAAAAATAAGGTGCCGCCCGTATCAATTCTGAAACTCGACCCATCAGGTAACTTTTTTAAATTTAACTGTTTCGGCCCACCGTTGCCGACCACATCCCAGTTCGCAAGCCAAGCATCTGCGGCAAACCCATCCTTGGCCCCAGACAAACCCGCCATTTTCGAAACATCAATATCTTCAATTACCTCAATCTGACTTGTGACGCCCAAACGCCCTGACACGTCCCTGCGACCAATCTTCCCTGTTAAATTTATAAAGTTTACGTTGGCGACCCTAACGCCAGCCGCTTGATACAGCTTTGAACTCAAAACCTCGACCTTTGCCGCCAGTTCAGTATCGGGCGCTTTTACATAAAACTTTTGACCGTCAATCTTGCTTCGGAACAAGCCGCCAACATTTGAGCCATCCTGATCACCAATCTGTTCAAGGTCATCGAACAGAATACCCTCGTCGGCCCTCTGTGCGGCCTTCTGGGTAACGATAGCCGCCGCTTCGTCGTCCAATTGCTTGGCGGTCTTTCCCGCACTAGCGGCCTCTTTGAGAAGCGCCTGATCGTCTGGTGATAATTGATCGAATGCTTCCTGTTCTTTTGGTGCAAGAGGTTTATTGTTTTTGAACTTTTGTTTGATCTTAGTTTTTATCGCCGCCAGTGATTTCGCCGCTTGTATCGCGTCCTTCTCAGCTTGAACCTTTGCGGCATCCGCTATGGCATCGCCTGTGAGCGCCCCAGAGTTCGATAACTTGTCATATGCGACCTTGTGGGTGGAAAACCCTTCACCGCCTTCCTTGGCCTTTGTCAGGTACTCTGTGGCCTCATCCGTTTGCTTTTGTGCGGCAGCGGTTATTGCTTTATTGGCAAGGTTAATGTCCTCAGTGTGCGACGAAATCGCGGCAGCAATCTCATTTTTTGCAGCTTGCGGCCCCTTTTTCAGAAACGCATCCTCAATGTCTTTTGGCAAAGCATATTTTGCAAAATCAAAATCATCAGGATCGCCCAGCATCAAAAGTTTCAACCCGCCTTGCTGATTTACAAAATCATCAGCCGCTTCCTTTGCGAGTTTTTGGATTTGAATATTCTTTTCAACAATCGCTTGTGAGAGAGGTTTTATTTCAGCAAACTGCTCAACAAACTTTTCGGCATCAGCTTTGGACATCGTTTTTGCAGCAAGCAAACTGTCAATCGCATTTTCGCCTTTCAGTCCTTTGAGAAAATTCATTTGAGTTTCAGTCATAATGACGTTTAATTCTGAAACCAAATAATCTTGATTTTTTAAGTTTGCTTTTACAAAAGCCTTTCTGGCCTTTAGAAACAAATGTTCACTGTCAAACAGCTTATCAAACTCATTGTCAGCCTTCGCGCTTTCAATCAGATCATCCAGCTTTTTAAAGACCGCACTCTCAGCCTCAAGGGTCGCCAAATATGCAGCCTTCAAGTCATCATCGACAGTGGCCCATGCCGCCGCTTCCGTTTGGCTTAACGGTTTGCCCTCTTTGAGTTTCTTTTTGGCCTTGGCAACATTGGCAGTGATGTTGATTTGCGCCACGCCCTCATCGACTTTCGCCATGATCTGGGTCGCACTTAGTCCACCAATCCCGTCTTTTTGCAGCTTATCATAGACTTTCTTCTTGTTCGCGCCGCCCGTGCCAGCCAAGATTTCATCAATCTGGGCCTGTGCCGCGTTTTCAGCCTTCTGTGCCGCCTTTGCCGCAAGTGCCGCCGCTTCCGCTTGTTGCTTTGCCGCCTCTTTTGCCGCCTTGTTTGCCATGAGCGGTGATGTTTTACCCGCGTCAACCAAGGCTTTAAGTTCCTCAATCGAACGGGGAATGGACTTCTGGTCAACCAGATCGACAAAACCAATCTTTCCGTTATTCCAGAGTTCCCATTTTTGCTCACCCAGAATGGCCTTTTGGAACCGCTCGCTTTTGCCCTTTAGCCAATCTTCGAAATTTATATCCCCTGCAACAAATCCATCCATCGACTGTTGCGTTTTGTTGATTGCCCGACTGATCAGTGCAGGGGACAAGCCGCGAGCCGTTAGAGACTTCGTGAGTTCCTCTTTCAGCGTTCCCGCGCCTACTGCTGGAAGGGGTTTGTTTGCCAAGTCAGCCCAAGGCTTCAAGACCCCTATAACCGTTGACCGACAATTGAAGTGAGCGGGTGGCGCTGTCCAGCCAATGCCATGCCCTATCGGTTGAAAATCCATATCCCACGTCAGGCCAGATCGGGCCTTGCAAATATCACTGGTGCGACTGTCCAGCGTTGCCAGCCATTGATAGCCGTTGAACAAGTCGGCGTTGGCCTGATAGGTTTTAATCAGCGCCTCGTTGTTGACCGCCGCAACCGACGAACGGACCAAAGCCTCGGCCTTGTTTTTCGCAACCTTCATAATGCCATCAGCATAGTTTGCGGCCTTTGTTCCTCGCACTCGCTGAATTAGGCTTTGCAAGTTTTCGCCGCCTGTTATGCCAATCCGCATTTGGCGAATAAAGTTCCCCGTGATTTGAGCGTTTTGGGTTTTCCAATATTCGCCAACAACCTCGCCTTGAATTAAAGTGTTGGAAGCCAGAACGGACAAGGTGGCAGCGGGGGGCAATGTCGCCCCCAGAGAAACACCCAGAGAGCCGTTGATGATGTTCTGAGTAGCTTTAGCACTTGCACTCGCAACCCCCTTCAGTCCCTTGTCATTCGCCGCCTTCGCCTTTGAGAAATGCGCCTTGCTGGTTTCCTTTACTTGCTCCAGAAGGGATGCCAGCCGCCGCGACCGATAGGTCGGCCCAACTCCTGTCGGGTCTATCTTTTCCAGCTTCAGTTCGATGTCCTTGCCCAGATCGTCAAGAATATCCAGAACGGTTGAAACCTGACTAGCCTTGATACGTTCTAAATTTATCGCATGGATGATCGAAAGGTCTTGAACCTTATCGCTGACATTGAGTGAGGTCGGGGCGAGTTTAGGCTTCAGCATCTATATCACTCCGCAGCGATATTAACGGCTTCGATTTCCTCTAAATCCTCATCATCCCCCACGATCTCGTCACGATCTAGTGACGTTTCGTTGTCGATCTCGTCACGTATCTGTTCAATATCAATATCTGGTCGAAGCATTTCACCGCGCTGCAGGTTGTAAAGCATGTCGGCCTGACCGATTGCCCCCGCTTGCCACGCTTGAACAAGTGCCGTGAGTTCTTGTGGTGTCAGCTTGGCGTCCATAAAGTCTTTGTTGAGTTGGACTGAGATGTTCGCATCAAAGCCTTCCCACTCAGCCATCCATACAAGCGCCTGTGCAAGCCCGTCAGACACGGTATCGGCTATGCTGGACAATATGCTGCTTTCACCGCTTCCGCGTATTCTGAGCGTTTCTGCGGCCTCTGCGGTGCGTTTTTGCTCTTCTAGCAACCTTGCACCAAGCAAAGCCATCATTGCCTGTTTGCGATCCAGAGACTTTTCAAGGTATGACAACCCCGCGCCCGTATATTCCAGCATCCCAGTTGAAGCGCCCTCGCTCAAGAACCAGATGGTCCCTGATCCGATTGACCAAGCCGCATTTTCAGCGTTCTTTTGGCCTATGATGTAAGGCGTTGGGCTGGATGTTAGATAGTTGCCCTGCTCCAAATCAGCCTGAGTGCGGTAATGTGATAAATTTACATTGACCAGATCAAGAATTGGCGACTTGTCGCAAGGTGGTGTCAGGTCATTGGGCGAAATGAAGATGAAGGGTATATAATCCAAACGATCCCCACGCTTTCGTGGTTCGAATGTTTCAATCTCGGTGTGCGCCATGTCACCGTTGGCGTCCTCGCCTTCCTCGTAAACGCTGACCTCGTAGCCCTCTTCTGTTAAATTTAGAACGCGGTAGACGTTATAAAACTCGGTCCCAAATCCATCACTTTCTGGCCTTTGGCGCTCTTCGTGCAAAATCACCTGTTCAAGTACCTCAACGCCATCGACGTTTGCAGTGCGCCAGTTGATAATGCTCTCGGCTGGATATAGCCGCAAATACGCCTGACCGCTTTCACCTGTCGGGCGATCAACGAGAACCCCGCAGCGCCCCATGCTAATTGTTTCTTCAACGGTCATTTTTGCAAAGTTGGCAAAGGGCAGACCAGTAAGTGTCACGTTTTCCAGCAAAGGGGCCAATCGTGACGGAACCTCAATGATCGGGTCTTTGCGAAAAATAGCGCCAATCAAGCCCTGCACAGTTCGCCCTGTGGCCCCATAAAACAAGGCTCGTTTTAGGTATTGGCGATAATCGTAGCCATCCTGTCCCGCTGGCTTTGGCAAATGCTCAACGGAAGCGTCCTTAATTGCGTCCTCGCCAGCGATAGCGTCACGAATACGCTTCCACTGCGATTTCATTTTATCGTATTCTCTGTGCTGCGTGTTTACTGGCATAAGCGCCCCCTAGCCGTAGTAGTTTGCAATTTTGATCGGCCCCACGGCTTGATTGTTGTCTATGGGGTACATTTCGTGAATGAGATAACCCAAGGCATCAGCCATATGATCCAAGCCAGAAGCCTTGTCGGGAACATTTGTCCCGTCCTTGTAAATTAAGCCTTCCAGCGATTTGATGAGGTTTTTGCACTTTGGATCGACGAAAAAGCGGCGCTCGCCTTCGCTATTGCAGAGCATCGCGTTTACCTCGTTGATGCGATCCACAATTGGCGGGGCTTTATTGCTTGCCACTACGTCAAAGCCGTAGCCTTCTAAAATACTAAAATCGGTCTGCCCCACCGCCGCGCTGGTCTTTCTGGCCTTGCCGCTTGGGTCGGGGTAAACCACAATGTGTCGTCGATTATAGCGCGAAATTATCTCTTGCGCCATAAAATCTGTATTCGCGTCAGCGATTGATATTTCATCAATCGCCCAGAGTTCGTTTCCCGCTTGGACGCAGACCACGGCTGACATTGGGTTGATGTTAAAGTCCATGCCGATATGCAACGTGCCGCCCGTGTCCTCGCACTCTGCTAAATTAAACGAACGCTCAAATGCGTGATAAACTCGGCCCCCTTGCGTTTCGAATGACGCCTCGAACTCTTGACGAAACAAACGAATGTCCATTGTGCGCCGCGCAGCTTCGATCTCAGAGGGGGCAACTCTCCCGCCCTCAATCGTCTTAAATCTAAAAGAAGCCCACTCAGGCTCGCTCTCCGCGCCTGTGTAGAGGTCATAAAACCAATTATACCCTTTGGGAGTTCCACAGAATACGGCTCTCCCGCCCTTATCAGCCAGAGCAGGGCGCAAAACGGCTGTCCATGTTTCGGGGTGTACGTCTTGGATTTCGTCAATGACCAGAAAATCAAGACCAACACCGCGCAAGCTATCGGGGTTATCAGCGCCACGCAGAGCAATCAGAGAACCGTTGACCAATTCTATCCTAAGATCGGTTTCATCTTTCTTCGAAATTTCGTGCGGTGGAATGTGATTTTTTAAATCTCGCCACATAATTTGTCGGGCCATCCGATATGTGGGCGCAACGTACCAGCACACGTTGTCAGGGTTGCTCCTAGCGCGTTGATACAGAATGAACCTAGACAGGAACGATTTCCCAGTTCGACGCCCAGCGACCAGCACACGGAACCGTGCGCGGGATTGTGCGACCAAGGCTTGAGGTCGGGAAAGCCTGACGACTTCCTCACTGATTTCGGATTGCATCAAGGTCAATCGCCTCTCCCTCTATGATAGGGGCTTCGATCTTTTGGGGTGCAATGTTTATGATTGTTCTGGCTTCGGTATTATCCCGCCAGCCCATATGAACCTTTGACCAGTAAATGGCTGCTTGCATATTGCCCTTCACGGCCTGTTTGAAAATGGATGCCGCGACTTGGACGTTTGCTTGTTCCCGCCCAGCTTCCAGTTCTTCGGCGTAATATTTTCGCAGAGTTTTTAAATCTATCTGCAAACAAGAAGCCGTTTCACGCTGGTTAAACCCGCTTGCCATACAGAGTTTCACAAGGTTTTGTTTCTCTGGAGTAGGTGCGTGATTTTTACGACCGACTTTTTGAGGGATTTTTTCAACATCTTTAGGCATCATAGAAAACCTTCGTTGAGTTAAGAGTTCCGCAACCTACACAAAGCGCATAAACGCCAGAAACATCGCTAAAGTCGTTTGCATTAGCGAAAATCACTTGAAACCTGTCTCCCCGACAATGAACGCAAGACATCAACGAAATCGTGCCGAATTCGTAGGCAATTTTCCCCTTTTCCAGATCAAATAAATGATGATCGGCAAGATTTACGATATTATCGTCTGTCATTTTATATAAACCTCATTTGGGTAATTATTACATTTTGTAATTAAAAAAGCAATAAACCGCTTGATACTTCTGATGGGTTTGCTACGATGTGACAGTGGCCCGACTATCGCCCTTTCTATTGATTAATCATTAAGGGCTTGTTCCATTCTCGTCGGGCCACACTATCACTCATACCGCCATCGCTTTTTACTCAGCCTCAAAATTTTTAATACCTGTTGGCATTTCTCAAATTCTTGGAGAGACACGTTACGCTCGTAGCTGGCAAGCGCCCTCATAATCAGGTCAAACTCCTTGCCGTTTATTTTGAGGTTATAGGTCACGCCTGTTCTGTCGTGCAGTTTGTCTTGGTGACGTTTTAAGGCTTCGACAATGCTTTCTTTGGTTCCCCCGACTTCGCGCCTTATCTGATCAGCCCTCATGCCCTTGTTGTAAAGTTCAATGATCTCGACACTTCTGTCGGTCATCTTTGGGCCTTTACTATAGGCTTGAATTTTCTTGTTGCTGAAACTGCTTGGGCCATA
>Ga0129348_1000309_pt1 | contig 17507 bp, 16 predicted proteins | sample CPBDNA_4_FD_94424 | JGI IMG/M metagenome (GOLD analysis project Ga0129348, IMG submission 94424) | Freshwater to marine salinity gradient microbial communities from Chesapeake Bay, USA - CPBay_Sum_27_0.8_DNA | ecosystem: Environmental > Aquatic > Marine > Coastal | place: USA: Chesapeake Bay...
AGGCAACAGGGTTGTGGACGTCCCTTCTTCACGCAGCCGTTGGCGGATCTGTGGCAAATCGGAACGCACATGACTTCCGGGGAGCAGGAGAAGAGGGACAAGCCACTCGTGCTCGGGGTCTGAGGTCGGGAACCCCAGCCTGGTCTGTGTTGGTTCAGCAGCTGTAAGGGCCTCCAGCAGCACTGGGGCCTGGCGACGACACGCCACTGCATCAGCCAACTCGAGCCAACACGATGGGATCTCGCCGCCACTGCGGCCATGCACCACCAAGCGAAGAGCTGATCGCTGGAGAGAGCCGGGTTTCCGTAACAACCGCCACGGATCAAAACGAGCAGGCGCTGATGAAGTCAGAGCGAAGCGATGAACACCTACTGCATCATGCCCAGACAACGCCCACGGCAGAGCGCCATCTCCCACCGCAGGCACCACGAGCGGATACCAACCAAGAGACGGTCGGCGCTCGACCGCGACCTGGCGGCGATGGCAAGGGTCTGGTGGATGATCCGCCAGGGTTCCGTGCGCATGCTTGGTGAAATCGGTCGTCAATATTGATGAAAACCCCCATGAATTGGGCGCTGCCATGCAGCCAGAAAGCGCCGCACTCACGTGTAGCGAAACAGACAAAATCGCGGGCTCGCACCCATTAGTCGTTTGGTGAGATCCGCTACCGAACACTGCACCAGTCAGCCGCTAAAACCCCCCTGCAGCGCGCCTTTCCTTTTGAAGTGCTGCTCAACACGTCTTCCAAGAGACGTTTGCACTTCACCCGTCCATCCATGACCATCAGCGCACCCGCCAGGGACTACCTGGAAGGAAAGAGTCTCAACAAAATCGAGCAGAACAAAGCCGAGAAAGATGGCCTTCTGGTTGGCAGCGAAATTGAACATTTCGCCCAGATCGGCTGGGAGCAAGTCGACGAAACCGATCTGCAATTGCGTCTGAAGTGGTACGGCATGTTCTGGCGCCCGAAAACACCAGGCAAGTTCATGCTGCGCCTGAGGGTGCCGAATGGTGTGCTGAGCAGCAATCAGCTACGCGTGGTGGCTTCGATCGTGGAGCGCTACGGCGAAAACGGCAGCTGTGACATCACCACGCGTCAGAATCTGCAGCTGCGCGGAGTGCTGCTTTCTGATCTACCTGAAATTCTGAAACGCCTTCAGGAAGCCGGACTCAGCACGATTCAATCTGGGTTTGACAACCCTCGCAATGTCACCGGCAACCCACTCGCTGGCATCGATCCCACCGAAATCGTTGACACACGCCCATACACCCAAGCACTCAACGACTTTCTCACCAACCACGCCAAAGGGAACAGCAATTACTCCAACCTTCCTCGCAAATGGAATACGGCTGTCGCCGGTTCGAAGGACAATTTTCTGCTTCACAACGACATCGTCTTCCATCCGGTCGAGCACAACGGCGAACTTGGCTTCGGGGTTTGGATCGGTGGCATCCTCTCCTCCCAGATGAATGCTTATGCCATCCCCCTCAACGCCTGGGTGAAGCCGGATCAGATCTGCGCCATGACCGATGCGGTGATCAGCATCTGGCGTGACAACGGCGAGCGCGACAAGCGTCCGAAAGGTCGGTTCCGCCTTTATCTCGACCAGGTGGGGCTGGAACCGTTCCGGGCGATGGTGGAGGCGCGCTTCGGAACTCTCACCCCGGATCCCGGTTCGGTGTTGGATGCCGAACCACGCTCCCACTACGGCGTCCATCCCCAGAAACAGGAGGGACTCCACTTCGCCGGTCTGCACGTACCCGTGGGCCGACTCACGGCGGATGATCTGCAGGATCTCGCCAGCGCCAGCCTCCGCTACGGCAGCGGTGAGGTGCGTCTGACAGAGGATCAGAACGTGATCCTTGTGGGCATTCCCACCGAACAGATCGGTGTCCTGGAATCCGACCCGATCGTGCAGCGCTTCCCTCTGGCACCAGGCACCCTTGCGGCCGGCACCGTGTCTTGCACTGGCAACACCTACTGCGGTTTCGCCCTCACCAACACCAAAGATCAGGCCCTGGAAGCAGCCCAACGTCTCGACGCCGAGCTGGAACTTCCCGCTGAACTCAAAATCCACTGGACAGGATGTCCGAATACCTGTGGCCAGGCCTACATGGGTGCCATTGGCCTCACCGGCACCAAGGCCAAGAACAGTCAGGGCGAGATGGGAGAGGGCTACACCCTGACCCTGGGGGGATCGCAGGGAGCGAATCCACAGATCGGCGAACTACACCGCAAGGCGATTCCGGCCGAGGAGATCCACTCGGTGCTCCGGGAGGTGCTGATCGAACAGTTCGGAGCCAAACCGCGCTCCTGAACCCAACTCCCTGAAGCAACGGCATCCGTGGCGCTGACCTTTTGAAGCCATGGATCAGGACCCATTCATCACCGTTCAATCTCACCCCTCCAGATCATGAGCACCTCACGCGATCTGTTCTCCCGCCTCGTCAATTGGTTCAGTACCAGCGGTCGGGATCGAGCACCGATCCTGCGTCCCGCCCATCAGCGCGACCTGTTTTCCAAGTTGATGAATCGCATCAGCGGCTGAGCTTGCTGCATCCCACAACATCCCCCAGAGAGATCAACGCCATGAGTGCCACTGCCTCACAAATGGACTATGTCCTGCCCAATGAACTCGTCGACGGCATGATTGCTGCCGGCGGCAAGAAAGCAGCTGTCAGCGTCAAGAACCTGCTGATTCGTGGTTTCTATTCCGGCGCGATTCTCGGCCTGGCCGTGATCCTTGCCCTCACCGTGGCAGCCCAGAGCAAGATGCCCTTCCTCGGCTCCCTGCTCTTCCCCTTTGGATTTGCCAGCATCGTGCTCTTTGGCATGGAACTGGTCACCGGCAACTTCGCCCTGTTGCCGATGTCCACCTGGGCGGGACGCAGCACCTGGAGCGCCACCTTCCGCAACTGGTGCTGGGTGTGGATTGGCAACTTCATCGGCACGGCCGTGGTGGCGCTGATCATGTGGGCCAGCCTCACCAGCGCCGGTCACGTGGCACCTTTAGCCGCCGCTGACGGCGGCAAGGGCTGGCAGGTGGTCGCCTCAACGATCATCAAACTCAACAAGCTGAATGTGGTCACCAAATACGAGGCCCTCGGCAGCACCGGACTCTTCCTCGCTTTCCTGCGCGGCGTGGTGGCGAACTGGTTGGTTTGCCTTGGCGTGACGATGGCCCTGGTGAGCAAGAGCGTGCCTGGAAAACTGTTGGCCTGCTGGCTACCGATCACCGCCTTCCAAACGATGGGTATGGAGCACATCGTGGTGAATCAATTCCTGCATACCGCTGGACCGCTGCTCGGCTCTGGGGTCAGCTTCGGTCAGGTCATCGTTTGGAACTGGATCCCAGTCACCCTGGGCAACATCGTCGGTGGCATGGTGTTCATCGGCATGCTCTTTTACAGCACCCATCGCACTCCTGTCGCGGATGTGCTGCCGCAGGAGCATGACGAGAAGCTCGAGCGGGAGCTCGCCGCCGAACTGGGGGCACGCTGATCCGAATGGCTACCCGTGCAATCGATGAGGCCGCCCTCTGGGAGCGGCTGTCGCAATCGCGGAGGGTTCCTCTGGAACCCGACTGGCTGGGGGAGGCTTACTCCCCTGGCCTTTCGTCTGCACTGTGCAGTGCGATCAGTGAACAGCTCGGCATGCTCGGGCCGCGGGGATGGCCCGTGATCGAAGCGTTGATCCGCAGGCATGGCAACCGGCCGGATCTGGTGCACGCCGCTGGCCTGTGTCATCAGGCCCCCGCGCGCGACTGGCTGCTGAGTCAATTGCGCGAGAAGGACTCTGACGCCGAATGCCCGGATCTCCCCCTGCTCGAAGCGCTCAGCTGCTGGGGAGCCGAACTCACGCTGACGGAACTGGAGCGAATCCTGGAAGCAGCCCCACAGGCCACGCGGCTAGCGGGTCTTGAGCTCCTGCGCTTCAAGGCCCATCAACTGAATGCCCACACGCTGCTTCAGCTGTGCGCTCCAGCCCTGGCCGATTGGCGGGACCCAGTCACCATTGCGGCGATCCGTCTCTTGCAGCGCCGAGATGAGCCCTGCATCAGCGATGCCCTCGCTGGCTTATGCCGCACGGGATCCGATGCCGCCGCCGCCGCTGCCCTCAAAGCTCTCGGCTGCATGGCCACCCCCCGAAGCCAGGAACTGCTGGGCACTCTGGTCGTCGAGTTATCGAGACCCCAGCGGCGAGACTTGGCCATGCGTCAGTTGCAGCAGCAATTTCGCAATCGGTAAAACAAGCCATAAAAAAGGGTCCGATCAAGTCGGACCCTGGCTTAGAGCTATCTCAATCCACAAGAAGATTGATCACCATTTTTTGTATGGGAGAAATTTGCCGCACATCGTGATCTTGACACGATCACCCTTGGGGTCCTCGACCTTATCAACATCAAGAGTAAAGTCAATCGCACTCATAATGCCGTCGCCAAACTTCTCTTGAATCACGTCTTTTAGAGGCATGCCATAAACCTGCATGATCTCGTAAAAGCGATAGATCAGCGGATCGGTTGGAATCACAGGATCAAGGCTGCCCTTGGTGGGGTAGTCCTGCAGAGCAGCGGTGATCGCAGGATCCAGGGAGAGCAAGGAAGCCAACTTGGCGGCTTCCTCCGCGGATGCTGTGGCCTGACCATAAAAAAGAGATGCAATCCACACCTCATCGAGACCCATAGCTGCCTCGAGGTCAGCAAAAGTCATGCCCTTAGCTTTTTTGGCAGCCATCAGGGTGGCCGTGACCGTGGCCTGAGATGGCGAGGCCAGTGAAGGAGTCAGAGCTGATGCGGTCATGCTGAAACAAATAATGGGAACTGCCTTAAGAACAGCATCTCCTGTGAGACGTCTCAGCAGCTCAATGAGCCTCTCCGAATCGGGAGCATCCAACTGAAGCATCGACTACAGAATCAAAGGATTTTGACCAGGATTTGGCAGCCGTTTTAACAGATTATTGGCAGCAATCCTTGCACTATGAATGCACCAATAAATCATGATGTCATGGCATTCGTCCGCCGCACACTCACGACAAGCTGGTCGACTATGGCCGCGACCATGAACAAGATCTGGAGACCAAGAGCAGCTAGCTCAAAGCAAAGCTTCCCCAACTTGATCGTTGAACGCCTCTATTACGCCGAGGGACGCCAGCATCCGGACCATCCCCTCCATGGCCTGCAAATCGGCCTTGCCCGTTGGTAGCGGTTGTTACCTCCAGAGAGTGAGGCAATCAAGAACGATCGCTCCATGACGGGCTTTCCACCGTGCCTCAGTCGGCCACCAGCACCCCTGAGCTCCGCCAACGCTTCAAAGAGCTGCTGCGCAAAGTTGGCAGCGGTGAGCACACCAGTCGTGGCTTGAGCCGCGGGGAAGCCGATGAAGCCCTCGCTCTGATGCTTCAAGGGCATGCATCGGACACGCAAATCGGTGCCTTCCTGATCGCCCACAGGATCCGTCGTCCGGAACCCCAAGAACTGGCAGGGATGGTGGACACCTACCGACGCCTGGGCCCGCAACTGACCAGCGCGTCGGCTCAGCCAAAGCCGGTCTGCTTTGGCATGCCGTTCGATGGACGCACCCGCACAGCACCTCTGTACCCCCTGACCGCTCTGGTGCTCTGCGCTGCCGGTCAGCCGGTGGTCCTCCAAGCTGGCGCTCGCATGCCGGTGAAGTACGGCGTCACAGCCCTGGAACTGTTCCAAGATCTGGGCCTGGATCTCCAGGGGCTGCCCCTGAACGCTGTGGCCTCTGGCTTCCAGCACCATGGCCTCGCCCTTATCCACCAGCCCGACCACTTCCCCCTCGCCGACAGCCTGATCCGTCATCGGGACGACCTGGGCAAACGACCACCGGTGGCCAGTGCCGAACTGCTCTGGACTGCCCACCACGGCGACCACCTGTTCGTGAGTGGTTTTGTGCACCCACCCACCGAAAGCCGCGCCTGGGAAACCCTGAGCCTGCTGGGGGAAGAGGATGTGATCACGGTGAAAGGGCTTGAAGGCAGCACAGACCTGCCGATCAGCCGGGCCTGCATCACGGCCCACATGCGCCGCACAAAACCAGCGGAGCGGATGATCCTTCATCCGCGCGATCACGGTTGTTTCGGCTCCGACCAGGAGTGGACGAACCGGGAAGCCTGGACGGAGCAGGCCCACGCAGCCCTCCGCGGTGCTGGCCCCCTGGCGGCAGCCCTGCGCTGGAATGCCGGTTGCTACCTCTGGTTCTGCGGTGTCAGTGCAAGCCTCAGTGCCGGCCTGGAGCGCGCGGAACAGTGCTTGCAGAAGGCAGAGGGCCAAACCATGCTCGAGTCTCTGATCCGTTGGCGCTCTGCTGTAGGAGGGTGAGATCCTCCGCAGCGCCCAGCCTTGCGTCGGCCTCCCGTTCCCACCCTGCTCAGCGCCTTTCTGACGCTGCTCAATGACCGGCTGGGTGAAAGCATCGTGTTTCCGCTCCTGCCGTTTCTGCTGGCGGGATTCAATGCCGATGGACGCACCCTGGGTTTGCTCGCCGGCAGCTATGCGCTCGCGCAGTTCACCGTCACACCGCTGATCGGCGCCCTGAGTGATCGCTTCGGTCGAAGGCCCGTGATCGCCACCTGTGTGAGCGGTTCGGTCTTAGGGCTCGGTTTGTTCGCGATCACGGTGAGCCTCGACTGGCCGATCGGATCGACCCTGCCGCTGATGCTTCTGTTCGCAGCGCGGCTGATCGATGGCATGAGTGGCGGCACTGCAGCCACGGCAGGAGCCGTGCTTGCGGATGTGACCCCACCGGAACGCCGAGCTCAGGCCTTCGGTCTGATCGGCGTGGCCTTCGGACTCGGTTTCATCATCGGACCGTTTCTCGGAGGGCAGCTGGCCCGCATCTCAGTCACCCTGCCGGTGTGGGTGGCCACAGGCTTCGCCGTGCTCAACCTGGTGGTGGTTCTACTGCTGCTGCCGGAGACCCACGCCCGTGATGCCCGCCGGGCAATGCCGCGAAAACGGGATCTCAACCCCTTTGCTCAGATCGCCAAGGTGATGGGCAACCCAGCGGTGGGACGTCTCTGTCTGAGCTTCTTTCTGTTCTTCCTGGCCTTTAACGGCTTCACCGCCATCCTGGTTCTCTACTTCAAGCAGCGGTTCAACTGGGGCCCGGAGCTGGCCACCACTGCTTTTCTGATCGTCGGAGTGGTCGCCACACTGGTGCAAGGCGGCCTGATCGGACCTCTGGTGAAACGACTCGGTGAGTGGCGTCTCACCCTGATCGGACTCGGACTGGTGATTGCAGGCTGCCTGCTGATTCCCGCCACGGATCCTGAGCAAGCCCAAGTCGGGGTGTTCAGTGCCGTGGCGATTCTGGCTACCGGCACAGGTCTGGTGACGCCAAGCTTGCGCAGCCTGGTGTCTCGACGCCTGGACAGCGAGGGCCAGGGTGCTGCTCTAGGCAGCCTTCAGGCTCTGCAGAGTCTGGGCAGTTTTCTCGGCCCCCCCGTGGCCGGACTCAGCTACGACTTGGTCGGTGCCGCCAGCCCTTTCCTGGGCGGTGCCATGGTCCTTGCCCTGGTCATCCTGCTGGTCAGCGGCAGCCCCCTACCCCGAAACACAGACCTGAACACAAGCTCTCCAGAACACAGTCGGGGCAAAGCGTGATTGCTACGTTGCGCGGGCAGCAGCCACCTCTCCAGGCCCACCCATGTCCGCTCATCACCTGGCCCCGGAGCACTACATCAACCGGGAACTGAGCTGGATCGCCTTCAACGAACGAGTGCTGGAACTCGCCCTCGATGAACGAACACCCCTTCTGGAGCAGGCAAAATTCAGCGCGATTTTCAGCAACAACCTCGACGAATTCTTCATGGTGCGAGTCGCCTCCCTGAAGAGTCAGGTGGAGGCTGGTATCAGCAAACGCAGTGAGGATGGACTGACTCCCCTTGAGCAGCTGCATAAGATCCGCGAACGGCTGACTCCGGTCTTAGAGCAGCAACAAAAGCATTACCGCAGTCGACTGAAATCACAGCTGCGCGAGCATGGCGCCCACCTGCTCGATTACGAGCAGCTGAACAAGAAACAGCGCCTCTGGATCGACAACTTCTTCCAGACAGCAATCTTTCCGGTGCTCACGCCGCTGGCCGTGGATCCGGCCCATCCCTTCCCCTTCGTCAGCAACCTGAGCCTCAACGTCGCCGCCCTGATCCTCGATCCCCAGTCAGGCCAACGCCAACTGGCCAGGGTGAAGGTGCCCCAAAAGATCCTGCCCCGGTTCGTTGCGATCCCTACCGATCTCAGCGATTTGGAGCGTGAGCCCCTCCACACCGCCGTGCCCTTAGAGCAGGTGGTGGCCTTCAACCTCAGCCTTCTCTTCCCTGGCATGAAGATCGAAGGTCATTATTTCTTCCGCGTCACTCGAGACGCCGACTTGGAACTGCGTGATCTCGAGGCCGACGATCTCATGATCGCGATCGAGCAGGGCTTGCGCAAACGACGCATGGGTGGAGAGGTGGTACGCCTCGAGGTGGCCGATGAAATGCCCCAGGACGTGATCGACATGCTGATGGAAGGCATGTCTGTAGAAGAGGAAGACCTGTATCGAATCGGTGGTCCCCTCGGCCTCGATGACCTCTTTGGTCTGCTGGCAATCCCCCTGCCTCAACTCAAAGATCAGGGCCACAGCGGCCAGACCCCAGCGATTCTGTCCCGGGCCCAGCGCAGCATGCTCGAGGACGGCTCGATCAAGGAAGAGGAATTTGAAAGCATCTTCTCGGTGATCCGTCGGCGTGATGTGCTGCTGCACCACCCCTACGACCTGTTCTCCACCTCCGTGGAGGAATTCATCAATCAGGCCGCTGATGATCCACTGGTGATGGGGATCAAGATGACCCTCTATCGCACCTCCAAGGATTCACCGATCATCGCCGCCCTCATCCGTGCAGCCGAAAACGGAAAGCAGGTGATGGCTTTGGTGGAGCTGAAGGCCCGCTTCGATGAAGACAACAACATCCAGTGGGCCAAACACCTGGAGCGATGCGGCGTCCATGTGGTGTACGGGGTGATCGGCCTCAAAACCCACACCAAGATCGTGCTGGTCGTGCGCAAGGAGAAGGAGCGCCTGCGCAGCTACGTGCACATCGGTACTGGCAACTACAACTCCAAGACCTCGAAGCTTTACACCGATGTGGGGCTTCTCTCTGCCCGTCCGGAACTGGGCCAGGATCTGGTGGAACTATTCAACTATCTAACGGGCTTCTCGAAACAGCAAAGTTTCCGTCGCCTGCTCGTAGCCCCAGTGTCCCTGCGCAAGGGGATGGAACAACTGATTCGCCGGGAGATCGATCACGCCCGCGAGGGTCGCACCGGTCACATTCGGGCCAAAATGAATTCACTTGTGGATCCGGAGATCGTCGCACTTCTCTATGAAGCCTCCCAAGCAGGGGTGCGCATTGAACTCATCATTCGCGGCATGTGCTGCCTACTTCCTGGACGAGAAGGTCTCAGTGAAACAATCAGTGTGGTGAGCATCCTGGGCCGCTTCCTCGAGCACTCCCGGATTTTCTGGTTCGCCAATGGCGGTGAGCCCGAGGTATTCATCGGCAGTGCGGATTGGATGCCCCGCAACCTCGACCGCAGGGTGGAGGCGGTGACCCCTGTCGAGGAGCCAGCCCTGCGCGAGCAACTGGAGCGCCTGCTCGCTCTCTACCTGGCGGACAACCAGGGTGCCTGGGACATGCAGAGCGATGGCAGTTTCCAGCGCCGCTTCGCCGACACTGAAAGCTGCAACTCCCAGCTGCAACTGATCGATCGTTGGCGGCAGGGCGTTCCCTCCGAAACAGCGCTCAAAGAAGCCAATGCAAACGATTCTTGATCTTCGTTACGACTGCTACAACATTGGCTGACAAAATAATCAGTTTCCTACAGGGAACAGAGGTCGCTTCAATTCAATATCTGCATCGCCAACAGAAGTGAGACGGCCAAGTATCAAACTCGTTCGAATGTCCTGAAAAGCTTCCAATTCATACAGCACACCCTCAGCTCATAGTGCTAAGTTGCGCGCAAATCTAATCTCAGGAGGCCAGGGTGATGGGGATCCCTCTGGAATCTGCCGAAGGAGCACATCGCGCTTCTTCGTCGGAACCTGTATTGCCGAACACATCGCGTGTTCGCAATGCTGATCGTGCATCCAAACCAGCGCAAGGATCACGTCAGTCCCGCCAGGGCGGACGACTGTCCACTGATTCCATTGGCTATTACCTGAGCAGCATCGGCAGGATTCCTCTGCTCACGGCCGCCGAAGAAATCGAGCTTGCACACCACGTGCAGTCCATGAAGCAGCTGCTCGAGCTGCCTGAGCAAGAGCGCAGCCCACGCCAGAAGCATCAGATCCGCATGGGCAAACGCGCCCGGGATCGCATGATGGCGGCCAACCTGCGCCTCGTGGTGAGCGTCGCCAAGAAATACCAAAATCAGGGCCTGGAACTGCTGGACCTGGTTCAGGAAGGGGCGATCGGCTTAGAGCGGGCTGTCGACAAGTTCGATCCCGCCATGGGTTACAAATTTTCCACCTATGCCTACTGGTGGATCCGTCAAGGGATGACCCGGGCCATCGATAACAGCGCCCGCACCATTCGCCTGCCCATCCACATCAGCGAGAAGCTCTCGAAGATGCGGCGCATCTCCCGTGAGCTCTCCCATCGTTTCGGTCGCCAGCCCAATCGCCTAGAGCTGGCCCATGCCATGGGGATCGAACCACAGGATCTGGAAGACCTGATCGCCCAAAGCGCCCCCTGCGCCTCTCTCGACGCTCACGCCCGCGGCGAAGAAGATCGCAGCACCCTCGGTGAACTGATTCCCGATCCCAATGGCAGCGAGCCGATGGAGGGAATGGACCGCAGCATCCAGAAGGAGCATCTGGGCGGCTGGCTCTCCCAGCTGAATGAGCGGGAGCAGAAGATTCTCCGCCTTCGCTTTGGCCTTGATGGCCAAGAGCCCCTGACCCTTGCAGAGATTGGTCGTCAGATCAGCGTGTCCCGTGAACGGGTGCGCCAACTGGAGGCCAAGGCCATTCTCAAGCTGCGGCTCATGACCAACCACCAGCAGGCGGCCTGATTACACCCCTGCCCCTGCTGGTGATCGCCGCCTGGCTGGCCTGCGTGCTCGGCATGGCAGTGGTCGCCCGCAGGCTCTGGCCGGAGCGTCGAGAGCTGAGCCGGAAGATCGTGCACATCGGCACCGGTCCAGTCGTCCCTCTGGCCTGGTGGCTCGGGATTACGGCGGCCGTCGCGATTCCCATCGCACTGCTGGTCACCCTGGTGGCCTTGATCAATCACCGCTGGCGACTGCTGCCGGCCGTCGAGGACATCGAGCGCCACAGCTACGGCACCGTCGCCTATGGCCTTTCCATCAGCGTGCTGCTCATTGCGTTCTGGCCTGACCATGCCGATGCCGTCTGCGCCGGTGTGCTGGTGATGGCTTGCGCCGATGGTCTTGCCGGATTAATCGGTCGCGGCATTCCCTCCGCCAGTTGGCGTCTGTGGGGTCAGCGCAAGTCGATACTCGGAACCCTCACGATGGCCCTGGTCAGCCTGTTGGTGCTGATCGTGCTGGCAGCACTGACCTCGCCGTCTCCACCGCTAACCAGTTTGTTGATCATCGCGGGGCTGGCCACAGTGCTTGAACAACTCAGCTGGTGGGGCATCGACAACTTTTCTGTACCAGTGACTGTGGCCATCTGCTGGTGGAGCCTGAATCCCTAAACCCGCAACAGCCTCTCCCAGTGACGCTGCCAGTCCCCGTGGCTTCCAAGACCCACCACGAGCAGCTGTTCCCTGGGAAGCCGTTGCAATCCCGCCTGCCAGCTGGTGATTTGCTCTGCTTTCTCCATCCACAACGCCATCACATGGCCTTGGAGCCGGTCAGCATCCCAGTGCTGTTGAACAGCCATCCACTGCGTCCACTGCAACAAAGCGTCCAACTGGATCGGGCGAAAGCCCTTGAGTAACAACCCAGTTTCCTGCTCGAGCTCAAACAGACGCAGTGAATCCCCGAAACCAAAGAAGTGAAGAAACACCATAGGCCTCAGCTTTCCTAAGAGGTTTCCTCAACCTAGGCAATACGCAACGATGCGAAGTTCAGCCTGAACGAATTATTTAACTGGCGTACATCAACGGATTAATGATCAACAATCTTGGCACTCTCACGAGGAGAGTGCCAAAGGGCGACCTGCGGCCACCGCTGCTGCCAAACCATCAAGAAGTTGCTCTGTGGTGTCGATGCTGATGCAGGCATCTGTGACGCTCTGCCCGTAAGTCATGGCCGAACGGTCGGCATTGAGCTTCTGGCTGCCCTCCACGAGATGGCTTTCCAGCATCACGCCCATCAACTGGCCTGAACCCTGTCGCACCTGATCAGCAACTGCTGAGAGCACCTCTCCCTGACGACGGAAATCCTTGTTGGAATTGCCATGGCTGCAATCCACCATCAAGCGGGCGGGGAGTCCGGCCTGCACCAGAGCCGCAGACGCCTCCTGCACAGCCTCCAGGTGGTAGTTCGTGCCCCTGCTGCCCCCACGCAGCACGAGATGACCGTCAGGATTTCCGGTGGTGCTCACGATCGAGGCATGACCCTGACCGTTGATCCCGAGGAAATGGTGGGGCCTCGAGGCGGCCTGAATCGCATGGATTGCAATCGTGGCACTGCCATCGGTGCTGTTCTTGTAACCGACTGGCATCGAAAGGCCTGAAGCCATCTCCCGGTGGGTCTGACTTTCTGTCGTGCGTGCGCCAATCGCCGTCCAACTGATCAGATCAGCGATGTACTGGGGGACCACAGGGTCCAGCAGTTCAGTGGCTGCCGGCATACCGTCGCGGGACAGATCCAGCAGCAGCGAGCGTGCCATCCGCAAGCCTGTATTGATGTCGTAGGAGCCATCGAGGTGCGGGTCATTGATCAACCCCTTCCATCCAACGGTGGTGCGCGGCTTCTCGAAATACACCCGCATCACCACCTCCAACTGATCGGCATGACGCTCCCGCAGAGGCGCAAGACGGCGGGCATACTCCCGGGCCGCGTCAACATCGTGAACCGAACAAGGGCCCACGATCACCAGCAGCCGCTGGTCCTCCCCCCGCAGGATTGCCTGGATGCGTCCACGGGCCGCTGCAACCGTCTGTGTCGCCGCCGCATCGGTGGGCAAATCAGCGTGAAGCAGAGAGGGAGCCACAAGGGGGCGGGTCTCCACCACATGCAAATCGGAGGTGGTGGTGCTCATACCCCGCGCCAAGAAAAACCCAGATTACGGACAATCCCGGCAGCATCCGACACCAGGTCCGTTCACCCCAACAAGAAGAATGGATGCCAAGACCGCTGCCTGAGCCATCGCCATGCTGAGTGCCTACCGAGCCGCCGCCGCCGAACGCACCGCCCAGGGGATCCCTGCCCTGCCCCTGACAGCGGAGCAAACCCAGGCTCTCACCGGCCTTCTCGAGGCACCCCCCGCAGGAGAGGAGCAGGAGCTGCTGCACCTGCTCAGTGAGCGCATCCCACCCGGCGTGGATGAGGCCGCCTACGTCAAAGCCTCCTGGCTCAGCGCGGTGGCCCAGGGCTCAGCCAGCAGTCCGCTGGTGACACCCCTTGAAGCCGTTCGCCTGCTGGGAACGATGGTCGGTGGCTACAACGTGGCAGCCCTGATCGAGCTGCTGCAGCACAGCGACAGCAGCCTGGCCGCCTGTGCCGCTGAGGGCCTGAGCCGCACCCTGCTCGTCTACGACGCTTACAACGAAGTGATGGAGCTTGCTGGCTCCAACCGCTTTGCCAAGCAAGTCGTTGACAGCTGGGCCGCCGCCGACTGGTTCACCTGCCGACCCGCCCTGGCAGAGGAGATCACTGTCACGGTGTTCAAGGTGGAGGGCGAAACCAACACCGACGACCTCTCTCCAGCGACCCACGCCACCACTCGACCAGACATCCCGCTGCACGCCCTGGCGATGCTGGAATCCAGGGATCCGGAAGGCCTGAGCACGATCGAGACGCTCAAGGCCAAGGGACACCCGGTGAGTTACGTGGGCGATGTGGTCGGCACCGGCAGCTCCCGCAAGAGCGCCATCAACTCCGTGCTCTGGCACACCGGCAACGACATCCCCCATGTGCCAAACAAGCGCGCCGGTGGGGTGATCCTGGGCGGAAAGATCGCCCCGATCTTTTTCAACACAGCCGAAGACTCGGGTGCTCTGCCGATCGAATGCGACGTCACCGCCCTCAACACCGGCGATGTGATCACGATCCGACCCCATGCGGGCACGATCGAGCGGGCGGCCGGTGAAGCCAATGCCGGTGAGATCATCGCCCGCTTCGAACTCAAGCCGAGCACGATCACTGATGAGGTGCGCGCCGGTGGGCGTATCCCCCTGATGATTGGTCGCGCGCTCACCGACAAGGTGCGCAACCAGCTCGGTCTGCCCCCGTCCGACCTGTTCATCCGTCCATCGGCACCGGTGGACACCGGCAAAGGCTTCACCCTGGCCCAGAAGATGGTGGGCAAGGCCTGCGGCCTGCCGGGCGTGCGCCCAGGCACCAGCTGCGAGCCACTGATGACCACCGTGGGCAGTCAGGACACAACGGGTCCGATGACTCGCGACGAAATGAAGGAGCTGGCCTGCCTGGGCTTCTCCGCTGATCTGGTCATGCAGAGCTTCTGCCATACCGCCGCCTATCCCAAACCGGTGGATCTCCAGACCCAAAAGGAGCTGCCCGACTTCTTTGCCCAGCGGGGCGGCGTTGCCCTGCGCCCCGGCGACGGCATCATCCACAGCTGGCTCAACCGGATGCTTCTGCCCGACACCGTCGGCACCGGCGGTGACAGCCACACCCGCTTCCCTCTAGGAATCTCTTTCCCGGCCGGTTCCGGTCTGGTGGCCTTCGCCGCGGCCATCGGCGCCATGCCGCTCGACATGCCCGAATCCGTGCTGGTGCGCTTCAGTGGCTCCCTTCAGCCGGGGGTGACCCTGCGCGATGTCGTGAACGCAATCCCCTGGGTGGCAATCCAGAAGGGCCTGCTCACCGTGGAGAAAGCCAACAAGAAAAACCTGTTCAACGGCCGGATCATGGAAATCGAGGGTCTGCCCGATCTGAAGCTTGAGCAGGCCTTCGAACTCACCGATGCCTCGGCGGAGCGCTCCTGTGCCGGCTGCACGATCAAGCTCTCGGAGGCAACGGTCAGCGAATACCTCCGCAGCAACGTGGCGCTGCTTAAAAACATGATCGCCCGGGGCTACAGCGACGCCCGAACCCTGGCCCGTCGCATCAAGGCGATGGAAGCCTGGTTGGCCGATCCCCAGCTGCTGAGCGCCGACAGCGATGCCGAGTATGCCGAGGTGCTCGAGATCAACCTTGATGAGCTCACCGAACCTGTGGTCGCCTGCCCCAACGATCCCGACAACGTGAAGCTGCTCAGCGAGGTGGCCGGCGATGCCGTGCAGGAGGTGTTCATCGGATCCTGCATGACCAACATCGGCCACTACCGCGCCGCGGCCAAGGTGCTGGAGGGAGCCGGTCAAAACAAGGCGCGCCTCTGGGTGTGTCCGCCCACCCGTATGGATGAGGACATGCTGAAACAAGAGGGCTATTACGCCACCTTCGAGGCAGCCGGCAGCCGCATGGAAATGCCCGGTTGTTCACTCTGCATGGGCAACCAGGCCCGTGTGGACGACAACACCACGGTGTTCTCCACCAGCACGCGCAACTTCAACAACCGACTGGGCAAAGGCGCCCAGGTGTATCTAGGCAGCGCCGAACTGGCCGCGGTCTGCGCCCAACTGGGCCGCATCCCAACCGCAGATGAATACCGCAACATCGCCGCCGAAAAGATCGATCCTCTCTCCACTGAGCTTTACCGCTACCTGAACTTTGACCAGATCTCTGGCTTCGAAGACGAAGGGCGTGTCGTGAGTGCCGACGACGAAGCGAAGGTGCTAGCGGGGGCTTGATCCCACTGCTGGCACCCGCCTTGGTAGAACGCACCGCATGGTTGTTCTGAGCGAACCGAAGCAACGCCGGCACCAGCTGGGTTCCAGTCGCAGCATCCGCCGATTACTGGAGCGGCGCTGGTGGGTCGTGGTTCTGGCCTTGATGCTCACCGGGCTCGGGGCCGCTCTGACCGGGGTGCTGTTCAAGGCGGGTATCAAGCTTCTGGGCAGCTGGCGACTGGAGCTTCTGGCCGACCTGCCCGCCTGGGCGGTCCTCCCAGGCCTCGGCGCCGTCGGCGGCCTGATCTCAGGCCTGATGGTTGCCAATCTGGCGCCGGCCGCCGGCGGATCCGGCATCACCCACATCATGGGCTTCCTCAAACATCGGGCCGTACCGATGGGCCTGCAGGTGGGATTGGTGAAGCTGATCGCAGGCATCGTGGCGATCGGCAGCGGTTTTCCCCTTGGCCCCGAAGGCCCCTCCGTGCAAATGGGGGGATCGGTCGCCTGGCAAATGGCCCGATGGCTCAAGGCACCGGTGGCCTTCCGACGCGTGATCGTGGCCGCCGGCGGTGGGGCCGGTATTGCAGCGGTGTTTAGCGCCCCGATCGGCGGCTTTGTCTACGCAGTGGAGGAACTGCTGCATTCCGCCCGCCCGGTGGTGCTGCTGCTGGTGATCGTGACCACCTTCTGGGCCGATGCCTGGGCCGACGTCCTCGGCCTGGCCGGACTCAGTCCCAGCAGCGGAGGGCTTGACGCCACCGAAGGCTTTCAACTCGAACGGGAGTACACGCCTCTGGTGAATTTTCTACCGATCGATCTTGGTTATCTGATCGCGCTGGGGGTGGTCGTCGGAGTGCTCGCAGAGCTGTATTGCCGCTATGTGCTCGCCATGCAACGCAAAGGCAACGCCTGGTTTGGAGACCGGCTTGTGCTGCGCATGGTGATCAGTGGCGGAGTGCTCGGAGGCGTGTATGCCTTTCTGCCTGAACCCTTTCACAACCTGGAGGGCCTCCAGCATCTGATCGCCGATGGCAGCGCCGACATCCCGATGGCGCTTGGGACCTTCACCGTGTTGTTCTTCAGCACAGGGCTGGCAGCCGCCTCTGGAGCTCCTGGCGGCCTGTTCTTTCCCATGCTCACCCTGGGAGGCTCCATTGGCCTGGCCTGCGGGATCTGGGTGGAAGCGCTCACTGGGCATGTGCCCAGCACTTACGTCTTTGCCGGCATGGGCGCCTTCGTGGCCAGCTGCTCGCGCACGCCGATCACAGCGATGTTTCTGGCCTTCGCGCTCACCAAAGATCTTCTGATCCTCAAGCCAATTCTGGTGGCCTGCCTGGCCAGCTTTCTGATCGCGCGGCTCTTTGATCACCGCTCGATCTACGAACGCCAACTGGGAATGGAACTGCAGGTGGAGGACCACCTGGCCGCTAAACGAGAGCGCCGAGGCGGCATCCACCACGCCTGGGATGGGTCGGTCCGACGCCGGGCCTTTCAGCCTCCCCCACCACCGCAGCCTGCGATTCAACCTTCAGATGACCCTGCAGGATGATGGGGTATCCCGGACGCCCTCCTG
>Ga0129348_1000312_pt1 | contig 17409 bp, 11 predicted proteins | sample CPBDNA_4_FD_94424 | JGI IMG/M metagenome (GOLD analysis project Ga0129348, IMG submission 94424) | Freshwater to marine salinity gradient microbial communities from Chesapeake Bay, USA - CPBay_Sum_27_0.8_DNA | ecosystem: Environmental > Aquatic > Marine > Coastal | place: USA: Chesapeake Bay...
AGGTGCTCTTGCCGCCCATGTTGGGGCCGGTGACCAGCAGCAGCTGCGGTCCGTCGGGTGAGTCGGCAGTGAGGTGCAGGTCGTTGGCCACCAGCGTGCCAACCGGGAGCAGTTCTTCGAGCACCGGATGCCTGCCATCGCGGAGTTCGAGTTCCCGTCGCTCGGTGATCTCGGGGCGACACCAGCCTCGCTGCCGTGCCACCGTCGCCATCGAGACGAGCACGTCGAGCATTGCCAAGAGGTCAGCGATCTGGTCGAGCCGCCGGTGTTCCCTGGCCACAAACTGTCGCAGGTCTTCGAAGAGTTCACATTCGCGGCGAACGGCCGCATCTTCGGCACCGAGCACCTGACGCTGGCGTTCGTCGAGTTCGGGAGTGGTGTACCGCTCCGCGTTCTTAACGGTCTGCTTGCGGAGATACTCCGCCGGCACGCGATCGCTCTGCGTCTTGCTGACTTCCAGATAGAAGCCAAAGACCCGGTTGAAGCCGACCTTGAGCGAACTGATTCCGGTGCGTTCGACCTGTTCCGCCTGGTAGCGGGTGATCCATTCCTTCCCGCCAGACGCAAGCTCGACCAGCTCATCGAGCGCTGCGTCGAAGCCGGGGCGGATGAAGCCGCCGTCGCGGGCGTAGACAGGGCAGCTTTCCCGCAGGGTATGGCCGATGCGGTCGGCGATATCGGTGCAGGGATCGAGGCTGTCTCGGCAGTCGGCGAGCAGGCCGGGGCCGACCCGATCGAGCAGGCCCCGCAGCCGCGGCAGCACTCGGGTAACCTGGCCGACGCGTTCGACGTCGCGTGGACCGGCGCGTCCGGAGACGACCCGGCTGGTAATCCGTTCCAGGTCGCCAATGCCCGAGAGCGTGTCGGCAATCTCACCGGCCAACGCGGCGTTGCCCACCAACAGACCGACAGCGTCGAGTCGTCGCTCGATGCTGCTGTGGTCAATCAACGGGGCCACAAGCCACCGTGAGAGCATGCGGGCACCCATCGGCGTCTTGGTGCGGTCGAGCACGCCAGCGAGTGAGCCGGTTCGACGGCCTTCGCTGACGGTGCGAACCAGCTCCAGCGTGCGACGCGTGGCTTCGTCGATCTCCATAGCGTGGCCGCTTCGCCACGGCTTGAGTTGCCCAATGCGGCCGACGGCGGCAGGTTCGGTCTCTTCCAAGTAGCAGATCACCGCGTGAGCAGCTGCCAGGGCGGAGACATCGTGGGCGGTTTCGAAGCCGAGCCCTTCGAGTGAGACACCACCGAGTTTGCGAGAGAGCTCGTCGGGACCGCGGTCTGTGGAAAACCACCATGTCGGCCGAGCAGTGATGGCCGCGTGCAGGCCCGCCTCACGCAGGAGCCCAGCGACCAGCTCACGATGCTGTTCGTCGCAGAGACACTCTGCCGGATCAAGCCGCTGCAGATGCTCGACAAGGTCGGCCGGCGGGAGCACTGCTGCCTGAAACCGTCCGCCCGCCACGTCGATCCAGGCGATTCCTGCTGGTCGCGTGCTTGCCGAGCTGTCTCCAGCGGAGGGCGAGGGCAGCACCGCAACCAGAAAGTTGCTGCGTGTGGGGTCGAGCAGCGACTCGTCCGCTGCGATGCCTGGCGTGACGATCCGTGTCACCTCGCGGCGGAGCAGGCCCTTGGTGGTTTTGGGATCGTCAATCTGTTCACAGATCGCAACCCGTCGCCCTGCCGCCACCAGTTTGACAAGCTGTGGGTCGAGCTGATGGTGGGGAAAGCCCGCCATCGGCATGGCGTTTGGCCCCTTTTCCCGGCTTGTGACGGTCAGGTCCAGAAGTTCTGCAGCCTCGCGGGCATCTTCGCCGAAGAGTTCGTAGAAGTCTCCCATCCGGAAGAGCACGAGCGCTCCGGGGCAGCGAGCCTTGGCGGCTTCAAACTGTTGCATCATCGGTGTGGCCATAGACCGGCGAATGTAGCAAACCGGTGCCCCCTTTGACCGCCCGGAGGTCGCCGCGTACAAACAAGTCACTCACGGCATCCGATGAGAGGCCCCTGCGATGGGGATCTGTGAATCTGGTCAGGGCCTAACCGCAGCAGCCATAAGCAGTCATCTCTTTGTGCGGTGGGCCTCTCATCGGGGGCCGTGAGTTTCTTTTTTCGCCCGGTGTCCGAGCTTGGTTCATGGCAGACAGCACCGCCGCCACGTCGCCGAGTGAGCATTCCGCCGAGCAGGCTGCAGGCGGCTACCGGGTTGTCGCCCGTCGCTACCGGCCGCAGCGATTTGCCGATCTGATCGGGCAGCCGCATGTGGCCCGCGGGCTCTCTGGGGCAATCAGTTCGGGCCGGGTGGGACACGCCTACCTGTTCACCGGCGCTCGCGGTGTTGGCAAGACGAGCGCTGCGAGAATCTTCGCCAAGGCGCTCGAGTGTGGCGTTTCCGAGGATGCCCGCGTGGCCGGCGAGACCACGGCCGAGCCCTGCAACACCTGCGACATGTGTCAGGCGATTTCTGCCGGACAGGATGTCGATGTCGTGGAAATCGATGCCGCAAGCAACCGCGGTATCGATGAGATCCGGCAGCTCCGTCAGAACGCGTCGGTGCGACCGGCTCGAGGCCGCTACAAGATCTACATCATCGATGAAGTCCACATGCTCACGCGTGAGGCCTTCAACGCGCTGCTCAAGACCCTGGAAGAGCCGCCGCCGCACGTGAAGTTTGTGCTCTGCACCACAGAGCCAGAGAAACTTCCGATCACGATTCTTTCCCGTTGTCAGCGGTTTGATTTTCTCACGGTCGAGGCAGGTGCCATCCAGGCCCGTCTGGCGGAGATCGCTGCCGCCGAAGGGGTGGCGATCGATCCCGAGGCGGTGAGGTTGGTGGCCCGCAGAGCCAACGGCAGCATGCGGGACAGCCAGTCGCTGCTGGAGCAGCTGCTGGGGGCCGCCGCGACAGCGGATGGACGGATCGGGGTCGACGCGGTGCATGCCCTGCTGGGAACTGGGCGTGAAGAGGGGCTCGCCGAGCTGGTGCAGGCGATTGCTGGGCAGCAGCCGAAGGCCGCGGTGGAGTCGCTCGATGCGGCTGTTTCCGGGGGAGCTGATGCTGGTGGCGTGCTGGAGCAGCTTCTGGCGGTGCTCCGAGATGCGCTCCTGGCAAGCGTTGCCGCTGAGCCGCGACTCTGGAGTGCCGACGGTGGCTGTGGCCTCGACGTGCAGGCCGTGGCCTCCACGCTCGGTGCAGATACCATCCTGGCGATGATGCAGGTGATCGACCACGCTCTGGCACGGATGCGGACGGCCGGCCATGCGGCGGTGCTCGCCGAGATGGCGGTGGTGCGACTGGCAAGCATGGAACGGATGGAGTCGTTGACGACCGTGCTCTCGCGTTTGGCCAGCGGGCAGCCCCTGCCGGTTGCTGGAGGCACCACGCAGTCGGCTGGGCAGGTGCTGTCCCCGCGCGAAAAAAAAACGACCGAGCCCGCCAGCCCCGCCGCGGTCGTAACTGAGCCACCAGCTGTCAGTCCCGCTGGGGCAGCGGAGGCTGAGCCGGTCCAGGCAACGGCTCCGTCGCGGCCCACGGCAGTGTCGGCGGCCGTCCCTGCCGAGCCGCTGCCTCGCCTCGATGCCAGTACGCCACCGCTGGAAGTCTGGCGGCAGGTAGGGGAAGTCGTCGGGGGGATGGCTGCGGGGTTTATCAACGAGGCGACGGCTGCAGTCTGGTCTGAGAACGATGGAATCGAAGTCACGATGCCGGCCAATGGAGAGGCGGGCTGCTCCTTCCTCAAACGCGCTGAAGTCGGCGCGAGCGTGACCGGGGCCCTACGCGAACTCTGCGGCCGCACGCGGATTGTGTTTCAGTTTGAGGCGGCTGCGGCTGCCGTTCCCAAGGCGAAGAAGCCGACAGGGCGTTCACAGGCGGCCCGCCTGCGGTCCGCCTCCGAGCATCCACTTGTGAACCATGCCCGCACGGTTTTTGATGCGGCGATTCGACGGGTCGATCCGCCGTCCCCAGCTGCCCGGCCGGCGAGCGATGCGGCCGGCTCGTGAGCGTTTTCTCTTCTCGGTGAAGGATGCAGATGACAGAGAAATCGAGTGGGTCTGGCGGAGTGATTGCTACCCTGATTGACCAGTTTGCGGCCCTGCCTGGCATCGGTCGCAAGTCGGCGGAGCGGCTGGCCTACCACGTGATGAAGATGCCTGCAGAGGATGCGTTGGGCTTCGCCGACGCGGTGCGGGCGGTGACAGAACGGCTCCATCCCTGCACGCGGTGCTTTAATCTCTGCGAGGACGACACGTGTGAGATCTGTCGTGATAGCCGTCGCGACACAGGGCTGCTGTTGGTGGTGGAGCAGGTTCGCGACCTGCTGGCACTGGAAACAGCGGGCTCCTACCGCGGTCTCTACCATGTGCTCCAAGGTCGGCTCTCGCCCCTGGATGGTGTTGCCGCCGAACAGCTGACGATGAAACAGCTGCTGCAGCGGGTCCGCGGCGGGCAAGTCCGCGAGGTGATCATGGGGACGAGCCCAACGGTGGAAGGTGATGCCACCGCGGCGGAGATTGCCGGACGCTTGGCAGATCTGCCAGTTGTGGTCACCCGATTGGCACGTGGGCTGGTGGTGGGCAGTCCGCTCGAGCAGGCCAATAAAGCGATGCTCGCCGATGCCTTGTCGGGTCGCCACCGGCTTTGAGCGGGGCGTTTCTCCCAAGTGCCCACAGTGCGGGAAGGGCCTGCGCATGCAGCCATGGATGCTCAGCGTTTCCCGTTGTCCCGTTTTTACAGCTGCGGCCGACGACGCGGTTCCTGGGAAGGGGTATTCTTGGGGGGGTAGTGGTGGTGCTGCTGGCGGCATCACCGGTGGATGTTTGTTTGAGACAGGCCACGCGAGGAGCTCTGAGCTGTGAAACTCTCCTTCGGACAGGAAATGCGGTTGGCGCAAAAGCAGATGCTTGCGCCGCGCATGATCCAGTCGATGGAGATTCTGCAGCTTGCCCAGCAGGCCCTCGAGGAGCGACTCGAACAAGAGATTCAGAACAACGAGACACTCGAGCTCGAAGAGCCGGATCGGGCCGAAGGTGAGGTCGAGCAGCCTGCCGAGCCCACGTCGTCGACCGCCGATGAGCAGCCACTCGTCGTTGATCAGGAGCATGCCAACCAGGCAGACTTCGAGCGGTCCTACGACTGGTCGGCGGAGTATCCCGATGCTGACGAGGAACGACCGAGATCGAGTGCCTCACGCCTCGATGAGGCCTCTGACCGCTACCTCGATGTGATGGCCAACATGGAGGAACGTTCAGAGACGCTCTCCGACCATCTCCACGACCAGCTCGCACTCTACGATCTCAGCGAGCGCCAGCGGGCTGCGGCTGACCGAGTGATCTACAACCTCGACGCCAATGGATACCTCCAGCTTCCCATGGAAGAGCTCGTCGATGCCGATGGGCCTGAAGGGCAGCTGGAAGACCTGACCGCGGCGTTGGAGGTCGTGCAGGGGATGGAGCCGCGAGGCGTGGGTGCTCGGAGCCTGCGAGAGTGTCTGCTCCTGCAGATCGAAGGTGCAACGCCCGAGGCGGTGCGACTGAGGCGAATTGTCAAAGATCATCTGGAAGACCTCGCCGGCAATCGTCTGCCTCTGATCGAGAAGAGAACCGGCTATTCGATCGAGGAGATCGAAGAGGCGCGTGACGAACTGCAGCGGCTGCAGCCCAAGCCAGGTGCCCTCTATGCAACAAGCATCGTGCCGACGGTGCGGCCGGATGTGTTTGTTGAACAGGATGAAGAGGGCCGGTGGAAGGTGCGGCTCGACGATGTTGACATGCCCAACATGCGTATCAGCCCGTACTACCGGCAGCTGCTGATCTCGCCATCAACCGACCCTGCAACGCGTGAATACATCAAGCGGAAGATCAACTCAGCTCAGTGGTTGATTGAGTCGATCGAGCAACGGCGAAGTACGCTGCTGAAGACGGCTCAGGCGATCGTTGACCATCAGACCCGATTTCTCGCCGAGGGTCCTGAGGCGATTGAGCCGCTCAAGATGCAGCAGATCGCCGACCGGATCGGCATGCATGTGACCACCGTGAGCCGTGCTGTGGATGACAAATGGCTGCAGACACCACGTGGGCTGTTGCCGCTGAGGGGCTTCTTCGTGGGGGGCACGGTCAGTGCCGATGGCGAGGAGGTCGCTTGGGATACGGTGCGGATGCGGCTTCAGGAGATCATCGATGCGGAGCCGAAGGACCGGCCGTACAGCGATGATGATCTTGTCGAGCAACTCGGGAAGCGGGGCATCAAGCTGGCGCGACGCACGGTCACGAAGTATCGCAAGGCGATGAAAATCCCAAGTTCACGGCAGCGACGCGACTGGAAGCTGGCGAAGACGCCGCGATCGAGAAAGTCGACGCCGCCACAACCGCTGGATGACACGAGCGTGCAGATGCCGCCGACGGAGCGGGTGCAGGCGGAGTCGGATGGGGCGGCAGCCGGCTGATTCGAGGCGGCCGGCTTGTCGGTTTGGCCACTGCTCGCGTAGATTCCGTGGCTCAGGTTTGTCGCGGGGTTCCTGGCCCGCAGCCGTCTCCAGGAGACACCACGCACGCATGCGATGCCCATTTTGCAGAGGTGACGACGACCGTGTCATCGACTCCCGATCAGGAGACGATGGCGCCTCGATCCGTCGCCGTAGAGAGTGTCTCAGCTGCCGCCGCCGGTTCACGACCTACGAGCGGGTGGAGCGTCAGCTGCCCACCGTCATCAAGAAGGGGGGCGACCGGGAGCCTTTCGACCGCGACAAGATCAAGCGAGGCCTCGCCAAAGCCTGCTGGAAGCGGCCCGTTGCGGAGGATGACATCGAGGCGATGGTCTGCGCATTGGAAGCCGAGCTGTTCGGCAGTTTTGAGAACGAGGTGCCCAGCGACACCCTTGGCGAACGGGCGATGGATCTGCTGCGAACCCGTGACCAGGTTGCCTACGTGCGGTTTGCCAGCGTCTACCGTGAGTTCAAGGATGTTCGGGACTTCATGGAAGAACTTGAGCCAATTCTTGAGCAGGTAAGCGGCCTTGAACAGGTCCGTGGTGTGGAGGCCGCTGAGCTGGTGGGCAGCGAACTCAGTTCCAAGCAGCGACCACGGAGTGTGCCACCCAAAGGCTGACGCTTGTCTGGTGGTGGTGAGGCATGGGTGGCCTGCCGAGCTGTGCGAGACCGCCTGCCAGACTCAGGACGAGGGGCCGCCGCGAAGGTAGTCGCCGTGTACTCCGCCGTGCTTCTCTTCGAGCCGCACGTCGGTGACGGCCATGCCCGGGTCGATGGACTTGGCCATGTCGTAGATGCACAGCCCCGCAGTGGCGACGGCTACGAGAGCCTCCATTTCCACGCCGGTGCGGGCCGTCGCCTGCACCCGTGTTTCGATCTCGATGCTCCCCTCGTGCTCAAACGTGAAGGTCACGTCGATCGAGTCGAGGGGCAGGGGGTGACAGAGCGGCACGATTTCACTCGTTCGCTTCGCCGCCATGATGCCGGCCACGCGGGCAGTGGCGAGCGGATCCCCCTTGGCCAACTGGCCCGTGCGGATCTGCCGGATGGTGTCAGGCTTGGCGACGAGGCGTCCGGTGGCTCTGGCAGTTCGCACACTAACTGGCTTGCCGCCGACATTGATCATGCGAATCTCAGAGGTCGGTTCATCCGCTGGCATGCGATCGGATCCTTTGTGGCGAAGACTGATACAAAACGACCGCGGGCCGGCGTGCCCCCCATGACACACCGGCCCGCGGCAAATGGAGTCGTCGCGATTGCCGGCTGCTACACCAGCTCCTTGCGGGCCCCCACGAGGGTCCGCAGCCGCTCTGCCAGGAGCGCCACGTCGAACGGCTTCTTGAAGCTTTCGTTCACGTGGGCACGATCGACGGTAATGGTCGAGCCGTCGTCGGGGAGCAGGGCGATCACGATCGTCTCCGCATATTCCTGATTGCGCCGAAGATTCTGGCAGATCTGCTGGGCATCAATCCGGCCGATCGCATAGTCCACCACGATGCAGTCGGGGTGGAAGCTTTCAGCCTGAATGCCAGCTTCAAAGCCACTGGCCGCAACCTGAATCTTGTAGGATCCATCGGCCGGCATGTGCCGCTTCAGGTTTTCGATGAGCACCTGGTCTTGTCCAACGACAAGCACCTTTGCCATCGCCTCGTCCTCAAGGTCGCCCAGCGGCATGCCGTGCTCTTTGAGGAACTTAATCAGATACTCGCGGGGAATCCGGCGATCCTGCGAACCAGGGATCCGGTAACCCTTGAGCCGGCCTGAGTCGAACCATTTGCTCACCGTGCGGGGAGCAACTTTACAGATCTTGGCGACCTGTCCCGTCGTGAAGACCTTCATCGCTTTGGACTCCATTTGCTTCTACACAACCTTGCCAACGGCATCCGCAAGCGCGGTGGCCGAAGCGGGCAATACCGGTATGCCGTGGCATTCAAACCACGCTTGACGCGGTTATGGGTTCGCGGGGTCGACCGCGTCGTCGCGCCCCACGAAGGCCGGCCGAGAAAGCGGCGGGGGGGCTACAGAGAGTCGCCAATCCAACGGAAATATTTTCCGCGGTGCACTGACGAACATGGCTCGCAGGTGTCCCCCCCTGCTTTCATTCCGCTCGAGACGTGACCGGCTTTCGTCGATCGCGACTCTGACGGAATGACCGTCCAATAGGGCATATCGAAAGAACGACTCGTGCGACTTGAGACGTTCTTTCTGACGGAGAGGCTCGCACCGCTTTCGCGGGCCATGCACACTGCGCCTGTTGGACCGTAATCACCGCAAATGCAGGCTGTCTTACGCGGCTCGGCTCGTCGCGGCGGCGGCTTCTTCAAAGCGGACGCTGACCCGCTTTGAAACCCCAGACTGCTCCATCGTGACCCCATAGAGCGTGGTCGCGGCAGCCATCGTCTTTTTCGAATGGGTGACCACGATGAACTGTGTTGACGAAAGGGAGTCGCGGAGAACCGCGGTGAAGCGATCGACGTTTGCTTCATCGAGAGGAGCGTCGACCTCATCGAGCACGCAGAACGGACTCGGGCGGCTCTTGAAGATCGCGAGCAATAAGGCGACGCATGTCATCGTCTTCTCGCCGCCAGAGAGGAGCGAGATGTTGCGAGGCTCTTTGCCCGGCGGCCTGGCAACGATTTCCACTGACGCATCAAGCAGATCTTCATCTGGATCGATCACGATGTCTGCCTGACCGCCAGCGAACAGTCGCTCGAAGAGTTCACGGAAGTAGCCGCGGACGGTCTCGATAGTCTCCCCAAGGAGCCGACGGCTTTCCTCATCGATTCGGGTGATGAGCTGCTCAATTGCGATCTTGGCCTGTGAGACGTCTGTGAGCTGCGTCTCGAGTTCGGCGTGACGTTTCTCGAGTTCTTCCGCTTCAGTCAGTGCCTCAAGGTTGACTGTTGAGAAGTTGCCGAGCTTGCGGCGGAGCTGATCGATCTCCTGCTCGAGTTCATCACGCGATTCAGGGAGAGGGTCGGCTTCGTCCGGTGCAGACGCGTGAGGTGTGACTGCATCCGCCCCGTCGATCTCGAGGTCATAGTCTTCCCGTATTCGCTCCACGATCCGGGAGCGGCCGTGGCGGGCTTCGCCCAAGGCGAGTTCAGTGGTGTGCCCTTGGCGTTCGAGGTCTGCGAGGGTGTCGTGGACTGCCCGACTTCCAGCAGCGGCTTCACGCGAGTCGGCCACACAACGGTCCCGCTGGCGATGGAGAGCTCGGCGAGCGACCGCCTCGAGGTCGGCTGCAATCGCTGCCTCAGCATGCGTCAGGCGGACACGCAGGCATTCCAGGTCGAGCAGACTGCAGCGACGTTGCACCTCCGCGAGGCGTGTCTGCTCTTCGCTGCAGGCGGCACGGCCTGCACGACGCGCTGCCTCCAGTTGCCGAAGCTGGTCACGGGTTTCGTTGAGCCGAGTGCGTGCTTCGTCGAGTTCCCGGCTCCCCTCGTGGATTTCATCGAGCAGGTTGCCGCGGCTGCGGTCAAAGTCCTCGATGGTCTGACGAGCCGCCGCGAGTTCTTCCGTGAGTCGTTGCTCCTCGCGTGCTGCCTGGACGACTGCTGCAGCGATCTGTTCACGGCTCTCGGCAAGGCTCGCGGCCTCCTTTTCAGCAGTACGACGCGCGGTTTCGGCACGCTCGATCTGCTCAACCGAGGAGGCCTGATCGCGGACAATCCGCTGTCGCTCGGCGCGAGAGTTGGCGAGTTCACCCTGCGTCTGCTCGACACGACCGCGGAGGGCACGGGCTGCGTCGCGGAGGTTCGACCGCTGCTGTTCGTGACGGGCGAGCGTCTGCTGGTGCCTTTCGACGTCACTGGTGAGCCCGCGGTGTCGATCGTGCAGCGTTGCCTGTTCGCTATGACGGGCGACGAGGCCGGTCATCGCCTTGCCACCGATCTCAAGGAATCCACGTGCGGAGAGCAGGATGCCGTCGCGGGTGAGCAGGCGTGCTTCAGGGCCAGCATCTGCTCGGAGCCGGCGGGCATCGGCGAGCGTTTCGACAACCCAGGCGTTTCCGAGCACACGCTCGATCAAGGCGGCATGCTGCTCGTCGCAGGAGATAAGGCGGTCGAGTCGGCCGACGACGCCCGGATCTTCGCCGAGGTCTGGGCCACTGACTGGCGGAGAGGTGGCGGTGAGAGCGATGAAGTTTAGGGGGCCGCAGCGGTCGGAGTCGTTGGCGAGCTGTTCTTCAGCCCGGGGCGTGGCGCAAACGAGATCGCTGATCATCAGGCTGGAGCCCAGCTGTCCGAGGGCCAGGTCAACAAGCGGTGCAATCGTGGCGTCAGCGACGATCGCGTCGGCAAGCATGCCGGCGAGGCCGTCGGGCGAGGGCAGCTGACCGGTCAGGATCGCCTGCACGCCAGCCGGCACGCCTTCGTGCTGCTGGGCGAGTTCGGCGAGCACACGTTCACGCTCACGGCAGGCTTCCAGCTGTGACTGAAGTTTCGCGAGCTGGTCCCACGTCTGGCGAATAGTCACACTCAGATCGGCTTCCTGCTGCTCGAGCGTTTCCACCTCGGCGAGTTCACCGCGGAGCCTCTCCTGCAGCGAAGAGAGATTGCCGTCGCTCGCTGCGAGGGCCTCAGCGAGACGCGCGCGGGCGGCTGTGGTCCGCTCAAGCTGTTCGCGGCATTCCACAGCCCGTTGCTCTGCTGTGGTCGCCTGGCGATCAATACGCTCCTGCTCCATCTGCTTCTCAAGATGCAGGCGATGGCTGGCGGAGACGGCTTCTTGCAGCCGGTTGCTCGCTTCGCGAGCCTCGTCGGCGCTGGCGAGGGAGCCATCAGCAGTCGCCCGGAGACGTGAGAGATCGGCATCAATTTGTTCGAAGGCGGTGGTGGCTTCGGCGACCTGGTCGGTGGCGAGCCGTTCGGCGGCTGCGGCGGCATGCTCTTCGCGAACCTTCTGAGACATGCGTGCAGCGGCCTGGGAAAGATCGTGGGCAGCCTCATGGCGACGTGTGTCGAGCTGTTCGAGGGCAGCATCCGCGGCGGCCTGCTTCTGTCGTGCGGAAGCCACTCGCTGCTCAGACTTCTCCAGCTCGCGGTCGAGGGCTTCGAGTCGCTCGGCGGCCTCCTGCACACGCGCGTCAAAGGCTGCCAACTGGGCCCGTGCTTCTTCGCAGCCGCTCGCGAGGAGTGTCCGCTGGTCCTCAAGCTGGATCAGCTCGGCATCAACGCCGGTGAGGTCATGAGCGGCAGCTGCCAGGCGGCACTGTTTGAGCCGATCGCTCAGCACCCGCCAGCGTTTGGCACGTGCGGCCTGACGGAGCACTGTCTCCAGTCGCGAGGCCACCTCGCCCACGATGTCGGCGAGCCGTTGCCGATTCTGCTCCGCTCGTTCCAGTCTGCGGAGGGCCTCTGCCCGCCGGGTGCGAAACTTGGTGATGCCAGCCGCTTCCTCAAACACGCCCCGCCGTTCTTTACCACTGGCAACAAGCAGTTTGTCGACGCGGCCCTGCTCGATAACGCTGTAGGCCTCGGTGGCGGCTCCCGTGCCCGAGAAGAGTTCGCGAATGTCTTTCAGCCGGCAGACTTCACCGTTAATCAGGTATTCACTTTCGCCGCTTCGATAGACCCGGCGGCCGATGCGAACCTCTTCTGACTGCAGTGAGAGTTCACCAGCAGTGTTATCGAAGATGAGTGTCGTTTCTGCGGAGTTGAGCGGCCGCCGGCCTGCGGCCCCCGCGAAGATCACATCGGTCATCTCCTTGCCACGAAGGCTGCGGACCGACTGTTCGCCGAGAACCCACTTGATGGCATCAACGACGTTCGATTTGCCCGAGCCGTTCGGCCCCACAATCGCCGTGACGCCCGAGTGAAACTCGAACCTCGTGCGATCGGCGAAGCTCTTGAAACCATGAAGTTCGAGGGCTTTGAGCCGGGTCATGATTCGACGTCGTTACCGGCCGAATCGGTGGCCGTGATCGGCACACCCGCATCGACATCGGCTTCGATCTCCTCCGGAATATCCTGCGACGAGACCTCTTCGTGGATGCTCTTGCGGCCATCGAATGCGTTGGGGATCGCATCGAACACAAGGCGACTTTCCAGAGCCCGCATGGAGTAGGCCTGCTGGAGAAACTGCACCGCGTCTGGATAGTTGCCACCGACTTCAGCGATGGCCTGGATCACATCAACCACCCGTGCTGGACACTCAATTAGCTGGTCCTCTTCGCCGGGAGTGAAGCAGCTAATGCGAGCGGTGCCGTCCTCTGTCGAGACGACAATCCGGTGGCCTGCCTCAGCCCGCAGCCCATCGTCAATCGGGTGCTCAACTCCAAACAAAACGATCTCCTGCCGCACCTGCCGTGTGGCATGTACCAGCGGTGGGCCAGCGACGTCGAGAACATGCAGCGAGAAGCCGTCGGCCAGCTGTTCTCCGCGGACGACTGGCATCGTGCGGTCCATTTTCCAGAGGGTGCGGAAGGCCCCGTAGCGGGTCTCTGCGCTTGCGCTGGAAAGGAGCGATTCCAAGGCCTCGATGCCATTGGCGTCGTCGAGCACTTCCAACGCCGCGAGCGCCGCGGGACGAGCACTGCGAAGTTCAGCGGCTGCTTCAGCGAGGTAGGGGGCGACGGTGGACTCGCCGAGGTAGGCGAGAGCCTCAGCGGCGTGAAACCGCACCTCGTCATCTCCGGACTCAAGGGCGTTACGGAGGGTAGGAATGGCATCCTCACCGATCGCTTCGAGTCGCAATGCCGCGGCGGGAGCTGTGACCGGATCCTCGAGCTGGCGTGAGAGCATCTCCAGCCGAGTCAGCCGACCACCAGCCGGCTCATTGACCGCAAGGCAGCGGACAACTCGCACGTAACGGTCGAGGGCGTGCTCATACTCTGGCGGGATCTCCAGTTCGATGAAACGGTCTGTCTTGGGGGTGGCAACGCCCCGTTTACTGCCACGGACCACCGCATGAAATCGCCGGTTGATCGTGTCACCAAGCCGCTTGGACACTGCCACCGAACGATGCTCAGGCTGCAGGACGAGTCCGAGCGAGCGAGATCTGAGCGAGACTCCACCGCCAGGGACGATCGCCCGCACCTTGTTCTTCCCATCAAGGGCAGTGCTGGAGACAGGATCAACCAGAAGCGGCCCCTCGGCCATCGCCAGAACATGACCGTCACGGATGCGGTCGAGCACAGCCATCTCGGAAAGCCGTGATTCCATCAGCCAGCCACCAGCGAGGTTTTCGGTGTCGTTGCCAGCGGGCACTTCGATGAAAACGTCAAACCGCTCTCCCCGGCGGACACCGGGTGGAATAAAGCCACGGACCCACACCAGAGACGTGGAGGGAGAGGAGAGGAGACGATTGGGCTCGACGACGCCACGGGCCTGAATGTCATTCATCAACGCCGTCCGCTGTGGACTCGGCGGTGGGTCGCTGCCGGTGTTGGGAAGATTGGTGACCAGCGCAGCTGACTCGACTCGCTGTGGGAGCACGCCCCATGCGGTTGCATAGTCACCGACGAGCTTCACGTCGGCGTCGAGCTCCATCAACGCGGCCATCTCTGGGCTTTGGCTGCGGATCGAAGGCACCGAGCAGCCGGCGAGGACGACAGCGACAACGAGCAGAAGCACCGAAGCCGTGGTGGGGCGTCGGAGATGGGAGAGCGCACAGGCGATCGCGTGCATGGGAAGCCCAACCCTCGGGAACGTGGGGACGGTTGTAAACGCGGCGACGGTAGGTGGCTGAGGGGGCAGGGTCAAGATGGTCTTCGCCGGCGATGCCCTTGCCGCAATCCCTTGTCCAACCTCACCTTGGAGCATTCGCCGGTGGCTGCTAGGGTCCTTCCCCCACAGCTGCCGGCGGGCCTTCAAGGCGTCTGGGGCGGCTGGCTGATTTCTTGCAGGAGTGCAGTGACCGTGACACGCATCGAGCTTCCCCGGCATGAACCTCTTCAGATCCAGGTGCGATGGATGATTCGTCGCGATATGGCTGAGGTGCTCGAGATCGAACAGGGCTCTTTTGAGTTTCCCTGGGCAGAGGAAGACTTCACGTACTGTCTCCGTCAGCGAAACTGCATCGGCATGGTGGCTGAGATGGCCGAGTCGGTCGTCGCGTTCATGATCTATGAGCTCCATCGTTCACGGCTGCACGTGCTGAACTTTGCCGTGCGACGGAGCCATCGACGGCTAGGAATAGGGCGACAGATGGTCGACCGGCTGGTGGGAAAGCTTTCGCCAGAGCGTCGTGATCGCATCCTGCTCGAGGTACGGGAACGCAACCTGCCGGCTCAGCTGTTTTTCCGCGATGCGGGCTTCATGGCGATCTCGGTGCTGAAAAACTTCTATCAAGACAGCACCGAAGATGCGTATCAGATGCAGCTCTTGGCCCCAGCGAGCAGCGAGACGCAGCCGCTGCGGAAGGCAGCCTAGTCTCCGTCTGTTCGTGTCAGCTTCCTGTTCGCGTTAGCTGCCTGAGAAGCGGTTGCAGAGCGTCCGCAGCTGGGAGAGCCGCTCGAGAAGGCACGCGTTGACGTCGTTGCTCGTCTCGGCATCCGCAAACAGGGTGAGCAACGGACTGGCCGCCGGAACGCAGGTCTGATGTTGTGGTAGGTCAGCCAGCACTGGCAACGCGTTATCGACGGACCACTCAGCTGCACACTGAGCGAGTGCGTCGGCAAAGTCCGGCTCGATCCGCATGGCTGCGTCGGTGAAGAGAATCGCCTTGCCGGAGGCTGGGGCCGCGGAGTGTTGCGGGCCTGTGGTTTGTGGTGATGCAAAGCCGATCGCATCGAGGTGGCAACGGGCGATCGAGAGGCCGTGCGTTCTCTCGAAGAGTTCCATCGAGGCCGTTGGCCTCGGATTCACCTCGAGAATCGTGATTGGCTGCGAGTCGTTGGCCAGGCAGTCGATGCCCACCACACCACGAAGGCCATGCTGCGAAGCCAGCTGATCGGCAAAGGCCAGCACCGTGTCTGCCCAGGCTGGTGTCGGCACCGTCACCGAGCCGGCATAGGCCCAGCCAGGGGCGGCTGTGGAGTTGCGACAGGGCAGACGCTCGCAGACCCCGAGCAGCTCGGCAGACGCTCGCTCGCGAATGACCACGCTCACGCCATACGAGATGCCCTGACACCGCCGCTGCCAGTGTGAGGGACGCGGTGGAGGTGGTCCTCCTCGCCAGAGGGCAATACCCTGGCCTCCCACAGAGGCCACAGGCTTTACGAGGTAGCTGCCGTCGAGGGGCAGCCCTGCTGGCGTGGAGTGGGTCTGCGGCACACGCAGGCCGACGTCAGCAGCCACGCGGGCGAGCGCGGCGAGGTCGCGGACGGCCCGCACGGCAGACGGGCTGGCGGCAGCGATGGGATGGGTTGCTGCCAGCCGTTCCAGGAAAGCTGGGTGGTTTTCGAGCCCGCCCGTGAACAGGAATGGTGCGTCAGGCCATTCAGGGAACGGGTCTTCAGCCTGGTCGAGGTCACTCGGCAGCGGACGAAAGCCCGCTGCAGCATCGAGCAGGTCACGGTCGCCAAAACGATCGGCGGCATAGACCTGCCAGCCAGCCTGCCGGCAGCTGTTTGCGAGAAAACGCACCGATCCACCCACGACAACGAGGGCTGGGGTGCGGAGCGGAGCAGGCGAGTCAGGTGGCATCAACAGGAGGACTGGGCCGTGGGCCAGACAATGGTTTTCAGCGATCGGGCGACCTGCTATCCTCGCGGCGTCTTCGACGGCTTGTCGAGATGGCGGTGGAACTGTTTTTTTACGGAGTGTTACGCATGTCGATGTTCATCGGTGAGGCGCTTGCGGGCGACGGCAATGAGGTGGCTCATATCGATCTGTTGATCGGGAGCAAGGATGGTCCTGTGGGGACTGCATTTGCAAACGCCCTGGCCCGTCAGAGTGAAGGCCACTCCAACCTGCTGGCAGTGCTCTCGCCAAACGTGGCAGTGAAGCCAGCCACGGTCATGATCACCAAGGTCACCATCAAGGGTGCCAAGCAGGCCGTGCAGATGTTTGGCCCTGCCCAGGCTGCTGTGGCCAAGGCCGTCGCTGACAGCGTTGCAGATGGTGTGATTCCTGCCGCTGAGGCTGAAAACCTTGTCATCGTCTGCGGTGTGTTCATCCACTGGCTCGCCGAAGACGACAAGAAGATCTACGACTACAACTATGAAGCGACCGTGGCTGCCATCAAGAATGCGATGACGGGCAAGCCAACCGCTGAGGAAATGGTCGCCGCGAAGGACACGGCAGCCCATCCTTTCAAGGGCTTCTAAGCTGATGGCCCGCCGGGTGCTTTTGCAGCTGGATGCCGATTCGCAGCCAAGCACGTTCGACGCGATTGTGGCGGTAGACGCCGGCGTCGACGTGCTGCTGCGGCACGGTGGGGTGACCCCCGAGGCTGCTGTGCCGTTGGTGCATGGCGGCATGTTTACACGGGGAGGCAAGGATCTCTCTTCGACCGCCATCTTTGTGGGCGGTTCGGACGTGGCTGCCGCCGAAGCGATCTTTCGTACGGTGCAGAAAACGTTTTTTGGCCCCGTTCGCCTAGGCGTGATGCTCGATCCCTCCGGCGCGAATACCACAGCGGCCGCTGCGGTGGTCGTGGCTGGGAGGCATGCGGATCTTGCAGGAGCCAGGGCGGTGGTGCTCGGAGGCACCGGAGCGGTGGGGCGTCGCGTGGCACGGCTGCTCGCGCGGGAACGCTGTCGTGTGGCCGTGGCGAGCCGGTCAGCAGAGCGTGCCAAGGCGGTGTGCGACTCGGTGGCAGAAGCTGTTGAGAACGCCCAACTGACGCCCGTTGCTGCCCAGAGCGATGCCGGCACACTTCACGGGGAGCTGCTCGATTGCCTCGCGGAGGCGGATGTTGTGATCGCGGCCGGGGCTGCGGGCACACGGCTGCTCAGCGGCGAGTGTCTGCGGCAGTGTGTGAAGGCGAAAGTGTTTGTCGACCTCAACGCCGTGCCGCCGGAGGGCATCGAAGGAAT
>Ga0129348_1000323_pt1 | contig 17034 bp, 16 predicted proteins | sample CPBDNA_4_FD_94424 | JGI IMG/M metagenome (GOLD analysis project Ga0129348, IMG submission 94424) | Freshwater to marine salinity gradient microbial communities from Chesapeake Bay, USA - CPBay_Sum_27_0.8_DNA | ecosystem: Environmental > Aquatic > Marine > Coastal | place: USA: Chesapeake Bay...
ATGGGCGGTATGGGTGGTGGCGGTATGGGAATGTTCTGAGCAGGTCGACTGATGCCGCGATTTGGTGTGATCTTGGTTGCCGCTGGACGCAGCAGCCGCTTTGCCGACCCCAACTACAAGAAGCCGTTCGCTCCGCTTGCTGGCCGTCCTGTGTGGCTGCATTCGGCTGAAAAGTTTTCTGACCGAGATGACGTCGCGAAGGTCGTCGTGGTCATCTCGCCGGAAGACCGCGAAGCCTTTCTTGACAAGTTCAGCGCCAACCTCGCGTTCATGGGTATGGCCTGGGCGGCGGGTGGTGCTGAGCGTGCCGACTCGGTGGAGGCCGGCTTCGCCAAACTCGACGATGACGTCGAGTTTGTGGCGATTCATGATGCGGCAAGGCCGTGCCTCGCTGCGTCGTGGATTGACCGCGTCTTCGCTGCTGCAGTCCGCGACGGAGCGGCGGTCCTGGGCACGCCCGTCGTGAGCACACTCAAACGCGTCAGTGCCGACGGCCTGATTACCGAGACGGTCGATCGCACCGGACTCTGGGAAGCTCAAACGCCACAGGTCTTTCGACGAGACCTGCTGAAGCGGGCCTTCGCCCACCGTCGGCAGACTCCTTCGCTCGCCTCAACGGACGAAGCCTGCATCGTGGAGGCGCTTGGTGAGCCCGTGCGGGTTGTTGAGGGTTCACCGATCAACCTTAAGATCACGTCACGCGACGACCTGCGACTTGCAGAACAGGCACTCAAGGCACTCCCGAAGCCAAAGCTGCCTGGTCCAGCCCACCCCTTCGCTGGCGACGACCTCTGGCGATAGCCCTTCGTGAGAACCCATGAGCGAGAGTCTCTTTGACGACTTCGAGCAGCGTGGTCTGCTTCACCAATCCACCGACGCTGACGCTCTCCGCGAGTGGCTTGCCACTCCAGGCCGCAGGGTCTACGCCGGCTTTGATCCCACCGCCGACAGCCTGCATGTGGGTCATCTCGTGGCGCTCGTGCTACTCAGGCGGGTCGCGGCCGCCGGCCATGAGCCCGTGGCTCTTCTCGGTGGTGCCACCGGCATGATCGGCGACCCCAGCGGTCGCAGCGAGGAACGCAACCTGCTCTCACCCGACGAACTGGCAGCCAATGTCGCGGCGGTGGAGAAGCAGATTCGTGGAGTGCTCTCCAGCACGGGTGCCACCGTGCATGTCGTCAACAACGCAGACTGGATGGGCGGGGTCGGCTACCTGGAGTTCCTCAGGGATGTGGGCAAGCATGTGCCGCTCTCGCAGATGCCTGGCAAAGACTCGGTGAAGAGCCGACTCGAACGGGACGGCGGCCTCTCCTACACCGAGTTCAGCTATATGCTGCTCCAGGCCTGGGACTTCGTGCATCTCTCAGACGCTCTCGACTGCCGCGTGCAGATTGGGGGGAGCGATCAGTGGGGCAACATCACCGCGGGCATCGAACTCGGACGACGCCTGCGGAGCCGTGACCTGCATGGCATCACCTGCCCTCTGCTGACAAAAAGTGATGGCACCAAGATGGGAAAGACGGCTTCGGGCGCCGTCTGGCTCGATCCCAACCGGACCAGCCCATACCGCTTCTATCAGTACTGGATGAACCTTGAGGATGCGGATGCCGGTCTCTGCGTCCGTCGGCTTACGGAGCTGTCACTTGAAGAGATCACGTCGCTCGATGCCAGCCGTGAGGAAAACGCGGCTGCCCGCCAGACGCAGCAGCGACTCGCCGAAGAGCTCACCAGGCTTGTCCATGGTGATGCTGGCCTCGCTGCCGCCCAGCAGGCGACCGCGGTCTTCTTCGGCGGTGACATCGCGGGCCTCGATGAAGCCACGCTGATTGAGATTTTTGCCGAGGTGCCCAGCCATGACTTTTCACTGGCGACCGTGGCAGGAGAGGGACTGCCTCTCGTGGAAGCCCTCCAGGCGACAGGGCTTGCGTCCTCCCGCAGCCAGGCCCGCCGCACAATCGAGCAGGGGGGCGCCTATGTCAACAACCGTCGCATCCGTGAAGCGGGCTATGCCATCGGTGCCGACGACCTCGCTGGCCGCCAGGTTGTGGTCCTCCGTTCTGGGAAAAAGTCGTATGCGTTGGCCCGATTTGCCAACTGACTGGGGCGACTGACCTTGCTCCAGGCGGCCCTCGCCTGCTAACTCCCCGGCATGACGACGAAACTGCTCGCCACTTCCCTGGTCGCCGCCGCCCTGCTCGCAACATGCCTGCTCACTACCGAGCTGATGCCAGCGGGCACCGCTGCCGAGCCCCCCGTTCCCCGCGAGTCCACCAGCCTCTCCGAAAGGCTCAAGGCTGGTCTTCAAGCACGGCTGCCCCAGGAGTTTGCCTACGCCGATCGTGTGGCAGCACTCGTGGAACAGGGCGAGCTCCCCGTCAAACTCGTCGACACGGCCTTCGCTTGGGCACGCAAGAAGGGAGGCAAGTATCCCTTCCCCTACTTCCGACGTGTGCTGGAGATCCAGGCAAGCTTGATCGGCGTCAAGATCTGACGGCAGTGTCGCCCGAGACGGTCTTCACCGGAGCCGGTAGACCACATATCCATCGTTGGCATGGACCTGCTCGTCGCTCGGCAGTGGATCCCCGCCTTTGTCGAGCACCTTTTTTGGCACGACGATGTAGTCCGCTCCGTAGACACCGGCAACCTCGCGGACTTGATCTTCCCCAAGTTCGGCAGTCGACCGCTCCAGGTCCTTCAGAGAGTTCTTCCCCTCCGGGGCAAACAGGTCGAAGATCCGCTCTCGCCAGGCCACGACCGACTCGGGGTCTTGCGGCATGTTCTTCCACGACACGACCTCTGCCCGCTCTGCCCACCAGGTGAAGGTGGCCGCTCCACGCGGCGTGAGAAAGACAGCCTCTTCGGGCGTGTTTTCACGGATCCAACGGCAGGTGTCCCGCCAGGCGACCGCATCCACATGACGGTCACCGCGACAGACCGCTGCATCCTCATCCGCCGGCCAGTGCTCGCGCTGCATGCCCACGTCCCAGGCCACCGTCGTCAGCAGTAGGCCGCACGAGGCAAGCACGGCGGGTTTCTGCCCCCAGCGAAGCCAATCGACCACGAGCACCGCCGCCGCCAGGGGCACGATGCCATCAGCCGAACGAAACCAGTAGAAACGCAGCAGCTGGTCAGCCGCTGCAGGCTGATATGAGCGGACGGCCGCCAGCAGCAATCCTGTGGCGGAGATCGCCAGCGACGCCACCATCATTCCCACCAACCGTCCGGCACGCGGCGACGGCTTGATCGCCGCCCAGGCCACAAAGGCGAGCCCCACGGTGAGCAGGTGGGCAACGACATGAGTCTGCTGAAAACGATCCGGCAGGAGATGATGCGGAAGCCGTTCCACAACCTGGATACGGGCAGCCTCCGCCACCACCGCCGGGTCAACTCCTTGGCTCAGCACGAGGGCCGGCCACACGCCAAGCGAGGCCAGACCCGTTCCCACCACCAGGCCGAGCAGGCTCCGCAGCAGCAGCCCGTTTCCAGCAGGCTCATCGGCTGGTGGCGGCTCACCGCGGATGCCACGGCTGACACCGACGGAGAGCCTCCAGAAGGCCACGCAGGCCACCTCGGCAACCGCCCATCCACCGACAACCGGGTGCACCGCAGTCGCCGCCCCACACGCCGTCCAGGCCCAGCCGAAGCGTCCGGCAGCCACGGCAGCCGTAGCGAGCAAGACACCTGCCCACGCAAAGACCTTCGACTCAAAGCCCCCAATCACCCATTCACCACTCGCCGGTGTGACGCGGACGAGCAGGGAAAAGACCGCCGCCGCCAGCAGGTGTCCGAGCATCCGCCGCCAACCCGACTGTCCTGGCTCGCGGTCGAGGATCACCGTCGCCACCTGCCGCATCCCGATCGCCAGCAGCAGCCACCCGAGGATCCGGCCGATCCAGGCAACTTCGTCGAGCGGCCTGGCAGCAGCCAACGGCCCTACAAGTTTGAAGAAGACAACATGGGCATCGCCCGTTGAGAGAAAGAAGTCATCAGCACACCACGCCGGATCGGCGGCATGCCGGGCCTTGGTGAGATAGTGCGCCTCGTTGGTGTCAGGCACCGGCCAGCTACCAGCCACCGCAAACACCGCGGTGATCGCCGCCACCTCGAGCAGCCAGCAGAGGCTCGCTGTGAGCCGCCCTCTCGACGAGGGAGTCGCTTCAGGGTCTGACGACACAGACGCCGAGTTGCCGAACGCTGGCGAGTTGGAGGGTGGTGTGTTCATGCCACCATTGTGGCCGCCAAACACATCTCCGGGCCACTGCAGGATTCGCAGTCACCGCCGTCGTTGAGATGCGTGAGCGCGATCGCCATGTCTGCCGCGGCGCACGTTTCTAGGAGTCGGCTCCAGGGAGAGCCAGCTCTCCTGCGTCGGTCTCAGCCGAGGCGTCTGCAGACGCAGCCGCTTCTGGCTGCACGTCTGGCGACTCCACCGTCACCTGCAGCATGATGCTCGGCACGACGTTTGGCCCAAGACTCGTCGCCACCTGCACCTCACGCTCGATCCGTCCGAGAGCATTTCCCTCACCCGCCGTGAAGGTGATCGGCAGAATCTGCACGGCCGCCTCGCGGTCAGGAACGTTGCAGCTCACGCAGGCATCACCGCAGGCCACGTCGACCACACGAAACGGCCGATTTGCCCGCACCACAAGATTCTTGGTCACCGTCTCCCCCGGCTTCACCACGCCCATGGCCAGCAGCTGTGGACTGACCGTCACGGCAGCCACGACCCGCCCCTCAACGTCCATCGGGATCTGCTCGGCCCGTGGGTCGTTGGTCACCAGAATAAGTTCACTATTGATGTAACCCGGCTCTGCGTCTGGCTTGAGGGAGAGCGTGAGGTCATAGAGGGTCTGTGTGGCTGTCCGCTGCGGCTTGGAGAGGGTCACCTCAAACATCGAGTTGGCACTCCGCACGTCCACAATCTGCCAAGGCGTGCTCCCTGTCCGCATCACCTGCACCGTCTGCTGGGCACCTTTGCCGAGGTCGACATTTCCCAAATCGATGAACGGCGGCTCAAAGGTCACGTCGCTGCGGATGTTGCCGTCGACTCGTAGCTGGACCTCGGCGTAGTAGGGCTGGTCGATCGTGACTGTTAACGTTGCTCCATGCTGTCCAAGAAACGTGCGGGTATTGAAGGTTGCCACCACTTCAGCGGTTTCGTGGGTCTTCAGCAGGTCTTTCGTCACCACCGGAGACGTGCAGCCGCAGCTGGTTCGCACACCCGAAATGTGGATGTCTTCCTTGTAGATGTTGCGAAACGTGAAGCGATGCTCCGTCTTGGAGCCGCGGGCCACCGTGCCGAAGTTGTAGCTCGTCTCGGCGAACATCTTGCGAGCCCACTCCTGGGCTGCAGCCTCACCTGGCGTGAGAACCACGCAGGCCACGAGCAGAAGCCCGAACTCAACGAGCAGCCGAGAACAGTGGGCTCTCGGCCTGCGGCCTGTCATGAAATCAAGTGTTCCGAACATCATGCCTGCCCCCATCCTGTCCTCTCTGGAAGACTACGAGTCGTGGCAAAAAAGCGTCAACGTGGCTTCCCCAAGTATCCCTCCCAGGACACGAAATCGGCGTGCTGTTGCAGGAAAACGCACCCTCGGCGACTCGATTTCAGCCTCACGACCGATACAGCCGATGGACTCTCGCGTATACTTTGGTCGGTTCGGACGTCGAGGACGTCAGACAGGTCACACGCATGCCGAGCGGCTCCCGGGCCGGGCATGCGTTCCACAACACCGGGGGCGTAAAGGTTTCGACCGGGTTGGAAGAGGTTCAGATTGCGTGTCGTGGTTGGTCGGCTGGCCACGTTAAAAGCCGATCAAAGCTTCAATTGCCGAAGCACAGTTTTCTCTGGCTGCTTAACTAACGTAGCCCCGAGCGATGGCCCCAGTCGGAAGGGCCTCCCAATCGGTCGCTAAATCCGACTCGCTCCGGTTCACCGCCTGGCACGGCTGGAGTCAAACTTGTTCCGGGCTGGCCTGAGATGCACCCTGTCGGCCGGGGGCTCAATGGCGAGACTTAAGTTGACCGGATACGCACGTAGACGTTTGGGCTGAACCGCCACGGGACGCGGGTTCGACTCCCGCCGCCTCCATTAATTTGCGGAGTTCTCCCGGAACTCCGGCCGCGGACAAGCCGCGGCGAAGAAAAACGTCGGGGACGGGCGTAACCGTTGGGAGCCAGGCTTTGCGGAGTTCTCCCGGAACTCCGGCCGCGGGGCTTTATTTCGCCGACCAGCCTGGCTTGGGTTCGGCGTGTACGAGTGGTTCGCGAGCCTGGCTTCTAATCGCCTCGGCCTCGGCAGCAACTGCTGAGCCGGCGAGGTGTTCGAGTTGGAGCGAGAACTCCACGCTTTCGCCAGCGGCAAGCGGCACCACCCGATGCTGCTCCGACTCAAACGACCGCGGATTGGGATAGTTGGTCCCTGGCTCAAGGCCGGTGACGTAGCCGTCGGCAAGCCCGCCCTGGTTCTTCCAGAGCGTGAAACAGGGAAGCGTCGAGGCATGCCACGACAGGCGGGCGGCCTGGTCACCGCTCGGAGCCACCAGCATCGCCGTCGCCATACCGTCATCATCAGGGCGAATCTGACAGAAATGCACCTGTTCACCGCGGCCTGCCTGGGGAGCGGCATACCGGTTCCAGCTGAGCACATCTCCCACGGCCGCACCGTCGCGGGGAGCCAGTTCCTCAACTGCCGCGACCAGTTCCGCCCCTTCTCCCAGCAGCGGCTGGCCGAAGTTGCAGTGGTAGAGCATCTGGATCTCTGCCGGCCGCTGCGAGACGTTCTCGACCCGGTCCGTCCAGGCCACACTCGGCCGGTCTGCACGCAGCGTGAGCGTGGTGGTCATCCGCAGGGAGTGCTGCAGAAACCTCGTTTCGTACACGCTGCCGGTCAGCGAGATCGTCCCGGCCGTGTCGTCGAGGACGACCTCAAGGCTGGTGGCGGGAAGGTTGGCAATCCGGCCATGCAGGCCATGGGCAAGCCTCCCGGACGCATCAAAGTCGGGCGCCCCGTTGGAAATCAGCCCGCATCGACAGACCAGCTCATCAAAGCCGGCAAGCCAGCCGAGCCCGCTCGGCTCATCCACCCGCACAAAGCTCGGGTGCACGGGGCCCTGGACGGGCGACTGCCAGCCGAGTTCCACCTGCCCGGCGCACATCTTCCAGATGCCAAGCCCTCGATCGGGCAGTACAAACAGCCGCGTGTCTCCAGCGACAAGTTCGACCAAGAGCACCCCTGCCCGCAGTCCTCCTTGCAGCCGACGCGAACGAAGCGTGAGCGGGCCGAGCGTGTCTTCGCACTCAGGAAAACCGGCCTCATCGCCAATCAAGACATGCTTTTTCGTTGCCATCACACCACCTCGCGTGTACCCCTTCCCCACTCACGCCCGACGAATCGACCAGTCGTTCCGTTGGGCAAGATCGAACTGTCACCGTATTCTGCACGCCGGTTCGCGGCGGCGCCTCGCCCGAGCCCCATGGACCTCCTTTTTGTTTCCGCCTCTGCCCGACCTGAGGAGTCTTCCCGTGCCCGATGCCCCTGCCGCACCATCGCCAACCGACCCCCAGGCCATTGCCGAGCCACTTGCGGTGATTTTGGCCGCAGGCCGCGGCACACGCATGGGGGGAGACCGCCCCAAGGTGCTCTTTGAGGCCAACGGCAAGCCCCTTGTCCGCTGGGTGCTCGACGCCCTCGAGACAGCAGGCATCCACCGCCGCGTGGTTGTCGTCGGCTATGGTGCGGAACAGGTGGAGGCAGCCCTCTCCGGCATCGAGGGCGTATCCTTCGCCCTCCAGGAACAACAGCGGGGCACGGGTGATGCTGTGGCGGCAGCGTCACAGGCCATCGCGCAGGCGGTCAACGAGGCGGGCGGCGCTCGCGTTCCCGTGCTGATTGTCACGGGAGATTCCCCGATGCTTCAGCCGGCGAGCATTCAACGCCTTCTCACCGCCTTTGCCGAGCAGCCCACAGCCTGCCTGCTGGGCACCGCCATGACCGAAGATCCCGACGGACTCGGTCGCGTGGTTCGCGACGAATCCGGTCGTTTTCAGCGGATTGTTGAACACAAAGATGCCACCGAAGCCGAACGCAGCATCTGCGAGGTCAACATGAGCACCTACCTGTTCGACGGCGAAGGCCTGCTGTGGTCGCTCGCGAGGCTCGACACGTCGAACGCGTCGGGCGAGTACTACCTCACCGACTGCCCTGGCCTCCTTCAGAAACGCGGGGATCTCGTGGAGGCCCGAGCCTGCCTCGAGCCATGTGAACGGCTCTCCGTCAACACGCCTGACCAGCTGGCGATTGTCGCAGCAGCGCTCGCGGCGCGAACGGCTTGATCCCCATCGCCGATCGGTACAGGATGCCCTACCTCTTCGGCTCTCTTGCGACGCGTTTTCACCAACTGGCCAGCGGGGATTTCGGTGCTGCCCATGAATGACCTCAAGATCTTCAGTGGGTCGGCCAACCCGGCTCTCTCCCAAGACATCTGCCGCTACCTGAATCTCCCGATGGGAAAGATCACCCTCGGACGGTTTCCCGACGGCGAAATCTCCTGCAAGATCGACGAAGACGTCCGCGGCCGAGACGTCTTTATCGTGCAGCCGACCTGTCCACCGGTGAACGAGCATCTCCTGGAGATGCTCGTGATGATCGACAGTTTTAAGCGTGCAAGTTCCTATCGCATCACGGCTGTGATGCCCTATTTCGGCTACGCACGGCAGGACCGCAAGGACTCCGGCCGCGTGCCGATCACCGCCAAACTCGTTGCCAACCTGATCACGCGAGCAGGTGCCGACAGGGTGCTGGCGATGGACCTCCACGCAGCCCAGATCCAGGGCTTCTTCGACGTTCCGGTGGATCACCTCTACGCGGCCCCCGTGCTCAACAACTACTTCCAGTCGCTCGATTTCCCTTCGGAAGAACTGGTGGTGATCAGCGCCGACGAGGGGGGGATCAAGCGAGCGGTTGGGCATGCGAAGCGGTTTAACGCTCCCCTCGCGATTGTGGACAAGCGACGCCTCTCGGCCGACACCACCGAAGGGGCCAACCTGATCGGGGCGAGCGTCGAAGGCCGCACTGCCATCATGTTCGATGACATGATCAGCACCGCTGGCTCGATCTGCTCTGCAGCCGAAGTCGTCCACGCCCACGGTGCCAAGGCCATCTACGCTGCGGCGACGCACGGCCTGCTGGTCGGTCCGGCCCTGGAACGCCTGCGAGCCGCCCCTTTTAAGGGGATTGTGGTCACCGACTCGATTCCGCTTCCACCGGAGCGGATGCTGCCAAACGTCACCGTGCTCTCGGTGGCGAGCCTCCTCGGGCAGGCAATTAAGCGGATTCACCGCAACGAGTCGGTCAGCATGATGTTTCAGTAGCCAGAATGCGGGGGCTCCGAAGACCGAAATGGCACTTGCGGAAGGGCTACCGCATGGCACAATACGAGGCTCGGTTATCGGTGGGCTGCACGCGGCCCGCACAGACCGAAGAGGCGATTGCCACTGAAGCGTCGCCCCGCTGGTGAATGCTGGGTTTTGATCAGCGAGAAGCCCAGAACAGCACAGCGTTCCAGATCAGCACAGACCGATCAGCAGCAGACAGGAATGAGGAGCGATGAGTAGCGAATCACTCGAAGTGATGCCACGAGAGTTGACCGGAACTGCCGAATGCCGACGGATGCGGCGGCAGGGTCTGGTGCCGGCCGTTCTGTATGGCCACGGCGAAGAGTGCGTGAACTTGGTTGCCAAGCGAGAGGCCGTTGAGGCGGTCGTTCGGCACGGCAGCGTGTTTGTGGAACTCCACGGTGCGGTGACGAGCGGTGCTGTGATCCGCGAACTGCAGTGGGACACATTCGGCACTCGCCCCCTACACATCGACTTTGTTCGGGCCAGCAAGAGCGAGCGAGTGCATGTGAAGGTGCCGCTCGATATGAAGGGCGAGAGCCCTGGCCACCGCAACGGTGGCGTGGTGACGCTGGTGGTGCACGAACTCGAACTTGAGTGCACCCCCGATGCGATTCCGGACCATCTCCATGCCGTGATCAACGACCTTGATGTTGGCGGAAGTATCAAGGTGAGCGACCTCCAGCTCCCAGAGGGCGCTCGGGTGCTTGCGGACGCGGACGAGGTTCTCGTCACCTGCGTCCGGCCTGGTGAGAAAGGGTCGGCGGAGGACGAGGAGTCGGCGTCAGAGCCTGAAGTCATTGGCCGGAAGCCGGCTGAGGACGGTGAGGGGGCTGAGTAGAACCTGGCAGACGGAAACCAAGCAGAACGAGCTGATTCCCCGCGGTGCCCCTGCGGGAGCCCTTCAGCTCGAACTGTGAAGCCCCTCGATTCATGAAACTGATCGTCGGACTCGGCAACCCGGGACGCGCCTACGAAGGCACACGCCACAACATTGGCTTTGATGTGCTGGAAAAACTGGCTGCGAGAGCGGGTGCTCCTGCACGACGGGCTCGTTTTCAGGGCGAAGTCGCTCAGATCAGCCTGCGGGGTACGTCCGCGATGCTGCTGTGGCCGATGACATGGATGAATTTAAGCGGTTCGAGCGTGCTAGCCGCGAGGGACTTCTACAAGGTCGCGAATGCGGACATACTGGTGGTGTGTGACGACTTTCAACTGTCAAAGGGCACAATTCGGATTCGCGGGAAGGGATCTTCAGGCGGCCAGAAAGGCCTTGCCGATGTCACTCGGCGGCTCGGTGGCGAGGATATTCCTAGGCTGCGTGTCGGCATTGGGCCGGTGCCGACAAACTGGGCCTGCCCCGACTTTGTGTTGGGGAAGTTCAGTCGTGATGAACGACCCGACGTCGATGCATCGATTGAACGGTCTGCAGACGCGGTTGAGGAGTGGGCTGCGACGGGCATTGAAGCAGCGATGAACCGGTACAACTGATCTCGTTGAGTGGCCTCTGATCCAATCCGGTGGCCCAAACACCACAAACTTTCGATATTTTGAGCCCAGCAGCGGCCAAACAAAACACGAGTCCGACGACAACAGGAGTGATGCAGATGGCGTTTTACGAGGGGATGTTCATCCTCGATCCCACGAAGTACTCACGCGACCCAGAGCAGGTGACCAACGCGATCGGTGAGATGATCACCAACGCGGGTGGTGAACTGCTTGCGTCCCGCGTCTGGGACGAGCGGAAGCTCGCCTACCCGATCCGTGGGTTTAAGAAGGGGGTCTACTGGCTGACCTACTTTCGCATGGAAGGCACAGGGATCGCCCCCCTCGAGCGGCAGTGCCAGCTGAGCGACGAAATCCTCCGTCAGCTGTTTCTGAAGCTCGACCAACGCATTGCCGACGCCATCATGCAGCACATCACCGAAGCGGATGCCGCGCCGGCCGAGGCGTGAACGAATGTTCACAATAAAACTTGCAGCCACAATGACAGCACGCTACCATTGGTGAACAAAAGTTCACGCGACTGCAAGCACAAGGAGTTTCGACATGGCAAGCTTCAACAGAGTGATCCTGCTAGGAAATGTCACCCGCGACCCCGAGTTGCGGTACATCTCGTCGGGAACCGCAGTGACTGACGTGGGGCTCGCGGTTAACGATCGCAGGAAGAACGCGTCAGGCGAGTGGGTTGAAGAGACGACGTTTGTCGATGTCACGCTCTGGGGACGTACCGCCGAAGTTGCTGGTGAGTATGTCACCAAAGGTTCACCACTGCTGATTGAGGGACGTCTGAAGCTCGACACCTGGGAAAAGGACGGCAAGAAAAACTCGAAGCTGCGAGTGGTCTGCGACCGCATGCAGCTCCTCGGTGGTCGGGGTGATGGCGGCGGTGGACGAGGTCGGAGCTCGCGGCCTGCCAACGAACAGCAAGCCAACGACCAGCACAACAGCGGTGGAGAAAGCTACGAATCAGCTGGAAGTTCGTCAGGCGGCAGCGACTCTTTTGGGGGGGATGACGATATTCCGTTCTAGTCGGGCTGTTCTCATCAGGACTGGAGTTCACATCCCCTGAGCCTGCGACACGACTGCCTTTCGCAACATCACAAGCTCACGCATACCAATCGCTCTCACAGACAAGACATTCACGCCAACTCTCACAATCCAACGCCAACTCTCACAGGGAATCACATAATGAGCGACACCGACACCGCTGTTTCAGAAGCCCCGGCGACCGAAGCACCCGCCGCAAAGACTGCGGCCCCTGCAAGCAACGGTCCTCGTGGCAAGCGACGCGCCCGCCAGAAGGCTGGCCTGCAACTGCCCCGTGGCCCTCGCGGTGGCGTCGAGCTGCTCCTCATCCAGAGCGTCGAACACCTCGGCAAGCAGGGTGAGGTCGTTGAGGTGAAGCGTGGCTTTGCCCTGAACTACCTGCTGCCACAGGGCCTGGCCACGATCGCCACCGATCACCACAAGCGAATGGTGCAGAAGCACCGCGCGAAGCTCGATGAAATCGCTCGCCAGCGAATGGCCAGCCTGCGTGCTGTGCTGGGTGAACTGGCTCGCACGAGCGTCACCATTGAGGCCAATGCCAACGACGAAGGCCATCTCTATGGCTCTGTCGGGCCGACCGAGATTTCGCGGTCGCTGAAGCAGCAGGATCTTACCGTCAGCCCCGATCAGATCATTCTGCAAGGTCCTCTGAAGGAAGTTGGCCTCTACACGGTGAAGGTGCGGCTCGCCGCCGACGCCGAAGGCGACCTCAAGGTCTGGGTTGTGCCGATGAGCAGCGAGGCCGCATCGTCCACCTGAGGTAAAGACTCAGACGCCAGGAGGGCAGGATGGCCACCAAGGCAGCCACGGGGGGGAACGGCCGTTGGCGACGACGAGACCGCGAGGCCGACTCGTCTGACGGCTCAGACTTTGCCGTGTTTCGTGAACAGCCAGTCAGCACGAATGCTGAGCGTGCCGTTCTCGGCAGCGTGCTGCTGAAGCCTGACGTCTGCGATGACGTGGCGCTCCTCGTGCGAAGCGACGACTTCCACGACGATGCCCATCGGCTCCTGTTTGAGCATCTCCAAGACCTGCACGATACCGGCAAGCAGATCGACGCCACGATCCTGCTGGAACGCCTCAGGGCGAAAGGCGACCTCGACCGAATCGGTGGCGCAAAGGCGCTTGCCGAGATTATCGAGTCGGTGCCGCATGCTGCCCATGCCGTGCACTACGCAGAGATCGTTCGCGATAAGGCGATCCTCCGCTCGATGATCGATGCGGGCACCGACATCCTGCGAGATGCCTACGACTCACCTGATGAACCGCGTGCGTTGCTTGGACGTGCTGAAGAGAAGATCTTTTCGATTCTCGAGCGTCGCAGCGGCACCGAAGCACAGGCGATTCGCGACGTGCTCGAGGAGTCGCTCGTGCGGATGGATGCCCGCATGAAGCATGAGCAGACCCTCGGTGGGGTTGAGACGGGGTTTACCGATCTCGATACCCTCTGCGGCGGCCTGCACAACTCCGAACTGATCATCCTCGCCGCTCGCCCGAGTATGGGAAAAACCGCTCTCGCGATGAACATCGCCGAGCATGTGTCAGTGGCGGACGGCAATCCGGTGCTGTTTGTCAGCCTCGAAATGGCCTCGCTGGAGTTGGCAGACCGTCTCCTCTGCTCTGCCGCTCAGGTCAACGGCCATCGCCTTCGCAACGGCACGATTTCCCAAGAAGACCGCCGTCGCCTTGTGCAGAAGTCTTCTGAGATCAGTGCTGCCCCGCTGTTTATAGACGACACGCCGGGCCGTACGCTGACGGAAATCGCAGCCGTGGCCCGCCGCCTGAAGCGAAAGAACGGCCTTTCGCTGATCGTCATCGACTACCTGCAGCTGATCGAGCCGGACAACCCACGCGACCCGCGACAGGAACAGGTCGCTCGCATTGCCCGCCGCCTGAAGATGATGTCGCGTGAACTCGATGTGCCTGTGCTCTGCCTCGCCCAGCTCAATCGACAGGCCGAAGCCAGCCGCGACAACCGTCCGCGTCTGAACCACCTGCGAGAGTCCGGAGCCATTGAGCAGGATGCTGACGTGGTGATGTTTGTGCACCGCGAAGAGTACTACCAGACCAACGAAGAAGATCGGGAACGCGTGAAGGGACAGGCCGAGATCATCGTGGCCAAGCAACGAAACGGTCCCACCGACGACGTGAAGCTACTCTGGCAGCACGAGCACACCCGTTTTGTGAACCTTGAGCAGCGGTCCTACGACGAGTTCGAGCAGTTCGGCGGGTACTGATCTCTAGCCAGCGACGGCATCCATGGAAGCCCCGGCTGCGAGGTCCACCTCGTGATACCCAGTGTCTGCTTCGTGATACCCAGCGTTTAACGGCTGCCACGAATCAGTCCTGGCACCACTTCAAGGTCGAGCGAGTCTCGTTCTCCGCGTTCAATCCGCTCCCAGGCGATGGCGCCCATCGCGGCATTGTCGGTGCAGAGTTCACGGGGCGGCAGCACCAGTTCAAGCCTGGCATCCTTTGCGTAAGCGGTGAGCGTTTCGCGAAGCAGGGTGTTGGCAGTCACGCCACCACCGACTGCCACGAGGTCGCAGCCTGTCTGCTCAACCGCAAGCCGCACCTTCGCCATCACGGTGTCGACCGCAGCCTGCTGAAACGAAGCCGCAAGATCTGCTAGCAGCTGTCCTGTGGGCGGCGGTGTGTCGGCGGCTGCACCTGGCGGTCGCACCTGATACCGCAGCGCGGTCTTGAGGCCACTGAAGCTCATGTCGAGCGTGTTGCGGTCGCGTGAAAGGGGCCGCGGAAAACGGAAGCGGCGAGAGTCGCCATCCTTGGCGGCCAGTTCAATCGCCGGCCCTCCGGGATACCCGAGCCCCAACAGGCTCGACGCCTTGTCGAAGGCTTCACCGATCGCGTCATCGATCGTACCGCCGAGTCGCTCCAGCTCCAGCGGCGAGGTCACATGCAGAAGTGAGGTGTGTCCTCCGCTAGCAACGACTCCCACGCAGGGATACCGCATCCGCTCTGGAGCCGCGAGGCGGCATGCGTAGAGATGTGCCGCAATGTGGTCGTAGCCAACCAGTGGCCTTTCCATAGCCACGGCGATCATCTTGGCCGCCGAGATCCCCACCAGCAGAGAGCCCACCAAGCCTGGCCGTACCGCCACCGCGACAGCCTCAAGGGCATCCCGCGAGACACCCGATCGCTCAATCGCCTCATCGATCACCGGCACGATGCGTTCAACGTGCGCTCGGCTGGCCACTTCAGGCACCACGCCATGCCAGCGGGCATGCAGCTGCTCCTGACTCGCAACCACACTGGAGAGCACGGCTCGCGACTGAGTCACCACAGCAGCGGCGGTCTCGTCACAGGTGGTCTCAATGGCAAGAAGAGGCATGCAACGGCAGACAGCAGAGAAACGCAGGCGGCCGATCTCAGACGCAGAGCCCACTGCTCAGAAGTCGTACCACATCCCCACGCCGAAGCGATTCTGGTTGTAGAACACGAACTCGTACTGTGGATCGGAGCCATAAAGATACTCGACGCCGATCCGATAGAGCTTCTCGCTGCGTTTTCCTCGCCAGAACCATCCCGCCTGCACACAGACGTTGCCGCCGTAGTCCAGCTCTTGGCGGAGCATGCTATTGACCGCCAGGAAAGGCTTCCCATGGCCGCCGGTCGGCTGCGCCTGGAGAAGTTCGGTACCAAACTGAAACTCCCACGGCTGCGAGCCACCAGAGTTGAAAAAGGAGTATCCGACTTCACCGTAGAGCCGCATCCAGTCGAGCGGGTACCAGCTGCCACCGAGCACGATCACATCACGGACATAGTTCACCCGTGGAAAATTCGGGTTCTTGATCATGAACTCGTCGCCGAGGTGGGCACTGTTGTGGTAGTAGGCGAGTTTTGATTGCCACCGCCCCACCCCGTACACCAACGGAATGCCAAAGCGATAGTCGCCACTGCGAAAATCACGGTCATCCTCCGGGTCGAGCCTGACAAACGCGGCTCCTTCGATCTGCACCTCAAAGCCCTGAGGATGCAGCACCGTGTCGGAACCGTAACGAAGAATGGAGGCCCGTCCGCCGAGGGTGGAATCCCATAGCCAGCCCTCAGTTAGCCCTGGCTCAGTCAGAGAGGGGGACGTGTCGTCGTACCAGACAGTGCCCAACCGCGGCTCTTTTGGGCCTGCGAGGTAGCTGGTGTAGATCAGATTGTTCGGCATCAGCTGCCAGAACCACTGTCGCGGCGCCCACAGATCATCCCATTCCTGTGGAAAGCCTGTGGTGACGTGATCGACGCCAACCCATGGCTGCTCGTAGAAATCGTCCTGCCACAGCTCGTAGGGCGCATCGAGAAGGACTGGCTCGGGGGGCGGCTCAGGTGGCGCTGTCGGCAACGGCTCGATCGTGCTGGTCGCCGCGATCACACTCGCCGCGGGGAGATCAGGCGAAGACCCCACAGAATCTTCAACCGGTGGGGAGGGCGCGAGTGCTTCCAACGCCGCAGCCTGTGATGCCATCACAAGAACGATTGTCAGCGCCACCAACGACCGCCAACCGCTGCACGTTTTCCTCACAGCGGCGACAGGTTGCCTCGGAGTGCCCTGCCACGTACAGCCCGCCTCTGCACCGCAGTCAGGGCAGCAACACCGCGGACAATGAGGAGAAAACGCTGTCATTATCACCTGGCACCAACGCACGGCGAACTCGCCGCGGATTGTCAAGGATTCATCATGGTGGCAGACTCTAGAGACAAGCCAGTCCGCGATGTAGGCCAGTTCTTGTGTCGCTTGTGGGCAGCAGAAAGGCTTCCGCGAGGCTCACACCCGGGGAAGCTCGAGCCGAGAAACCAGGCCGTTCGGCGATTCCAGGAAAGCTGCGCAGCCCGTACAAAAGTCGTCCGCAAACCGCTGGCCTGTGCATGCTGGCGTTCCGTTGTCTCTGGAGATTTTGATGGCAGCCTCCGATTCGTCCGCCCCCGACGCCTCCCCTCAGGACACGTCGCTGGCCGTCGCCCTTGGTCGCATCCCGAGTGGCCTGTTCCTCGTGATGTGGCGGGACGGAGACGATGATCGCGTCATGCTTGCCAGCTGGGTGATGCAGGCGGGCTTCGCCCCCCCCGCGATCAGCC
>Ga0129348_1000329_pt1 | contig 16907 bp, 13 predicted proteins | sample CPBDNA_4_FD_94424 | JGI IMG/M metagenome (GOLD analysis project Ga0129348, IMG submission 94424) | Freshwater to marine salinity gradient microbial communities from Chesapeake Bay, USA - CPBay_Sum_27_0.8_DNA | ecosystem: Environmental > Aquatic > Marine > Coastal | place: USA: Chesapeake Bay...
CGGCTGACCTCGGCTGCGACGGTGCCGAACTGACTGCCTACTTCTTCGATCCGGCTACCAGCTCCGACGACCTGCTCGCGCTACGCCGCCAGGCCTACCTCCGCGGTGTGGCGATCTGCGGCACGGCCGTGGGCAACCGCTTCACGCTGCCTGCAGGACCGGGGTTGGACGCTGAGATCGCCGATGTGAAGACCTGGATTGACCACACGGCGATGCTCGGCAGTTCCCACCTGCGGGTGTTTGCTGGCACTGCGGCCAAGGAACTCTCCGAAGAGGAGGCCTTCCGACAGTGCGCCGCATCGCTTGAAGTCTGCTGCGACTATGCGGCCACCAAGGGTGTGATGCTCGGCCTTGAGAATCACGGTGGCATTGTGGCCACCGCCGACGGCCTGCTGACACTTGTTGAAGCGGTGAAGAGTCCCTGGCTGGGGGTGAACCTTGACTCAGGCAACTTCCGCACGGCCGACCCGTACGCCGACCTTGCTCGCTGTGCCCCGTATGCGGTGAACGTGCAGTACAAGGTAGAGATTCAGCGTGGCAGCCGCGAGGCACCGAAGGAGCCCGCTGATGCAGCCCGCGTGGTCCGGATCCTCCGCGACGCGGGCTACCAGGGATTTCTGACACTGGAGTATGAGGCAGCCGAGGATCCGTTTGAGGCCGTCCCTCGCCATCTCGACGAACTCCGCGAGGCCTGCGGCCCCTTACTCGGCTAGTTCGTCGTCTTCAGCCTCCTCTTCTTCCTCGTACTCCCATTCTCCGTCTTCGCCTTCGTCGTCGGCTTCCTCGCCGTCTTCGTACTCGTAGACGTACTCATACTCTTCGTCGTCTTCAGCGTCGGCCTCGGAAGCATCGCCGTCTTCAGCGTCGTCTTCAGCTCCGCCGTCATCGTCCGACGCGTCGTCGACGAGTTCCTCGCCGTCTTCCTCCTCGACCTCATCCTCGACCGATGAGTCGTCGTCTTCTCGCTCGTCGTCTGCCTCTTCAGCATGCGGCTGGATCTTCAGCTTGCGGGGAGGAGCGTCTGCTGGTGGTGGCGCATCGCCACAGGCAGCGGCCCACTGTTCGAGCGTCATCAGCACCTCGCGGGCCTGCGAGCCGTTGTAGTCGCCCACAACACCATCCTCGGCCATGTAATCGATCAGGCGGGCCCCACGTCCGTAGCCGATACCGAGCGCCCTCTGCAGGAGCGACACGCTGCCACGGCCTTCGCGAATGATCACCTCCACGGCCTGCTTGTAGAGATCGTCACGCGGCTTGATGGCCCCGGGCAGCGGAGCCTCGTCTTCTTCACCAGCCGGCTTGAGATTGACCAGTTCTTGCGAGTATTGCGGCGCATCGGTGCCGATCACCGCCATCACATCGTTGATCTCTTCGTCACTGACAAACGTGCCCTGGCCACGCATGATCGTGCTCGTTCCCGGATAGAGGAACAGCATGTCACCGTTGCCAAGCAGCTTGTCAGCGCCACCTTCGTCGAGCACCACGCGGCTATCCGTACGGCTGGCCACCTGGAACGCGATGCGTGCTGGCAGGTTGCTCTTAATCAGGCCGGTGATCACATCCACCGTCGGCTTCTGCGTCGCCAAGACCAGATGGATACCAACCGCACGACTCTTCTGAGCGAGACGAATGATGTGCTGTTCGATCTCCTTTCCAGCGGTCATCATCATGTCGGCAATCTCGTCGGCGATGACCACGATGAATGGAATCTTCTCCGGAATCTGCTCGGCCTCTTCCTCACTCGCCGGATTGATCCGACGCAGGATCTCTTCACGGTCGAGTTCGTTGTATTTCGAGATGTGCCGCACTCCGGCAGAGGCAAGCAGGGCATACCGCTGCTCCATCTTCTCCACCGCCCAGGCGAGGATCGCCTCCGCCTTCTTCATGTCGGTGACCACCGGATGCATCAGGTGCGGCAGCGTCTTGTAGGGCGTCAGCTCGACCATCTTCGGGTCGATCATCAGCATCCGCACCTCATCCGGCCTGCGGCTCATCAGGATCGAGGTGATGATCGAGTTCAAGCAGACGCTCTTACCAGTGCCGGTACGGCCTGCGATGAGCAGGTGCGGCATGGTTGCGAGGTCCATCGCCATCGGATTGCCCGCAACGTCTTTACCGAGATAGACCGGCACCTTCATCGCTCGGCTCTTCGAGGCCGTCTCCTCGATCACCTCGCGGAGCCGGACCATCTGCCGGGTGGTGTTCGGCACTTCAATGCCGACTGAGTTCTTGCCAGGAATCGGGGCCACGATTCGCACGCTCGGCACACGAAGCGCGATCGCGAGATCGTCGGCAAGTCCGGTGATCTTGGAGAGCCGCAGCCCCGCCTCGAGCTCAATCTCGTACTGCGAAATCACAGGGCCCGTCTCGATCTCGACGACCCTGACCTTGAAGCCAAACTCAGTGAAGGTCTTCTCGAGCATGCGTGCCCGTTCTCGCACCTCCTGCTCCTGCTGATCGAGCTGGAGATTGTCGGCCGGCAAAAGGAGGTCGAGACTCGGCAACTGGTAGTCACGATCGGGAACCAGTTCTGGCCCAATCGACGAGCCCCTCGCCGCCCGCCGCGACGCCCGCGACTTGATCGGCACCTGACGCTCCTCTTCAGCAGAGGCCTCCTCCTCGTCGTCGTCGTCGTCGGCTTCTTCTTCCTCTTCTTCTTCGTACGCCTCATCGTCCTCAGCGTCTGCCTCGAGCTCGTCCTCAACCTCCGCTTCAAAGGATTCGGAATCCTCGACTGCCGTCTCGCGTCGACGAACGCGGATCAGCGGCTCATCGTCGTCTGCCTCCTCGCTGTCTTCTTCCAGTTCATCGACACTCGCCTGAACGGTGGCCGCTGCTGCGCCACGGCCGAAGAGTCCAAACAGGCCACGGCCGCCAGGCTGCGCACGGCGTCCGCCGGCCTGATCGTCATCATCGCCTTCACCTTCGAGGGCTTGGCGTACGGCATTGCGTCGTTCACGGAGAGTCACCAGGCCTGCGGTCACTGCCGCTTCGACGGAGCCCAGGAAGCGAATCACGTAGACATCAAAGGCGAGAAAGATGCCTGCCGCGGTCACCGCCAAGGCGAGGATGCCACCGCCGGTGCTGGCAAAGGTGTCTTCAAGAAGCATCCTGCCGGTCGCGCCGGCATAGCCGCCGGCGCCCCAGAGCGGGCGGGGCATCCAGTCGGGCAGAAACATCGCCAGCAACACCGCGATTGCCGACACCGCCGCCACGCCACCGATCGCCCGCAAGGGGAGGTCAGGCAGATGCCTGCGACGAAGTAGCACGACCGCCAGGGCTGAGGTCAATGCAACCAGCGGCCAGGCAGCAAACCCAAAGCCTGCATACAGACCGGTGGCCACATAGGAGCCGAACAGCCCGCAGGCGTTGTTGGCGCGTGGATTCGGGGGAAACACGCTCGCCGACGGTGGATCCGCTGCATCAAACGTGGCCAGCGAGGTGATCACCAGTGCAATCGATGCCAACAGGGCGAGTGCCACCATGTCGCGAAGCCGATCACGCTCGCGAGTACCTGTCTCCTCGTCAGCCTCAGCCACGCTGGCTCCGCGAGCCGGACGGCGAAGAGCCGCTCCACGGGGGAGATCCATCGGCATTGAGCGAGTGAACAGCGGCATCGTACCTGCAGCCTTCCAGAGGCCGACCGTATGTGGAAAAAACCCGGAAGAGGCCTGTCATGCAGCGCCCCAGCAACTCTACCGGGCGGGCGACTACCAGGACGGCCTGATCCCCCCAGCTCTGCGGTCCGGTCGTAGCGATCATTCTGCAGGTGCCACTTACGGAAGTGATACGTATAGTGGAGGGAGGTGAAATGCCGCCGACCTTAGCTCTCGGAGGAAGAAAATCATGCGTTCCGTGTTTGATCAGGTGTGTGCTGGCTGCAGTGTTGGCAGCCTGGGGCCGAGCCTGCTGTTCCTGGTCATGGCAGTGGGCGGGATGCTGATGCCTCTTGGTCTCGCCTCTGCAGCGGAGCCCAAGAAGGAAACCGCCATCTTTGCGGGCGGCTGCTTCTGGGGCATGGAAAACATCATTCGTGAGATCCCCGGTGTGCTCTCCACCGAGGTTGGCTACACCGGCGGCAAGTTCCCCAATCCGACCTACCAGCAGGTCTGCACCGGACTGACAGGCCACGCGGAGGCTGTGCAGATCGTCTACGACCCCGACGTCGTCTCCTACGAAACACTCGTGGACTACTTCTTTCGGATGCACGATCCGACAACGCTCAACCGGCAGCACAACGACATTGGAACTCAGTATCGCTCAGCGATCTTCTACACGACTGACGAGCAGCGTGAGATTGCCGAAAAGGCGGTTCTGTTTCTCAATCAACAAAAGAAGTTTGCTCGTCCGATCGTGACGCAGGTAGTGAAGGCGAGCCTCTTCTACCCGGCCGAGGCCTACCACCAGGACTACCTGGTGAAGAACCCCGCCGGCTACAACTGCCACGTGTTGCGAGACTGGTGAGTGCAAGCCGCATTGGCTCGCGTAATGCGTGGCGAATCGATCAGGAGCGGCCGACGAAGTTCGGCCGCACCCGCCATCCGGCTGGGTGTGGCCTGAGGATGCCAACGAGGCTTCCCTCACGGTCGGTCGCTGCCACGACATCACCGCTGGCAGCAGTGTTGCCAACAGCGGTGTCTTTCGGACGCGGGACCACGTCGGTGGGCACGATCCCTCCGCAGGCGATCCGCTCAATGAGTTCGCTCGAGAGCGTCGCTGTCGGGAGGTGCCGCACCGCGTCGATGGCAGGCCGCAGCCAGTGCAGTGCAGCCTGCTTCGCCTCTTCCGGCGAGGCCGCACGAAATCGCTGAAGAGGCACCGCGTCTGCCAGACGAAAAGGACCGACCTCCGTACGAACCAGGCCCGACATCACCGCCTTGGTGTTCAGAGACGCAGCGAGGTCTCGCCCCAGGGCCCGAATGTATGTGCCGCTGGAACACTCCACATCAAGCATGAGCGTCGGCCAGTCATACGCCAGCACCTGCAGGCTGTGAATGGTGACCGGCTTGGCAGTGAGTTCGACGGCACGCCCCTTCCTCGCCAAGGCATAGGCCCGCTTCCCATCGATGTGCACGGCGGAGTAGTCGCAAGGACGCTGCATGATCGACCCACGAAATGCGGCCAACGCATGCTGCACCGCCTCGGCCGAAGGCTGCGGCGGATCGGCCTCAAGCTCGACAGGCAGTTCGGTGTCATCAGATGGACTCGACCGCCCGAGAAGAAACTCGCCCTGATAGCGTTTGGGCAGGGCGTGCAGAAAGTCGACCAGGCGGGTGGCGTGCCCCACACAGACCACGACGACCCCCGACGCGATGGGGTCGAGCGTTCCGGCATGGCCCACCGCCTTCATTCCCAGCGCTTTGGCCACAGCATCCACAACACCGCGGCTTGAGATGCCCGCAGGCTTCTCAACGGGGAGCAGGCCTGTGTAGGGGAAACGCATGGGAAAGGCTCGCTCAGATATGGCAGGCGGAGGGATGAGGAGGGCGGAAGTGCTCGCAGAGAGTACCCTAGAGGGGTTAGAGGACAAGCCGCGCCCCCTCACCGCGACATCGAGCCATGCATCCCACGCAACTAGGTCCCTACCGTGTTCTCCGGCAGCTAGGCCGTGGTGGCATGGGCGCGGTCTACGAAGCCGAAGACACCGGGTCTGGCGAACATGTGGCCGTCAAGGTTTTGGCGGCACACCTGTCGGACGATCCTGGGATCCGCAGCCGTTTTCTCGCCGAGATCGAGACCCTCAAGAACCTCCGCAGCCGAGGGATCGTGCAGCTGCTTTCGTTCGGTGAGCAGGATGGGCAGCCTTTCTTCGCAATGGAACTGGTCGAAGGAAATAGCCTCGACCAGATGCTTCGCGACGGCACCCGGTTTGACTGGCGAACCACGGTCGACACGGCACTGGCGGTCACCCGCGCGCTGAAGAGCGCTCACGACCACGGCGTGATTCACCGAGACCTCAAGCCGGGCAATCTGCTCGTCACCGAGGACGGCTCGGTGAAGCTTGCAGATTTCGGTATCGCCAAACTCTTTGGAGGCAACGCCCACACCGCCCAAGGCAACTTTGTGGGCACCGCCGACTACATGGCCCCAGAGCAGGCCTCAGGAAAACCCATCGACCATCGGGCTGACCTCTATGCCCTGGGCCTGGTGATGTTTGCCATGCTCGCAGGGAAGCCCCCCTTTCGCGGCAAACATCTCTCCGAGGTGATCGAGAAGCAGCGAAAGACCAAGCCACCTCGCATCTCCACCGTCGTCGACAACGTGCCGGCGGAGCTTGAGGAACTAATTGATCGACTGCTCTCCAAGAAGCCGGAAAGCCGCCCCCCCAATGCATTAGCCCTCAGCCGGCTGCTGACCGCCATTCGCACCCTCAACACCGACGAACAGGCAGTACCCGCTGCGACCGTCACTGGGTCGACTGACAGCAATGCTTCGCCTGCCTCAAGTGCCTCAGCGCTCACATCGCCCTCATCGAGCCGACAGACCCGAGCCAACACACCGAAAGATCCTCCACCGCAAGAGGTCACGCAGGCAGGCACTGACAACACCAGCGACACCCGTACAGGAGGGCAGGGGTCCGCCGGTCGTCAGACGGCCGCCGACGCTACCGGGGACTCGTCGTCATCCACCGGTCGTGACTCCAACGGTAATGAAATCGACCTGCTGGCTGTCACCCGGGAGGTCTCCGACGACGCACCAGCGCCGACAGCTGCTGACGTCGATCTCCCGCAAGGTGACCTCGCCGCCACGCAGCGACCGCTGCGTGAGTTCACCCAGGCGCACACCGGCCTGGCCGGCTCTGAGACCCAGGTTGAACGCTCCACTTCCACTCGGTTTACCACCGTTGCTGAAATCGACGAGGCGGAAGCCAAGCATGCCGAACGCATCGCTCGCCAGCAGCGAATAGCCAGCAGCATTGCCGGTGGTGTGATCGCCGTGCTACTGATTGGCGGCGGCTGGTGGATTCTGCAGCCCCCAAGCGCTGACCTGCTCTACGCCCGCATCATGACGGTGGCGGATAACGAAGACGCTGACATGCGTGACGCTGAGCCGCTACTCAACGAGTTTCTCGAGCGGTATCCAAACGATTCTCGGGCACCGAATGTGCGTGAGTATTCTGCATCCATTGAGGTGGAGGCGCTCGCTCGGCAGGCTCGTCGTGCCACCCGTCGCCGCGGCCAGGCGATCGATGCGATCGAACGTGACTACCGGACTGCCATGGCCATGGAAGAGCTGAGCCCGACCGCCTGCATCGCGTCGCTCGAGGCCGTCGCTCTCCTTCATGGGCTGCAGCTCACCGACACCGCACCGGAGAACGTGCCCGACCTTGCTGAGGCGAGTGTTGTGGCCCGTCGTTGGCAGACATTGATTCAGCTCGAACATGCCCGGCTCGCACCGCTCGCCAGCCAAGAACAGGCCGCTGACGAGAAACGGCTGGCCTCGTTGTTCGAGGAAGCCGATGAACTCCAGAAAGACGCCGACAGTAGCGACAACCCAGAAACCCGTCGCGAACGACTGGACCGACGAACAGCGATTCTTCGTGGCATCGTCACACTCTACGAGCGTCGGCCACATGCCGCAGAGGCGGTCCAGCGAGCCTCCCAACTGCTGGAGAATGAAACCAGCGAACGTCAGTTGATCGATTCCCCAACTTCGACGGAGACACCGTGAGCAGCGAGCCCTCATCGACCGACCATCCCTCACTCCTGCATGCCTCGCGACGCACGAAGAGTCACGCCGCTTTTGCCCGGGCGCAGAAGCTGATTCCTGGTGGCGTGAACTCGCCGGCCCGAGCCTTTGGAGCGGTCGGTGGAGAACCGGTGTTTTTTCGTGAGGCGACCGGCCAGTGGCTCACCGACATCGATGGCAACCGGTATCTCGACTACATCGGCTCCTGGGGGCCGATGATCCTCGGCCATCGTCATCCGCGTGTGGTGGCAGCCGTCGAAGGGGCTCTCGCTCACGGCACAAGCTACGGCGCTCCCACCGAAGCGGAGACCGAGCTTGCTGAAGCGATCGTGCAGGCCGTGCCCTCAATCGAGAAGGTCCGCATGGTCTCCAGTGGCACCGAAGCGGCCATGAGCGGCGTTCGCCTCGCCCGTGGCTTCACGGGACGTGAGCGGATCATCAAGTTTGCTGGCAACTACCATGGCCATGCCGACAGCCTCCTGGTCTCCGCCGGTTCCTCTGCCGCCACCCTCGGCGTTCCCAACTCACCAGGCGTCACGGCTGGCACTGCCAAAGACACACTCGTGCTGCCCTACAACAGCCCCGACGCTTTGGAAGCAGCCTTTGCCAAAGACGGCGACACGATCGCCGCGGTGTTGATGGAGCCTGTCGTGGGCAACATGGGGCTGGTGATTCCCACCGACGAGTTTCTGCAGGCCGCCCGTCGTCTCACGCATCAGCACGGTGCGGTGCTGCTGTTCGATGAGGTGATGACCGGCTTCCGACTCGCCTACGGCGGAGCCCAGGAACGGCTGGGGGTCACGCCCGACCTCACCACCCTCGGCAAGATTGTCGGCGGCGGACTGCCCCTGGGGGCTTATGGCGGACGGGCCGACATCATGGATCACATCCTGCCCGCTGGAAAAGTCTTTCAGGCTGGCACGCTCTCCGGTAATCCCCTCGCGGTTGCCGCTGGGGCTGCCACACTTGCCCAACTCCGCGACGAGCCACCATATCAACACCTAGAGAAGATCGGCAGCCAGCTCGAGGCGGGCTGTCGCAAGGCCGCTGCAGACCACGGCCTTCCTGTCTGGATCGCTCGCTGCGGCAGCATGATGACGGTCTTCTTCCAGCAGGGTCCGGAGCCGATCGAGGTGATCGACTGGGACACGGCCTCACAGAGTGATGCCGACGCCTATGCCCGCTTCTTCTGGGGCATGCTCGACCGCGGCAGCTACATGCCCTGCAGTCAGTATGAAGCGTTGTTCCTGTCAGCCACCCACACCGAAGACGACATCGCCAACACCGTCGCTGCGGTTGATGAGGTGTTTGCGAGCATGCGGTCTTGAAACGACCGCGGCCTCTCAGCGAAGGGCGAAGTCGATCACTAACGGCAGGTGGTCGCTCGCTTCACGGGCAAGGCTCGTCCTCGCAATCCGGGCGTGCGGATTCACAAAGCCGCCGCGGACAAACGCCTTGTCGAGACTTCCCATCGCCATCCAGGCAGGAAACGAGCGAAACCGTGATGGCGGTGCCGTCAGCTGACGAAAGCCAGAGAGCTGGAGCAGATCGCTCGCGAGCGCATTTCGCCAGTCGTTGAAATCACCAACGATCAGCGAGGAGAGGGGATCCGCGGAACGAAACAGGTTGTGGCCAAGGAGCCGCTCCACCTGCCAGCGTCGTTCTGCTTCAGCCAGGCCGAGGTGCGTGTTGACCAGATGCAGCAGCCCGTGTGGCGTGTCAAGCACAAGCAGCTGCGCTCCACGCGGCTTCTTCGTTCCCTGCCGCAACGAGATGCGATGACGACTCACCACCGGGAAGCGGGAGAGCACAAGGTTGCCGTAGCCACCGCGGCCCACTGCCACCATCGGGTGAAAGATCGCCTCATAACGAAAGGTGCGGGCCAAGAGGCGTGGCTGGTCGTCGTAGCCACTCCGCCGCACATGCCGATCAACCTCCTGCAGGCAGATGATGTCGGGCTGCTCATGGTCAATACAGTCAATCACCCTCCGCAGTGAATACCGCCGGTCTCGACCACCGATCCCTTTATGGATGTTCCAGCTCAGAAGTCGCATCAAGAGGTCGCCGAAGAGCCACACATCACCACGCCGCTTGGTAGAGTATCCAAACTGGCCCGCTGGAGACCACATGTCGATGCACGCCCACGAAGACATTCGCATCGGCACGCTTGTTCCGGTGCATGAACGCACACCAGAGATCGTCAGACAGCTGTTGCCACTCGGCTTCGAGACATTTCAGCTGAGTTTTGGGCACCGCGTCGGTGAACTCGACCTCAAGCGACTCGCCGGAGAACTCGGCGAGACACTCTCAGCCTTCGAGGCAGCCGACGGTGTGCCGCGAACCATCTCTGCCCTTGGACTCTACGGCAATCCCCTCACCAGCCCTGAAGTGGTCGCTGACTGGGAACGCCTGATCGACGCGGCCCCGTTCTTCTCGTGCCGTATCATCGCCGGCTTCGCCGGCCGCATCCCGCATCGCCCGGTGCCAGAATCGCTTCCCGCGTTTACCACCGTGTTTACGCGGCTTGCCGACCGAGCAGCAACAGCGGACCTGCGGATTGCGTTTGAGAACTGTGAGAAGCGTGGTAGCTGGAGAGATGGTGACTGGAACATTGCCTTTACGCCACGAGCCTGGGAGCTGATGTTTGAGGCCGTCCCAAATCCCGTGTTGGGACTCGAATGGGAGCCGTGCCATCAGCTGATGTGCTTTGCCGATCCCCTCCCGCAGCTGCGACAGTGGGTCGATCGGATCTGGCACATTCACGGCAAAGACGCCATGCTCCTCGACGACGTGATTCGCACGCATGGCATTCGCGCCGGCGTGCCCTTTGCACACCACTGCCTGCCCGGTTGTGGTGACACCGACTGGACACGCCTGATCGGCATGCTGCGGATGGCCGGCTGGCGAGGCTCGATCGATATCGAGGGGTATCACGATCCGGTGTTTACCGGACCACTGGAGACCACGGGCCAGGCCGCGGCCTTTGAGCATCTCTGCCGCTGTCGTGGTGGCCCGTTTGTTGCCAACGTGTTCTAAGCACCAGCGATTCTTCGTGAGCTATCCATCATGCCGTTAATCGCTGCAACTCTCGTCGAGTGGTGGTTGCACCTCTGGCCGCATATCACGGCGGCGGCCATCCTGTTGGTAACGATCGCCGCCTCCACCCATGCCATCCTCGTCAAACGAGACACCCGCTCCGCGATTGCCTGGGTGGGTTTGATCTGGCTCTCGCCAGGCTTCGGTGCGTTTGTCTACTGGATCTTTGGGGTCAACCGCATTCAGTCACGAGCAAGCCAGCTGAAGGCGGATGCCGTCAAGGTTTCGCGGGAGCTGACCGGCGCGGCACCCAATGAGGCCCGTCTGAACGCTGTCATCGGCGCTCCAGAGGCTCCCCTGCGGTCGCTGGAGTCGTTGGTCGGCCGGATCACCCGCCGGCCTCTCGCCGACCACAACCGAGTGACACCGCTCACCGGTGGCGATGAGGCCTACCCGGTGATGCTTGAGGCGATTGCCTCAGCGACGCGGAGCATCGCGCTGAGCAGCTACATCTTTGACCGAGACCCAACGGGCAAGCAGTTTGTCGAGGCTCTCTCTGCAGCGGTCCGGCGAGGCATCGAGGTGCGGGTGCTCATTGATGGCATTGGAGCGAGTTACTCGTTTCCCTCGATTCTGCGACAGCTAGAGTCGGCGGGCGTGCGGGCGTCCCTGTTTCTGCCCACCAGCGTGCCGATCTACTTTCCGTATGCCAACCTCCGTAATCATCGCAAGATCCTTGTCGTCGACGGCCGCGTCGGCTTTACCGGTGGGCTGAATATCCGCCATGGCTGCCGTCTTTCCGAGAACCCTCGACATCCCGTGCGAGACCTGCACTTCCGGATCGAGGGCCCGGTCACCGCGCAGCTGCTGCAGGTGTTTATCGAAGACTGGGCCTTCGCCGCCGATGAGAAACTCGCAGGGCCTGCCTGGGATGCCGACCTCTCAGCGGCAGTCGATGGAGAGGAGGGGGTTCTTGCCCGCGGCATCCGCTATGGCCCCGATGACCCAGACATCGGCCGCATCCGACTCGTGCTCGCGGGAGCCCTCGCCGCCGCCCAGCGGTCGGTGCGCGTGATGACGCCCTACTTCCTCCCCGATGACGCCGTTTGCCAGGCGCTCGACGTTGCTGCCATGCGGGGCGTCGAGGTCGACATTGTGCTGCCGGGCGAGAACAACCTGACGATGGTCAACTGGGCCTCGACCGCGATGCTCTGGCAGGTGCTCGAGCGGGGATGCCGCGTCTGGAAGACACCGCCACCGTTTGACCACACCAAACTGATGGTGGTCGATCGCACCTGGACACTCCTCGGCAGCGGCAACTGGGATGAGCGGAGCATGCGACTTAACTTTGAGTTCAATGTGGAGGCCTACCACCGTGGCCTGGCAGCCTCGCTCGATGACATGATCGCCGACCGGATCGCCGTCTCAAAACCGCTGACACTCCACGAGGTCGATAGCCGTCGGCTCCCCGTCAGGCTTCGCGATGGCGTCGCCCGGCTGTTCTCACCGTACCTCTAAGCCAGGGGCCAGCGGGCCGCGGGTTGAGCCACCTCTCGCCATTCCGTAGATTCCCAGCGAACCGAAGGGGAAGGGAAAGATGATGTCTGGCAACGCAGAATCGGGCAGTGCGGAAGCGGTCGAGGGCCTGCGAGCCATCGGCCGTGAGTTTCACGGCAAGAACTGGTCGCTCGGCACCAGCAGCAACTACAGCGTTGTGGCATCACGAGAGCCGCTCGAACTCGTGATCACCGCGAGCGGCAAAGACAAGTCAGCACTCGGCGAAGACGACTTCGTGCGGGTCGACGCCGGCGGCAGCGTGATCGGCCCTGGCCGCACCGGCGGCAGTGTTGATGGGCGGGCTGCCAGCGCCGAGACCCTCCTGCACTGCATGCTCGCCGAAATGATTCCCACCGTGGGAGCCGTGCTCCACACCCACTCCGTCTGGGGCACGATCCTCTCGAGAGCCGAACTCGAGCGTGGCAGCCTCCGACTGGAAGGCTACGAGATGCTCAAAGGCCTCGACGGCATCCGCACCCACGAGACTTTCGAAGAGGTGCCGATCTTTGCCAACAGTCAAGACATCGCTGCACTCGCCGAGCTGATCCGTCCGAGGTTTACCGCTGCTGAGTGGACCACCGCCGACCGCCCTCCGTTCCACGGCTTCCTGCTCTCGGGCCACGGCCTCTACACCTGGGGCCGCACCCTTGCCGAAGCGCGGCGACACATTGAGATCTATGAGTTCCTGTTTGAAGTCGTCGCCCGCACACGGAGTTTTCCCGCTTCAGCGTGAGCCTTCGCTCACTGGTACGATCATGCTCAGGCGACGAGCGTCGCACCAGACATTCATTCCTTCCCGTTTCGCGTGCCCTCAGGAGATCGTGCCATGGCGATCGTCACCGTTCCGGCTGAAACCCGTCAGATCACCGACCCTGCCGAGATCAAGGCCTTTCTCGCAGAGCGTGGACTCGACTTTGCTCAGTGGCCGCTCGAAGACCGGGTTGACCCGGCTGCCGACGCTGAAGACATCCTGGCGGCCTACGCCCCCGAGATCGACGAACTCAAGGAGCGTGGCGGCTTCGTGACCGCTGATGTGATCGACGTGCGGCCCGAAACCCCTGGCCTCGATGCCATGCTCGACAAGTTCAACAAAGAACACACCCACACCGAAGATGAGGTCCGCTTCACCCTTCAGGGCCGAGGCGTGTTCCATATCAACCCGGACGACTCGCCGGTGTTTGCGATTGAGGTTCATGCCGGCGACCTGATCAGTGTGCCCAAGGGCACCCGACACTGGTTTGACCTCTGCGGTGACCGTCGCATCCGAGCCATCCGCCTGTTCCAAGACACGAGTGGCTGGACCCCGCACTACATCGACGAGGGTGTGCACGCGGGCTACGAGCCACTCTGTCTCGGCCCCGCGTGGGTCGACGGCCAGCAGTAAACGAGAGGGGAGCGGGGAATGGTGATCTTCGACGGCCGGGCGATTCTCCTCGATGTGGAGGGCACCACTTCGTCTATCTCGTTCGTGTACGACGTGCTCTTTGAGCATGCAAAGACGCATGTCGCCAACTTCCTGATAGCGCATCGCGACAACGCCGACGTTGTGCAGCATGCCGTCAGGATCACCGAGGCCGTCGGAGCTCCCCAGACTGCCGAAGAGATCATCGCAGATCCGACGCGGGCGGCCTTAGCGGCAGTCGAGATGATGAACCGCGACATCAAAGACACCTCACTGAAAGCCCTCCAGGGAATGATCTGGAAGCAGGGCTTTGAGTCGGGCGACATCGTGGCTCATGTCTATGACGATGTGCCGCCTGCATTGACGCGTTGGCGGGATGCAGGCGTCGATGTTCGGATCTACTCGTCCGGCTCGATCCAGGCGCAGCAGCTGTTCTTTGGTCACACCGCCGCGGGCGATCTCAACAGCTGCCTACAGGGCAACTACGACACCACAACTGGCCCCAAGCGGGAGCAGGCAAGCTACGAGAAGATTGCTGCCGATATCGGAGTCGCCCCGAGGCAGATCCTGTTTGTCAGTGATGTGGGCGAAGAACTCGACGCAGCCCGGGCAGCCGGCATGGCCACCGCCCTGGCGATTCGCCCCGGCAACCGTCCGGCTGGAGGAAAACTCGAGCATCAGCCGATTGAGTCTTTTGACGAGATCGTCACGTAGTTTTCCCCCTCGGACCTCCCGATGGACCAGCCGACCGCATCTTCCGCCGCCTCCTCGATCGACTCTGCCGCAGCGGCCTGCAGTGTTGGCATGTCGACGCTGGAAACCCTTGATGCAGCGGTACTCGAGGCGGTGACCATAGCGCAGGCTGGCCTCAACGGTCGTGCGAGCCTCGCGGTGGTGTTTGTGGCAGGCCGGCATGCCAACCAGCGAGCCACCTTTGAGGGCCTCAGCGAGGTGATCGCGGCCGACACCCTGATCGCGGGCAGCGTTGAAGGCATCCTCGCGGGCGGGTGTGAACAGGAGCGAGGCAGGGCAGTGGTCGTGTGGCTGGGGCGATTCCCCGAAGCAACGCTGGTGCCGGTGGCGTTGGAGTATCGCCACACGCCCGACGGAGGCAGCCTCGTCGGCTGGCCTGCAGACCTGCAGAGCCGTCTGCCAGACAACGCCACCTTGCTGCTGTTGGCAGACCCGTTCTCGTTTCCCGTCGATCGCCTGATCGAACGGCTCGCCGACGACCATCCGGGCCTGCCGATCGTTGGCGGAATGCTCAGCGGGGCAACCGAGCCCGGCAGAAACGTCTTGGCCCTCGACTCCCACACCTATGACTGCGGGGCCGTGGGGGTAGTGATCGGCGGTGGCGTGCAGGTGCGTCCTGTCGTCTCTCAGGGCTGCCGGCCGATCGGCCGCACCTTCGTGATCACAAAGGCTGAGGAAAACATCCTCGTCGAACTTGGCGGGAAGCCGGCCTTGGAGCAGCTCCGTTCGATCTACGGGGACCTCAGTGACAACGACCGCGACCTTGTGCGGAAGAGCCTGCATGTGGGCCGCGTCGCCAGCGAATACCAGGATCGATTTCAGCGGGGCGACTTCCTGGTCCGCAATGTGATCGGCGCAGACCCCGAGTCAGGTGTGATCGGTGTCGGCGACACCCTGCGTGTCGGCCAGACCGTGCAGTTTCACGTGCGGGATGCGGCCAGTGCCAATGAAGACCTGACCACCCTGCTCGCGGCCCAGCCGTCCACGACGGCCCCGGTCGGCAGCCTTGTGTTCACCTGCAACGGCCGCGGGAGCCGTCTGTTTGAAACCGCTGACCACGATGCGACCTGCCTGCAGGAGCGTTTTGCCGGACTTCCGGCCGCAGGCTTTTTTGCCCAAGGCGAGATCGGGCCCATCGGCCAGCAGAACTGCCTGCATGGCTTCACAGCGAGCATTGCCCTGTTTGAACCGGCCGATCCCAGGAATCGCGGCGAGGGGAGCCGCTGAGGGAAATGCCGGCCGTCCAGGCCGCACTGTCGCTGTTTTTCCTGCGAAAAAACCCACGTTTCTGCGGCTTGCTCTCTCCCTTGACGCTGACAGGGGCGGAGCCCTACCGTCCTGCCTCCCCGGGGATGACCCGGCTGAATCGGTTGGTGAGAGCCCCCTGGAGACTGCGTTTTATGCAGCGTCAGCCCTGGTTTCTTGTCGCATCGCTTGCGGTCCTTGCCTGCAGTGGCTGTGCCCACCATCGCCTCGGCAGCAACGGCTACGCCTACGAGCCCCCCTTGGCACCGGCGGTCTACCCACAGCCGGTCGATGCCAGCCAGCCGGTCGCTCCGGTGGTGACCACAGGGGTCCCCACGATTTCGCAGACAGCCGTGCCACCACAGGTGGTGATGCAGCAGCCAGTTGCCGGCCAGCCGGTCTACAGCCCGGTGGTGGGTGGCCCTGCCACGATGGTTCCCTGCGATCCCGCCACCATGACGGCCCCTCTCCAGACGCAGCCCTGCCCACCGCCGGCACTCTGAGCCCGCCAAGCCCCCCACGCGACTCAAGCCCACGGCCCAGCGGGTGCCAGTCACCTCTCTCGGCACACGCCGCGCGGACTTCTACAATCCGCTCGCCACGGCGGTGACCGTGGCCCCCTTCCTGGAGACTGCCGAGTGGAGCTGCCCCAACATCTGCAACGCCGTGTCGCCATCGACCGCGTGGGGCCCGAGGTCGATGGCGGACGCTTTGCCGTCAAACGCATCCAAGGCGAGACGGTAACCGTCACCGCCGACATCATCTGCGATGGCCACGATGAACTCGAGTGCCGGCTGCTCGTGCGACACGGCTCGTTTGGTCAGTGGCAATCGCTGCCGATGGTCTGCCGGGGCAACGATCTCTGGCAGGCGTCCTTCACGGTCGATCGGATCGGCTGCTGGCACTACCAGATTGCCGCACGGGTTGACACTTTTGCCACCTGGCGACGCGACCTGAGAAAACGTGCCGATGCCGGAGAAGATCTGACCACCGAACTCGCTGCCGGCAGTGACCTGGTGCGCGAAGCCACCCATCGGGCAGGCCCGGCAACGGCCGTGGAAATGAGTTCGCTCGCTGCCGAGCTGGGTCGTGACACTTCCCTGGCGATTGCGGAGAGCCCACGGCTCGCCGAACTGATGCTCGCCCACGCAGACCGCCGCGACGAGACACGGCTCGAGCTTCCACGCCCCGTCTGGGTCGATCGGCCCCGAGCCCAGGTGAGCAG
>Ga0129348_1000332_pt1 | contig 16894 bp, 8 predicted proteins | sample CPBDNA_4_FD_94424 | JGI IMG/M metagenome (GOLD analysis project Ga0129348, IMG submission 94424) | Freshwater to marine salinity gradient microbial communities from Chesapeake Bay, USA - CPBay_Sum_27_0.8_DNA | ecosystem: Environmental > Aquatic > Marine > Coastal | place: USA: Chesapeake Bay...
GATTGCAGAAAGATCTAATTCGTCACAAACAGTCAATGTATCCTTAAAGTCTTTGCTCTGATTACAAGAGTCAGTTGCGGTAAGCGTTACGAAATAAGTGCCACCAGTTGCGTAAACATGCGTTGGCGCAGCACCCGTACCGTTATTTCCATCTCCAAAGTCCCAAGAATAAGTCAACATAGTACCCGTTGATAAGGAGGCATCAAAGTTGACGCTTAAGAAGTTATCCGCATAAGTAAATTTAGAGGTCGGTGCAGGACAAGGTGTACTACAATTACCCGAGCCTTGGAATTGCACCCCGGCATTCAAATTCCCTGCACTAACACTTGAAACTACAGTACCCGTTGGATCTTTAAGAGTATATCCACATTCATTATTCCATTGTCCGTTATCAACAAAGACTAAATACAGTGTGTCTCCATCACAAATATTCAACGTAAAGGTTTCACTGGTGCCCAACGCTCCACTCGTGTTACTCATGGTATAGCTGGTAGTAATCCCGCCCGTAGTAATAGCAAGCTGATGGAACTGCGTATTCTGTCCGTTTGCTGCCCAACCATCACCAAAGGTATCGGTCAATTCAAGAGTGTATGAACAGCCACCGACACAGCTAAGAGTACCTGCTGTGGCAGGACCCACCCATTCACTCACATCACCAGGACCACAAGAATCTCTGACATAAAAGTCGTAAGAGGTTCCCGGTGTAAGCCCAGTGACTGTATAAGGATTGGTTGTAACATTAACTATGGTTCCCGTTCCTGGAGTAAATCCAGGTGCGCCATATTCAACTTGCCAAGATGCAGCACCGCCAGTAGTCCACGCCAAAGATATGTCTGTTGTGGATACCGTAGTTGCTGTTAGCAATGAAGGGTCCGGACAAGTTGGAGCCTCATCAATACTCATATCATCAATGGCAATATCTCCAAATTGTGGATTGTTACCGCTTGACTTTGTTGAAGTAAATCTAATTTGTATGGTCTTATTTGCATAAGCACTCAAATCTTCAACGACTTCAATCCAATTATTTCCTTGATTCCCTGAAATCGAATCCAAATCAATCCAAGTGCCCACAGCAACGTCTTGTACAGCCCAAACTAGTGTGCCTTGCGTTCCATTGCCTTGAGCCCACATGTGGTACCAGAATGTCATTTCTGGAGTAGTAAGTGCACTAAGGTCTATACTCGGTGAAGTCAAAGTAGCTGAAGGTGTACCGTTAGAAAAACTAGCCTCTGTATAGACATAACTACCAAACCCAGTGGTATGATCACCTGAAGGACCTGTAGGGCCCGTTGCCGTTCCACCTGTGCGTCCTCCCCATCGGTAATTGGTATCTGTATCTGTTCTTGTCCAACAAGGACTTATAGTAGCACCAATATTGTGTCCTTGACCATTATCAATACCGCCGTTAAATCCATTCTCAAAATCTTCTAAATATGGCGCAACGGCAATACCACATGAGGTTGAAGCAGAATATGGTCCCGCCCAATCGCTTAAATCCGTTGCACTACAGGAGTCGCGAAGCCAAAAATCATAGAAGGATGATGGGTTAAGACCCGTTACGGTAAACGGATTAGTAGTGGCGTTAACAATGGTACCTGTGCCCGGAGTAAATCCAGGTGCACCATACTCAATTTGCCAATTGGTTGCACCACCAGTGGTCCAACTTAAAGTTATGGAAGACGTTGTGCTCGCTGTACTAGCTATAGCCGTTGGTTTAAAACACGTTGGTGCATTGTCAATTTCTATATCATCAATAGCCCAATCTGATTGCGTTGAATTAAAACCAAACGCCGTACCTCTAGAGGCAGTAAATCGCAATTTAATGGTATCCCCTACATAATTTATTAAATCCACAACCGATTCTTGCCAAGGATCGCCTGGACCGGACTGAAGTGCGTTATTCGCACTGTTAATCGTTAATTCTAGATTCCAAGATGTACCATCAAATATTTCAACTTCCATCTCATCAATATTCCCTCCTGCCGCATGCCACCAGAAAGTTAATTCTGGTGTACTAAGGGTATCCAAATCAATTTCCATTGTAACCATTTGAGCTTCTAAGTCTCCATTAAAGTTGAAGTCTACTTCGGTGTATCCGTATTTACCCGAACCCGTTGTATGATCTCCGGACGGACCTGTGTTACCTGAAGGTGTAGCTCCTTGCCCAGTCTGCCAGAAGTAGGTTGCTGAAGTTCCTATGGTATAACATGGGTCAAAATCACCAGAAACGACATCGAACCCTACACCTTCAAAATCTTCTGTCCAAGGAGCAGTTTCCATACCGCATAGAGTTGAAATGGTTATGGGTCCTAGCCATGGACTAACATCTCCCGGGCCACAAGAATCTCTTACCCAGATATCGTAAGAAGTATTAGGTGCAAGCCCAGTGAGTGTATAAGGATTACTACCCGCAGGAATTATAGATCCTGGAGTATACTTTATCAACCAGTTTGAGGCACCACCGGTGGTCCAACTTAGGTCAACAGTAGAACTGGTAACATTGGACGCCACCAATAATGAAGGTTTTGGACAAGTGGGTTGTTCATGAATATCTACGTCGTCTATACTAATATCCACTTGGTTGTTAAAACCTTGGTATCGATGCGCAATAAATTTGATTTGAATGGTATCTCCAGCGTATGCACTGATATCAACAATGTTTTCTTGCCATGGATCGTTAGAGGCGCTCTGTTGAGCTCCTGAAATAGTCTCTAGAGTGGTCCAATTCCCACCTACAGAACGAACTTGAACCACTAACTTATTGATTAGTGAACCGTACATGTGGTAATAAAAAGACAACTCCGGAATAGTTAATGGACTAACATCTACCAATGGAGATACTATTTCAGAGGTAAAGACATTACTACCACCAAATCCAGTGTTTGCCTCTGTAAATATGTAGCCACCGCTACCGGTAGTATGGTCACTTGACGGCCCCGTATTATTGCTGTGATTCGTTGGAGGTCCAGCCTTCCAGAAATATTCTATGGTATCATTTCGCTGCCAACATCCATCTATGGTACCGGGCGTTTGATTTGTTCCCGTAACCCATGAAGTGGAGTCAAAATTCTCTGTATATGGTGCGGTATATGGATTACAAAGTGTATTAAATGTGATTGGACCTATCCACATGGAGGCTCCAAGAGCTCCACAAGTATCGCGAACATATGCATCATAAGTAGTTCCCGGTAGTAGCCCAGTAGAAACACCCGTGGTGGTGGTTAAATTGGATAAGCCGCTAGACGAAGGTGAGAAGCCTGTTGTGCCCACTGCCAAATTCCAAGTTGTAGAACCACCAGTAGTCCAAGTAAATGTGGCAGTTGTTGATGTTACATCCGTCAATGCAAAGTTGGATGGGTCCGGACATAGTGGCTGATCCTCCACTACTACTTCATCAATTGCGATATCTCCTTGTGAACCGTTACCCTTAGTTGCAGACCAACGCAATACAATGGTATCTCCGGCAAAACCACTTAAATCAACTTCTTGGAAATTCCATTGATTTCCTTGATTTCCTGATTGCGTAAAATAGGTATCCCAAGTTTGTGTTGAATCCACCCATACTTGAAGTTTCAATGTATTAACAAAGAATCCACGCATGTGATAATTGAAACTTACTTGAGGTTTCAAAAGTGAACTCATGTCAATCAATGGACTTTCAATAAAAGCTTCTTGATTAGGCGCACCAGATGAAGCCTCTGCATAGATGTAATTTCCTGTTCCGCTTATATCCGTAGTTGGACCTGTTTGACCCGTGGTAGTAGTACCTGAACGAACACCCCAAGAGAAAGCAGAAGAAGGCAGTGTATCTTTTTCAGGAGTACGTACCCAACATGAAGCCAATGCATCAAAGCTATTGTATACACCGCTGCCAGATACCCAGTTAGTAGAATCAAAATCCTCACTCCATGGTGCACTTAATGGTGTACAGTGGGTTGTTCCTAAAATTGGACCAAACCAACCTGATTTATCCAATGGTCCACATACTTCCCGAATCCAAAATTGATAGGTAGTACCACTGGTTAGACCTGTTACTTCCTTAGGATTGGTTGTTGATGAAATGGTTGTATTAGATGGCGCACCTAATACAGCTCCTGGCGCACCGTATTGAATATCCCAAGTGGTTGCATTCACTGCTGTCCAACCTAAGGTTATACTGGTCAAAGATCTACTCAAAACTGCAAGATTAGAAGCGTCGGGACATGTGGGTGCTTCTTCAAAACCAAAATCATCAATTGCTATATCTGACTGATTTGCTTGACCAAATCCTCTAGAAGCAGAAATCCTTACCAAAACGGTATCATTAGCAAATTGACTGAGTGTATAAGATTGCAGTAAAAACGTATCTGTCAAAGCAGTTTGTTGTGGTCCATTGAGCGAGCCAATATTAACCCAACCCGTTGATTTAGACCAAACTTCTGTTTTGAGCTCATTTACTTGAGCCCCGCGCATATGGTAATAAAAATTCAATTCTGGAGTAGTTAAACTGCTCAAATCAATTAATGGTGAGGTAATCTGTGCAACACTCTGATTTTGAGCACCTGAAGCTTCAGCATAAAGGTATTGGCCCGATCCGCCTCTACCTGAAAAAGGTCCTGTTCCCGGAGTAGCTGTGCTATCATCTGCCACACCCCAGGCATAGCCTTGTCCACCATTAGGACTTGTAGGGTTTCTTAGCCAACAACTTGGAACAATGGAACCGTCGTTATCAAAACCAGATCCTGGAATCCAATCTGTGGTATCATTAAAATCTTCTACGTAGTTAGTGGTAAAAGTTATTGGGGCACATAGAGTAGAATCGATTGTGCCAACCGACCATAAACTTACATTACCTGCCGCACAGGAATCACGTACAATGAACTCATAAGGAGTTGATGCACTTAATCCGGAAAGAATAAATGGATTTGATAATGCAGAGACTCTAGTTCCTGTACCAGGAGTAAATCCCGGCGTACCATATTCTATCTCCCAAGACGTAGAGCCTCCAGTAATCCATGAAAGCTGAACTTGATTACTCACTTTCCAATCTACGGTCAAATTAGTGGGTTGAAAACAAGTCGGAGCAGGATAGTGATTCACAATAATTTGGAATGTGCTGTCCGTTATTCTAGCTTGGTTGGTATCACAAACGGCGGTAAAGCCTTGTCGTAAGGGGTGTAATTTGAAAATTAGAAACGTATCGGTTACAGCGCCATTAAAATCATTAGTGGTTCTAGTAATAACCTCAGTATCACCATTCGTATTTGAATTTCCATAAGTAATTCCTCCTTCCTTTGAGGCTTCGCTTAGCAATTCTAAATACGTTCCAACATCGCTAGGCGCAACACCACCAAATCCTCCGCCTTGTGTCTGCAATTCGTAAGATAATTCAACAGAAGAAATCCAATGACCCGATGGTATAGATATACCCAATGTATCAGCACAAATAGCCTGAGAGTTAATGTTAACGGGAAAAATGGATTGGACACCGAGTGTACCGCGATTGTAGTTAAGGGTATCACTACTAATCTGAGCTTGAGCTGTTACGGCAACTATGCCAATAAAAGCAGCGAGTAAAAGTTTTTTCATCGACGATAAATTAATGTACACAATATACATTGTGTACGACCTTTAGACTTCGCCGAATTCTCAAGGTTTAATCTGCTTCACTCATTTGTTTTAAATACTCTTCTTAAACTCTTTTGTGATAAATTCCTGATACTCCTTAATACTTTGTTTCATGTCCTTTCTCAATAAGAATATACCAACAAGGTTAGGCAACGTCATAAGCGCAATAGCAATACCTGCAAAGGTCCAGACAATAGTGGTATCAATGATAGCTGCCAAGAAGAAACCTAAAACGTATAAAACACGGTAATAATTCACATACTTCACCCCGAACAAATAGGTCACACTTCTACCGCCGTAATAACTCCATGAAATGGCGGTGGAAAAAGCAAACAACAATAAACCAATTGCTACGATGTATTGACCAAAATCACCAAAAAGCCCTTTATTAAAAGCAATAGCTGTAAGGGGCGCACTATGTACAAGAGATTTTCCAGAGAAGGTATATCCTTTTGGGTCTTCAAGACGACCTTCACTAATCTCAATAAGTCCAGTAAATAATTGGCCCTCCTTAAATATTTGAACATCTTCTGCAATCGAGCGTGCATGCAAAACTGTGGCGTCGGATGCAATGATTCCGTCTGTGACCTTGAGCGTTCCTGTGAACTCATTTATTGGCATAACGTCCAAACCCGTTTCAGATCCATTGAAGTATTCATACAAGGCTGATCCATGAACCTCTTTACTTACTTCACCTTCCATGATAATCATATCTGAATAGCTAAAGTCATTTTGATGTTTTTCATTCCAAACTCCTGAGCTCAATAAGGTTAGACCTGTAATGGAACAGATAACTATAGTATCAATAAATGGCTCCAAAATAGCGACCATTCCTTCACTCACAGGGTGTTCAGCTTTGGCAGCTGCGTGGGCAATGGGCGCAGAACCTTGACCCGCCTCGTTTGAGAATAAACCGCGGTTTACCCCTCTATTGAATGCATATGCTATAGTTGCTCCCAAGAATCCTCCTGCTGCAGAAGACCCGGTAAAAATATCAGCAAAAATGCTCACAAAAGAAGGAATGATGTTTTCGTAATTCATCACGATCACAGAGAGTGCGCCAAGCACATAAATAACTGCCATTATTGGAACCAATTTCTCGGTAACTGCGGCAATCCTCTTGATTCCACCCAATATTATCAGACCAAGCAAAACAGACAATACCGCTCCTGTTACAATCTCTTCAATACCAAACGTCGCCTTTAATGACGCGGCAATGCTGTTTACTTGAGGCATGTTTCCCGTACCAAAAGAACTAATGATTGCCGCAACGGCAAACAAGGCTGCCATCCACTTCATATTCAACTTATTCTTCATGTAATACATTGGACCCCCTGAGACCGTGCCGTCCTCTGCAAATTCACGGTACTTGTGACTCAAAGTAACCTCCACAAACTTTGTAGTCATACCTAGCGCTGCAGTAACTAACATCCAAAAGAGTGCTGCAGGTCCACCCAAATGAATAGCAAAGGCTACTCCCGCAATATTCCCAGTACCAACGGTTCCAGAAAGCGCAGTAGCTAAGGATTGAAAATGCGACGTATCTCCCTTTGCTCCCTCTTTATCAAATTTCCCGCGAACCACATCAATGGCATGTTTAAAAAATCTGATTTGAGGAAATTTCAAGTAAACTGTAAAGAATATACCCGTACCTAAGAGTGCAAAAACAAACCAGCTTGAGCCGCCTATGTACCCATCTATAACTTTGAGAATATCATTGAGAGAAGCAAAATCCATACGTATTCATTGTTTTTTGAGTGAAAGCCCGAATATAACAAAAAAGCCCCCGTGCTCTTGGCACGGGGGCTTGTAATAAAGCTTGAGTAATAATTACTTTACTTCTTCAAAATCAACATCTGTTACGTCGTCTGTAGCATTTGCATCACCACCTGCATCTGGACCTTGGTCATCCCCACCTTGCTGGTCATTCCCTTGCATGGCAGCTTGAATTTCTGCAGATGCCGCTTGCAACGCTGCATTAAGTTTCTCTTGAGCTGCATCACAACCCGCTATATCTTTAGCCGCGTGAGCTGCTTTAAGTTCTGCAAGCGCAGTATCTATTGGCTCTTTCTTTTCCTCAGGCAGCTTACCTTCCAATTCCTTCATTTGTTTTTCAACTTGGAAGACCATACTGTCAGCGGCATTGAGTTTATCAATTTCCTCTTTCGCTTTTTTGTCAGCATCCGCATTTGCCTCTGCCTCCTGCTTCATGCGGTCAATTTCCTCTTGACTCAAACCGGAAGAAGCCTCAATACGAATATTCTGCTCCTTACCCGTATTCTTGTCTTTCGCACTCACATTGAGAATACCGTTGGAATCAATATCAAATGTGACCTCAATCTGAGGAACCCCTCTTGGTGCTGCGGGTATTCCATCTAAATGGAATCGGCCAATTGTTTTATTGTCATTGGCCATTGGACGCTCACCTTGAAGAATATGAATCTCCACTGAGGGTTGATTGTCCGCTGCCGTTGAGAACGTTTCTGATTTCTTAGTTGGAATGGTTGTATTTGATTCAATCAGTTTCGTCATTACACCGCCCATAGTTTCTATACCTAAAGACAGCGGAGTGACATCTAATAGAAGTACATCTTTTACGTCTCCTGCGAGCACACCTCCTTGAATAGAAGCACCAATAGCAACTACCTCATCCGGGTTTACACCTTTCGATGGATCCTTTCCAAAAAAAGCTTTAACCGCCTCTTGGATAGCTGGAATACGAGTAGTACCACCTACTAAAATAACCTCGTCAATTTCAGAGGTAGAATAACCTGCATTTTGAAGTGCTGACTTAGCAGGAGCTATAGTGCGCTCAATCAATGATGCTGCTAATTGCTCAAACTTTGCACGACTAAGCGAACGTACTAAGTGCTTTGGACCTGATGCTGTTGCAGTTATATAAGGAAGATTAATTTCTGTCGCTGTTGTGGAAGATAATTCAATCTTAGCCTTTTCAGCAGCTTCTTTTAAGCGCTGCAGAGCCATGTTATCTTTTCGAAGATCCATGGATTCTTCCGCCTTGAATTCTTCCGCAAGCCAGTCTATGATTACTTGATCAAAATCATCACCACCAAGGTGAGTATCTCCATCCGTAGATTTAACTTCAAATACGCCATCACCCAATTCCAGCACGGATACGTCATGCGTACCACCACCACAATCAAATACAGCGATTTTCTGGTCAAGTCCCTTTTTATCTAAACCATAAGCCAATGCAGCCGCAGTTGGCTCATTGATTATACGACGCACGTTCAAACCTGCGATTTCACCTGCTTCTTTGGTAGCTTGTCTTTGGGCGTCATCAAAATATGCAGGTACTGTAATCACAGCTTCTGTAACATCTGTACCCAAATAATCTTCCGCTGTCTTCTTCATCTTCTGAAGAATCATAGCTGAGATTTCCTGAGGAGTATATTGACGACCGTCAATATTTATACGAGGAGTATCATTATCGCCTGCTTCTACTTTGTAAGGCACGCGTCCAGTCTCTTTTTGAACATTTGAGAATTTCTCACCCATGAAACGTTTCACAGAGTATACAGTCTTCTCTGGATTTGTGATTGCCTGACGTTTTGCGGGATCGCCCACTTTACGTTCTCCACCTTCTACAAATCCTACAATTGAAGGAGTAGTTCTTTTACCTTCACTATTCGGAATTACAACTGGCTCATTTCCCTCCATTACAGAGACACAAGAGTTTGTTGTTCCAAGGTCGATTCCTATGATTTTACCCATTTTTATTTTATTAAGGTTATCAATTCAACTATTCGGTGTTTCAATAAACAATGCTTATGCCATTAGGATTTTAGTGCACAATCACATCCAATGTGTCAGCATTTGATTAAAATTCATGTCAAAAAGAAGATACCTCTCTGCCAAAAGGTCATAAAGGCAATTTAAAAGCAGACCTTGTCACCGTCTACACAAATACAAGAATCGATTCCTTGAAAATCTATCCAGCCCATGTCACAGGTAAAGACACCTTTCCACAAACTGTCCATAGCTGAAGTACTCAACTTTACATCCTCTTGAATACCTCGTGCGCGGGAGGAAAACAACCCTAGGCAGTCCGCTCCATTATCCGGATTGTATACATTAGTGAAGAGTGGTTTTTCTTGAACAATTCCTTGGGAAGGCTGATTAACATTGATATAGGTAGCATAATCATCTGCCGCTGCCCATATCTCTACATCTATGCTGCGAAATACCCGAACGTATTCTGTGGAAGCGCCTATATTATTCTTTAAAAACCTAAAGTATGAATCATAAGTTACTTCAGAAACAAAGGTTCCGCTTCCATTAAGGTTACTCCCTGTGCGCACTGGAAGGGCGTAGGTTAATATCTTAATGGTACTATCACTAGGATTATTTCTTGGAGCTTCCTTGTATTTAAAATGCAAATACCCTTGGTAGAGACGAGCATTTCTTGCAGCGTCCCACTTAAATTCTGCATTGCTTATTCCAAATGAAATTTTCTGAAAACCTCTTGGTTTTGTTATTTCTACATTTCCAACTATTGGAGTAATCGCCTCAAAATTATTATTACCCGGAATGAACCCCTTTATTCGGTAATCATATTGTCTATCAATTGGTGCATCTGTCCAATACAGCCTGTAATTATCGGTAGTGAAAATTCCAGGGTTGAGCATATTGGTGTCTTTGCGAAAAAACTCATAGGTATTGACGACCGTTCCGCTGCTATTCAATTGAGCGAGATACAAAGCGGCAGTATCAAAATAAAGGCTGTCGCTATGAACTGCGCCTGCCAATATTCCGTCTTCACCAAGATAAGTTCTGTGTAGCCGGACCCATTGGGTATCAAGATCTTTGTCTAGCAGACCGTAAACGACATTTTCCACATCATAGTCTGCATTAATTTCCAACGTATTGTCGCAGGAAATCACAGTAATTAAGGTAATTAGGGTAAGAATGAATTTTTTCATGTGCGCCAAAAATACAACGTATGCGTTGAGTTCTTTTCTTTGTAACACAGAAAAATAAAAATCGTGCTACCATGAGCGTTGCAAAAAAAGAATTTAAAAAGGTAACTACCCACAGTCTTCAGCAGATGAAAGACCAAGGAGAAAAAATATCTATGCTGACTGCCTACGACTATACTATGGCGAAAATGGTAGATGCCGCAGGAGTTGACTGTATTCTTGTTGGGGATAGTGCTTCAAACGTAATGGCTGGTCACGAAACCACTCTTCCCATCACTTTAGACCAAATGATTTATCATGCCTCAAGTGTGATTCGTGCCGTAGACAGAGCCTTGGTGGTAGTAGATTTGCCATTTGGATCTTATCAAGGGAATTCAAAAGAAGCCTTGACCTCTGCAATTCGAGTAATGAAAGAATCAGGCGGTCATGCGGTCAAATTAGAAGGTGGTGTAGAAATCATTGAGGGCATTGAGCGCATACTCACGGCTGGAATACCTGTAATGGGTCACCTAGGTCTAACCCCCCAATCCATTTATAAATTCGGGACGTATTCTGTTCGAGCAAAGGAAGAAGCCGAAGCTGCCAAACTCAAAGAGGATGCACTTGCGTTACAAGAAGCTGGTTGCTTTGGCATTGTGTTAGAAAAAGTCCCCGCACCACTTGCAAAGGAGGTTGCGGAAATCCTATCCATACCCGTCATTGGTATTGGAGCTGGGGCTGGAGTAGACGGTCAAGTATTGGTTTTTCACGATTTAGTTGGTATGACCCATCAATTCAATCCAAGATTCCTCCGCCGCTATTTGAATCTTTATGAGGACATTACCGCTGCCATTGGGAGCTACGTCAAAGACGTGAAAGATGCCGACTTTCCCAATGAAAGCGAAAGCTACACAAGTTAGAACTTGGCTGCTGATTTAAATATTATTTACCAAGACAATCACCTTATTGCGGTCAATAAGCGAGCAGGTGATTTAGTTCAAGGAGACCATACAGGTGATGTACCGCTTCCTGATCATATCAAAGCGTATCTAAAACATAAATTCAATAAACCAGGAAATGTCTTTTGCGGTGTGATTCACAGATTGGATCGACCAACCACCGGGGTCGTACTCTTTGCTCGCACTTCTAAAGGACTAGAGCGTATGAATAAGGCATTCAAAGAGCGCCAAATCAAAAAAACTTATTGGGCGCTTGTAGAAGGTCGACTAGAAGGTGAAGATTCGTTAAGACACTTTCTTAAGAAGAATAGTAAAAACAATAAATCAACTGTCTTCAAAAAAGCAGAAGTAGGTGCTAAAGAGGCACAATTAAGCTACCGAGTAATAAAAACTGGGGATAATTATTCTTTACTAGAAGTTGAACTAGATACCGGAAGACATCATCAAATTAGGGCACAGTTTGCCGCTATAGGACATGCTATTAAGGGTGATGTGAAATATGGTGCTAGAAGAGCAGAACGCGACAAGAGTATTTGTTTACACGCAAAAACGCTTGGCTTTATACATCCTGTAAGTGGAGAAAAAATAGAAATTGAAGCTAGCTCCCCCGAAAGTTTCAAGCCATTTACCTAAGAATTGGGATCTACATCATAAATCACCTTGACGCGATGAAACTCAGGACTCATTAAAACTTCTTGGTGGGCTTTTGTAATACGATCACGAACCTTTATTCCAACGCTATTTTTGTCCACCTTGATGATAATTTGCATTTGGTACAAATTCTTCAATCTGGCAATAGGAGCGTATTCCGGACCTAGAAATCGGTCTCCAATTTTACTTCTTAAGGAACGTGCGAATTCTGAAGCAGCGCGCTCAAGCAACCTGTGATCTCTGTGCTTTATGGTGATGGTAATCAGTCGCACATAAGGAGGGTATCCATACTCATTTCTTACTACCAGCTCTCTCTGTAGCATTCCATCGTAATCATGATTCATGGCCATCTGAATGATGGCGTGTCTGGGCTTCATGCTTTGGATAACAACTTTTCCTTTTGAGGTTCTACGCCCGGTACGACCGCTTACTTGTTCAATTAATTGAAAGGCTCTTTCATTTGCCCTAAAGTCCGGATAACTCAACAAATTATCTGCAGACATAATTCCAACGAGCCCTACTCTATCAAAATCCAACCCCTTGGTTACCATTTGTGTACCTACTAAAATATCGACTTCACCTTCTTCAACGCTCCTTATTAAATCGCCAAAAGCATGCTTTCCTCTAGTGGTGTCTAAATCCATTCGTTTAACTCTTGCTTTTGGAAAGAGCTCCGATGCTTCTTCTGCAATTTGCTCTGTACCAAAACCCTTATGTAAAACGCTATGACCACCACAAGAAGAACACTTCATCACGGGCGGTACTTGATACCCGCAATAGTGACACTTTAATTGATTGGACGCTTTATGATACGTTAATGAAATATCACACCTTGTGCATCCCTCAACATGGCCGCAAGTTTGACATTGTTGAAACGTACTAAAGCCTCGCCTATTTTGAAAAAGAATAATGCTCTCCCCTTTTTGCAGCGTTTGGCGCATTGCATCTACGAGCTCAATGGAGAAATTCCCCTTGACTTCACGTCGCTCTTTAGCGCCCACCATATCCACTACTTCAAGTTCCGGAAGCGGCGCAGTATGAAATCGATTAAACAACTGTACCAAGTGATAGCGTCCTAATTTTGCATTATACATGCTGTCTAAGGATGGTGTGGCAGAACCCAAGAGTATGGAACATCCGCGCTGATTAGCCATCCATACAGCTGTATCCCTAGCTTGGTATCGTGGAGAAGGTTCAAATTGTTTAAAACTACCCTCATGCTCTTCGTCCACTATGATCAGTCCTAGGTCTGGCATAGGCATGAAAACAGCAGATCGTGCACCTAGAATCAACAAAGGCTCATTGTTCTCTAGGGATTCTCTCCAAGCGGCTAATCTTTCTGCAGGTGTAAACCTACTGTGACTCACTGCAACCGTAAAATGAACCCTTAATCGACTAATTAATTGAGTGGTTAGTGCGATTTCCGGGAGTAGGTAAAGAACACGTTTATGTGTTTTAAATGCATTTTTTATGAGCTCAATATAAACCTCTGTTTTTCCAGAGGCAGTCACTCCATGAAGCAATGTAGGCTTGCGCTCTTTAAAGCCTTTCTCTATGTTCTCCAATGCAGCAGTTTGATGCGCGCTAAGCAATATTTTGGAATTTGGAGCCGATGCTGCGGTTGTCCCATCTACTTCCTCAATTTCTTCAATCAAGGCCTTCTTTTTTAAAGCGATAATCTGAGGACTTTCAATCTGATTTTTTTTTCGAAACGCTCTAGAGTCTATCCATTTATTTTCACTTCCACAGGCAGCAACTAAACTCAAAAGGGCTTGGGTTTGTTTCTCGCTTCTAGAGGTTGCAGAGAACGCATCATCTAATCGATTGAGCACATCTGGTGAAATTCTAAGCAGTTTACGCCGCTTGGCACGAGCAACCTTCTTTAACTCCTCTTCTAAAATCGCCCAACCTTGCTCTAGGGCCTTTTGAACCAAAGGCATTGGATTTTTGATTTGAGAAATAGCTCGGATTTCATCTAGGGTGAGCTTTTCATTCGACTTTAATGCCTCATAGAGTAAAAACAATGAATCAGAAAGTTCGGTTTCATTAGGAATTACTCCAGGGTCAAGCACCAGAACACTTTGAGAACTCAGTTTCAAGCCCGGTGGTAAAGCGGCATTCATTACATCTCCAATTGGCGCCAAATAATAACTGGCCATCCACTTCCACTGCAAAAGTTGATGTTCTAGAACTACTGGATACTCATCCAATACACTAATAAGAAATTTTAGTGAGAGATCTTCCTCTATTTCCAAGATGCGCACAACAAGTGCAGCATATTCTTTCCGCTTTCCAAATTGTACCAAGACGCGCATCCCAGAAACCAATTGACCATTGTATTCACTAGGCACAGCATAGTGAAAAGTTTTGTCTAAGGGTAAGGGAAGAATGACCTCAGCTACGAGCATTTATTTTTTGGGTGGTTTAGGTAAGTTCTTTTTAACAAATCTAGCCTCACGTTTTGCTAATAGACGCATCTCATTATCGAAAAAGCTCAGTGTTTTTCGCGCGGAAGATTCAGTTGAAGTTGCTATTGATTTAAATTCAATGAGGTCGTATTTCATTTTTGTTAAATCCGCCAATAAATCTGCTGTTGTTAGCTCCAAAAGCTCAATATAATATTTCTGATAGGCTTCGTATAAATCTGTTTGGCCATTGTAAAACAGTTCATCGCCATAGTTTCGAATGTGGCCGCTCAGGGATTTTATCAATAGTTTTTGTGCAGCATATAATTTATCTAAATCAGTTGAACCCAACTCGCGTTGCAGGTAGGAAACCAAACTATCTACCTCAGCTGCACCTGATTTCATCTCCTTAGTGTAGGCAACCAATTCCATCTGAGCATTAAATCGCTTAACGATTTGACTTTCTCTAACATTGATATCGTAGAGCTCCGCATACCCTTCCATTTCCACTGAAACTTTTGCAAATAATAACTCTATCTGACTTACATAAGTGTGACCGTATCCAGAGCGCGGATCTTCATTTAACCAATCGCGGAGATTGGAAGAAGTTAATTCAATAATTTCACCAAGACTTTCTGTAGCCACCTGCACAAGTTGCTGTTCTTCCGGTTCATCAAGACGAGAAAACGAACGGTTTGTTTTTCTCCAAATATTAAATTGTTCTTCAATTAATGGGGTGATTTTCTTTTCCTTTTCATAGGTCATTACACCGTCAATGATGTCCGAAGTTATAGACATTGTTTTCTCAACTTCACGAGAAACTCTCCTTAGATTACTGCTTGTGCCTTGTGCGATTGCAACAGTAAAAGAGAGCACAGCGATTGCAGTTAATAGTTTTTTCATTGGTTCATCATTTTATTTCAATTTATGGATCTTTTTTGTGCCAGCGTACATATCAAACTGAAGCAATTTACATTCCAATTCTCCATTGAATAGATTCCATTTTCGCGATGGACGCAACCCAATGCTTTTAATTGCCTCCATATCCGATGTGATCCACATCACCGTCCAGCCGGCATATTTTTTCTTTAACACATCACCCATATCACGATAAAACTGATGTGTATTCGCTGCGATTCTGACATTGTACGGCGGATTTACAAGCAATAGACCTTTCTCACTAGGTGCTTCAGATTCGAAAAAATCTGCTCGTTTTAACCGAATAACATCATCGAACATAGAGCGCTGAATATTATTCGCGGCTGCATCCAATGCATAGGTATCTAAATCACGGCCAAAAAACTTACCCTCATATTCTTTGGCACGACCAAGCAAGCCGCTTTTTATTTTTTCAAATAAGTCATGATCGTAACCCTTCCAAAAACTGAATCCAAAATCTCCTCTGTAAATGTTTGGAGGCATATTATGCGCTATTAATGCCGCTTCTACTAAAAAAGTGCCAGAACCGCACATGGGGTCCAAAACCGGCATACCCCCATTCCATTTACTGTGCATAATAATACCGGCTGCGAGAACTTCATTCAGGGGCGCATGCGCTGATTCCAGCCTATAGCCACGTTTATGCAATGAATCGCCTGAAGTATCTAAGTACACCCGAATGGTATCCTGATATATATGAATGTGAATAGGAACTTCAGGATCATTGCGCTCTACAGTTGGACGCTCACCAAGCTTATTTCGGAATCGATCGACTATAGCATCCTTAGCTTTTAAACCCGCGAAGCTACTGTGATTTAGCAATTCATTACGGCCTACTACATCCACTGCAAAGGTAGTTTGAACGTCAAAATGTTCTTCCCAAGGAATGGCGAGCAGTTCGTCGTAATAATGCTCCACATCCTCCATTTCAAATTCTGCTAACGGCAGTAGTACTCGTAGCCCTGTTCTTAAACCAAGATTAATTTTATAGACGAAACCAAGGTCTCCAATTACAGAAACAGCTCTATTTAGCTTTTTAATTTCACGCCCACCTAGAGCGAGTAATTCCTTGCTCAAAATCTCTTCTAATCCGAAGAGTGTTTTTACTACCAATCGGTAATCTTTATTTTCCGGCACCCTTTTGCGTTTTAATGCTACAAATGTAAGCTAACTTTATACCCATGATAGAATGGTACGAATTAATTGCGTTGGTCTTTGGCGGCTTTTTAGCTGGTTTGATTAACGTTGTTGCTGGAAACGGTTCCGCGATCACTCTACCTCTTTTAATGTGGCTGGGCTTGGATGCCAATACTGCGAATGCCACAAACCGAGTTGGTGCCATATTTCAAACTACTAGTGCTATCACTTCATTAAATAAAACGAACCGGGTTAAGTATATGATCCGTCAAAGCTA
>Ga0129348_1000337_pt1 | contig 16763 bp, 20 predicted proteins | sample CPBDNA_4_FD_94424 | JGI IMG/M metagenome (GOLD analysis project Ga0129348, IMG submission 94424) | Freshwater to marine salinity gradient microbial communities from Chesapeake Bay, USA - CPBay_Sum_27_0.8_DNA | ecosystem: Environmental > Aquatic > Marine > Coastal | place: USA: Chesapeake Bay...
CATAATCACTTCTATCATCAGCTTTTTCTGGTTGTGTCATTAAAGTTGTAATAGCTTGTTTGAATGTAACATCTTTCTTACTCATAATAGTCTCCTATAAATGTATTAAAATTAAATTGCGAAGTACGCAAAGCGACGATTGGAGCTACGTCGCACCCGTAGGGCCGTAACGTAGTGAAGGACTCGAAGAGTTGCGAGGTAGAAACAATCGTGAATACTGAAGCAAAATTTAATTTTAATAATACATTAATATGGGGACTATTAAACGAGTAAGGAAGTGTTACGATGAGGACAAGTCATATTACAACCTTTAATGAGACAACTATTCTCTCAGCTTCTCAGATGCAAGAAGTGCAACCAATCAGAGAAATAGGATTTCGGTTGTAATGTAATCAATAACTTAGATTGGGTGGCTTGACAAGTAGAACAACAGTGATACTATCGTTAAGACGACAACAACCGAAATGCAATTTATGGCAAGTCTAAGGAATGTAAATGCTATATTACCGAAAAAACCGCCTTCGCTAACATCAAGACAAAGGACACTAGTAGACACACTCATTAGTACAGGGTGTTCTGTCGGCGAGGCGTCAAAGGTCGCAGGATTCAAAGGAAAGACTCCATCGGTGCAAGGTTATCAAACCTTAAAGAAGCCTCACGTAGCTGAGTATATGTACCAACAGATTAAGGAGTCTTTCGGTATAAGCTCTCTCAAGGCCCAACACAAGCTATTAAGCCTCGCTCAGAACGCCAAGTCAGAGTACGTTCAGATGGAATCAGCGAAGGATATACTTGACAGAGCAGGATTCAAAGCACCAGATAAACATCAACATCAGATAGTTGGTGATTTTAGGGTAAATATTGATTTGAGTTAGACCTGCTCTGACTACAGGGGGGTTTAAAAATCTAGCTGACCATTACATAAGAGGTACTATCCACGCATTATTTTCCGTCAAAACTCGTTCTTGAAAAAATTTTTTTTTTCGTTATAGTCTAAGTTATGAAAGAGTTTATTGCCAAGCAAATGAGAGATCCGTTCTTTAAGTACTTTAAACGAGTACCTTTGCCTACAGGTGGTGTAATCTTTGAACGCAGGTTAGAAACACCGCCAACATTACTTGGACCTGTTAGAGATCCAGGTGTTACCAGAGAGGCGGCTGATATATACCGACAAAAGACGGGTAAAGCGTATGAAGGCACTTTATTGCCAATCAAACAAGATCCGACTTACAAGACATCATCGTTCGGTAAGGCAGATGTCGTCAAAGCACAAGCAGAAGCTAGAAACTTTAGGCGCACCGCATCACAAAAGACATTGTTTGGTGGCAACATTAGAGATTTGTATCCATCACTTAAACGTAGTTTGACCAAAAGAAGAATGGCAAAACAACAATTAGAGAAACAAGGACAGACATTAGGTGCATGAGTACTGCAACGAAAAGAGATCCAGCCAAATGGGCAAGAGCAAAGGCTAGAGCCAAAGCTAAGATGGGTGGTAAACACTCAGCCAGAGCCATGCAGTTAGCCGTTAAGTATTACAAAGATGCAGGTGGTACATATTCAGGTGCAAAAAAATCTGATAACAAATTAGCGAAGTGGACTAAGCAGGACTGGGGTACAAAGTCAGGCAAGAAGTCAGGAGAGACAGGCGAACGCTATCTACCAAAGGCAGCAAGAAATGCATTGTCGGCTAGAGAGTATGCCAAGACGACCGCTAAGAAAAGAGCAGATACCGCTAAAGGAAAACAGTTTAGTAGTCAACCAAAAGATATTGCAAAGAAAACAGCCAAGTATAGGAGAACCTAATGAAAGGCGTACCGCATTACACTAAGTCAGGCACTTTATTTAAAGGTGAAACTCACAAGATGAAAGATGGTTCTTTACATTCTGGTAAGACTCATACAAAATCAAGTAAGCCTTTGATGCACTTTAAAGATTTACCTAAAGGGATGCAGAAAAAATTATTAGCTAAAATGAAGGAGAAGAAAAAATGATGAAGAAAAAAGGTATGACAAAGAAACCAATGCCAAAACCAAAGAAGATTAAATACTAATGGCAACACCAGCGTGGACAAGAAAAGCTGGTAAAGATCCAAAGGGTGGATTAAATGCTAAAGGCAGAGCCAGTTACAATAGAGAAACAGGCGGTAATTTAAAACCTCCTGCGCCTAATCCAAAGACTAAGAAAGATGCAGCGAGGCGTAAATCTTTTTGTGCTAGAATGAAAGGCATGAAGAAAAGATTAACTAGTGCTAAAACTGCAAGAGATCCAAATTCAAGAATTAATAAATCATTACGTGCCTGGAACTGTTAGGAGAATAGTTATGCCAAAAGTTAATCCATTGGGTGTCAAACCATTACCAAAAAAAATTTTAACGAAGTTTGAGAAAGCAGAGTTAAGAGCCAAGACAATGTTAGAGAACGAAAAGAAAGCCCAAGAAGCAGACTTAAAGAAAAGGTACGAGCAATGCCTGGAGTCTAAATTACTCAAAGGGCATAGCCAAGAACTAGCAGAGAAGATGGCCAAAGAACTTATCTACAATCAACAGGTGGTGTAATGGCAGTAACTACAACCAAACCAGAAACAGTTGTTATTAAAGGTAAAAAATATAAATTAGCAGAACTAAGTAACAATCCTGGTAATATTGAAGAAACACAAGGTTACGCAGGTACAGTTGGATCTTATGCTAATGACAGAGATATAAAACATCTTACTGCAAGTCAGTTAGAAGCAATTATTAGAGATCCAAAAAAAAATATACCTAGAAAATTTATAAATGCTAGAGGTGAAGAAGATTATAAGATGAACGCTTTTGCTATATTTGATCATCCTGTTACAGGATTACGAGCAATGGCTGTAGACATAAATTCAAAAATTAGACAAGGTTTATCTTTAGAAGGCTTAGTTATGAAATACGCACCAGCAAGTGATAATCCAAATCAAAAACAATATATTGATGCAGTATTAAATGAAGTATCTAAAGCAACAGGAAAGTCAATAGATGTGCTTAGAAATAAAAAATACAAAGATGATCCAACAAATTTTGTAGTAACCAAAGCAATAATGAAAGCAAAATTAAAATTTGAGAATGGTGGTATTGCTTTTAATGTAGATGGTAAATATGTTCCTGCAGACGAATATTATATGCCACATATTGATGCAGCATATGCACTTAGTAAAAATACAACATATGGAAAACATAAAAGATTTAAAGGACCAGGTGGTCTTGAAGAAGGTCTACATGCAACAGAAGGTCTAAATTCAACAGGAGATTTAGGAAGAACTCATATAGATTATAAATATAAAATAAAAGATAATATTAATAATAATTTTGACAAAGCTAATATTAAAGATATGACAAGTGCTGATTTTGCCACAACAAGTATTGCGAACAATCATGAACAACCGATAACTAAAGAAATGATATTTAATTCATTAGCATCTAATGAATATTATACAAGTCTGTTTACAGAAGAGGTAGATTTAGTATGAATGAAGTAGTCAATCCAAATGTATATAGCAAAGCACAGTGGAATAAAGTTAGAACTGTTGTTAAAACACAGCATATGAAACATTATCCAAAAGACTTTGTAACTGATATGGAAGCAGATAAAATACTTGCAGCTATGTCGCCAGAAGCAGTAGAAAAACTTTACGAACTAGCAGTCAAGTATGGCATCACTAGATTATAAAGCTCCTGGACCAGTAGTTAAAACATTTATGAAAGATGATTCTTTCTTTCGTGGTCTACGTGGACCAGTCGGAAGTGGTAAGTCAGTATCATGTTGCATAGAAATTTTACGTAGAGCATTAGCACAAGAACCTAATGCAGAAGGTATCCGTAAGTCTAGATGGGCAGTTATCCGTAATACTAATCCACAACTTAAAACTACTACTATGAAAACATGGTTGGATTGGTTTCCAGAAGAAGAATGGGGTAAGTTTACCTATAGTGTGCCGTTTACTCATATGATTAAAAAAGGTGATATAGAACTAGAAGTTATCTTTCTAGCACTAGATAGGCCAGAAGATGTCAAGAAATTATTATCATTAGAACTTACAGGAGTATGGATTAATGAAGCAAGAGAAATACCCAAGTCTATTGTGGATGCCTGTACTATGCGTGTTGGTCGTTATCCTAGTATGCGTGATGGTGGCCCAAGTTGGTATGGCGTTATTGCTGATACTAACGCACCAGATACAGAACATTGGTGGCCTATACTTGCAGGGGAAACAGTATTGCCAGACTACCTTACTAAACAAGAAACCAAGATGTTAGTAAAACCTGATAACTGGTCATTCTTTAATCAACCACCTGCAATGACAGAAGTTATGGGTAAAGATAATGTAGTTGAAGAATATGAACGTAATGAAGATGCAGAGAACTTAAATAATTTAACCAATAACTATTATTCAAACATTATTAGAGGTAAAACTAAATCTTGGATCGATGTGTATGTACTTAACAAATTAGGTTTAATTGAAGATGGTAAGCCAGTATATGACTCGTTTAGAACTGATGTACATGTTGCTAAGAGTGATTGTTTGGTTGCAGATCAACTGCCAATATTTATGGGGATTGATTTTGGTTTGACTCCAGCTTGTGTGTTTGCTCAACGCATAAGAGGAAGATGGGTAATACTGGATGAGCTGGTAGCGGAGGATATGGGTATTGTAAGATACTCAGACTTATTAAAACAGCAAATGGCACTCTATCTTCCACGAACTTTTCATATCTTCGGTGATCCTGCAGGAGATCATAGAGTGCAAACAGATGAAGCAACACCATTCCAGATACTTAGATCAAAAGGAATTAATGCTAGACCTGCGCCATCAAATGATGTATTAATACGATTAGAAGCAGTTAATGCAACTTTAACAAGAATGACAGATGGAGAATCAGGCTTGTTAATTGATCCAAAATGTATTAACTTAATAAAAGGATTTAGTGGTGGTTATCATTACAAGCGTATTCAAACAAGTGGTGAACGCTATGATGAGAAGCCAAACAAAAATAGATTTTCGCATGTACACGATGCTTTACAGTATTTGTTGTTAGGTGCAGGAGAAGGTAGAAGTTTAGTGGTTGGAGGAAAAACAACTAGACCTTTTGTAGCCAAAAGAGATTTTGATGTATATACTGCAAAACCTAAAGGCGATATTTTTAGTAGGAGAAATAGATAATGTGTATTCCTAGTCCATCTGTACCACAAGGCCCAACTCAAGCCGAGCGTGAAGCTATAGAGGCAGAAAAAAGAAAGCAAAAACAATTACTTGAAGAAGAAAGAAGAAACGCTGCTGCATTAAAAGCTGAACAGTTAGAGATAGCTCAAGCTACTATTAGAGGACAAAGAAATAGAAGAAGTCTACTTGCTGGTGTAAGAAAAGGTGGTAGTGGATTTGATGTTGCAGAAACTTTAAAATCTAAACAAACATTAGGTGCGTAATGATAGAAAAACAAGCAGATGTAAATGTTGCACAAATACAAAGTCCAGTAAAAAAAATATTAGCTAAGTATCAACATGCTAAGTCATTAAAAGATCAATGGTTATCAGTGTTTGAAGAATGTTATGAATATGCTTTACCACAAAGAGAATCATTCTTTACAGAAACCGCAGGTAGAAGAAGGACAGATCATATCTTTGATGAGACTGCTGTAGTAGGAGTCCAAGAGTTTGCTAGTAGATTGCAGTCAGGTATTGTACCTAACTATGCAAGATGGGCTGAGTTTGTTGCAGGTACAGAAGTACCAGAAGATATGAAAAAAGAAACTAATCTAGCACTAGATCAAGTTACAGAATATGTATTTGAAGTATTACAAAACTCAAACTTTGCTCAAGAAGTACATGAAACATTTTTAGATATAGCTTTAGGCACAGGAGTTTTATTAGTTGAAGAAGGAGATGCGGTTCAACCAATAAGATTTAAAGCTATTCCATTACCACAAGTATGTTTAACAAGTGGCCATGATGATAGAGTAGATGCAGTATATCGCACTCGTAAGATTAAATTAAAAGAACTTACTTTTGCATATGCTAAGCCAATCTACAATGACAAGATGGCTATGGATATGGAAGCAAATCCCGACAAGGAAATTACTATTATTGAAACTGTGTATCGTGATTATTCACAAGTTAATGAAGAGGTAAATATATTTTGTGCTATAGCAAAAGACTATGAACATAAAATATATGAAGAAACATATAAAGGTTCAGGAAGTAATCCATATATTGTTTATCGCTGGTCTAAATGTGCTGGTGAAACATATGGAAGAGGTCCTTTACAGTTTGCATTACCTGCAATTAAAACAGCTAATTTAGTCGTAGAACTAATATTAGAAAATGCACAAATGAGTATATCTGGTATGTACCAAGTGGAAGATGATGGAGTCATTAATGTTGACAACATTGCACTTATTCCAGGTACAGTAATTCCGAAAGCAGCAGGTAGTGCAGGTTTACAACCAATAGCACAAGCAGGTAACTTTAATGTATCTGATCTTGTGTTAAGAGATATGAGAACTAATATTAAAAAAGCTTTATACAATGATATGTTAGGTAATCCAAATGAGAAAACACCAATGTCTGCAACAGAAGTAGCTGAAAGACAAGCTGATTTGTCCAGGCAAATAGGTGCAGCATTTGGTAGATTACAAGCAGAGCTTGTCAATCCTGTATTAGCTAGAGTTATTCATATCTTAAAGAGACAAGGCCGTATAGAAATACCAACAGTTAATGGTAAAGAAGTGCAAGTTAAATCTTCTAGCCCATTAGCACAAGCACAATATCAATCTGATGTAGTAAATATTGATAGATTTTTAGGATTAATTCAAGGAAGAGTTGGTCCTCAATTATTAAATGTTATGATTAAACAAGATGAAGTTGCAAAATACATAGCTAAGAAACTTGGAATACCAGAAGAGTTAATTAGATCCCCACAAGAGATGGCTCAAATGATGCAACAAATGCAACAATATCAACAACTTCAACAAGCAGCAGCAGCACAAGGAGTAATGGAAGGATAATAAGTCCTTGACTTTTGGTAACATTTTTGCCATTGTTTCACGTGAAATATAACAACATGAGGTGTAGCATGGTAGAAAAAAAAGTCAAAACTTTATTAGGTTTAGATGGGATAGAAAGAACTCCAGATCAAGAAGAAGCACTTAATGCAGTATCAAGAGCATTATTTACATCCGATGCAGGAAAAACATTTTTAACTTATTTGAGATCCATTACCATAGAAACAGTAGCTGGACCTGAAATAGATGATAAACAATTAAGACATATTGAAGGACAACGATATATTGTTGGGTTAATACAGCGCAGAACAAACAAAGGACAATCACAAAAAGTAGTGGAGGACAGTAAAAATGGCTGAGGAACAAGTAACTGAGCAAGAAGTTTTAGAAGAAGTACCTGCAGAAGAAACACCTGTAGCAGAAAGACCTGAACATATTCCTGAAAAGTTTTGGAGAGATGGCAATGTTGATGTAGATGAAATGGCTAAATCATATGCACAATTAGAAACTTATGTAGGTGGTAAAGAAGATGCACTTAGAGAAAAACTAATTGAAGAACTTGCTAATGAACATGCAGAAACTGTGCCAGAAAAGTATGAGTTACCTAAATTACCAGAAGGTATTACAGAAGAAATGGTACAAGAAAACCCAATGTATTCTTGGTGGCAAGAAACTGCAAAAACAAATGGTATGAATCAAGAAGAGTATGAAGCTGGTATTAATGCTTATGTAGAAATGATGCAGTCGCAACAACCAAATTTAGAAAAAGAAATGGAAGCATTAGGTGAAAATGCTAATTCTAGAATAGATGCAGTAAATGCTTGGGCTAGTAAAAACTTTCCGCCAGAAGAGTATGAAGCAATACAATATTCTTTAGGAACATCTGCTAGTGGTATACAAGCACTTGAGCGTATTATGGAAATGAATAAGACTGGTGTTAGATCTGAGCAGTTTACTCAACCAGAGAAACAGCTCACAATGGCTGATGCTAGAGCTATGATGCAGGATAAAAGATACTATGATCCTCGTTATAGAGATGATGCTTATGTAGCAAAGGTAGATGCAGCATTTAGAATGTTGACTAAGTAATGCTCTATGTAGAAAAAACAATCCCTGATGATTGTTATAGATTAGCACCAAACTTACAACAGCTTGATAAATATGAATTAGCTTTGATGGGGGTAGATCCTCTGACTGCCCTCATTAATCCTTTTAGATACAACAGACCTAACACACATAGTTTTACTATTTTTGAAAAAGATACAGATGAAGTAGTAGCAATATGGGGAGCAATGCCTGTTAGTAAAACTAATCCACATAAAGCTGCAGTATGGTTTTTAGCTAGTGATTTATTACATAAACACAAAAGATTTTTTCTACAAGGCAATCTAAGATGGTTACATTATCTTGAATCACACTATACTTTCTTGTTTAATTTTATAATAAATGAGCATAAAAAGAGTATAAAATGGTTAAAATGGCAAAAATATTCCTTTTCTAAGCAACCAATACTTGTAAAAGATATTGAAATGTATTACTTTTATAAACATCTACCAAAAGTAGATATAGACATACAGCCCATTATTGCTGAGATAGGCCCTAAATGGACAACCGAATTGATGGATAAAGGACAACTGTGAAATTTTAATTTAATTTAACAGGAGATAAACGATGAGTACATCTATATCAACTGCCTTTATTAAACAGTTTGAAGCAGAAGTTCATATGGCATATCAACGTATGGGTTCTAAATTAATGAATACTGTAAGGCAGTCTAAAAATGTAAAAGGTAGCCAAGCTCGTTTCCAAAAAGTAGGTAAAGGAGTAGCCGTTACTAAAAATCGCCATGCAGAAGTTCCAACAATGGATATTTCACATACAACAGTTGATGTAACACTACAAGATTACTATGCTAGTGATTACGTTGATCGTCTAGATGAATTGAAAACAAACATTGATGAGAGACAAGTACTTGCACAAAGTGCTGCTGCTGCATTAGGTAGACAAACAGATCAGCTAATCATTGATGTATTAGATGCAGGTACAAATGCAGCTAATATTGTTCATGGATCTGCTGGTTTAACACTAGCAAAAGCATTGACAACATATGAAACATTCGGTGAAAACGATGTTCCTGATGATGGTCAAAGATACTTTGTAGTATCACCTGCTGGTTGGGCTGACTTATTACAGCTTGATCAATTCTCTAGAGCAGAATATGTTGGAGAGAGTGAGCTTCCATACTCAGGCGGAATGACAGCTAAGAGATGGTTAGGTTTCTTATTCTTTACACATTCAGGATTGACAATTGCTAGTACAACTAGAGATTGCCACGCTTACCACAAATCAGCAATCGGTCTTGCGACAGGTGCTGATGTAAGAACTGAGATGAATTACATCCCAGAAAAGGTAAGTCATTTAACAACATCTTATATGAGCATGAACGCTGTAGAAATTGACGGCAATGGTTTTATGCAAATACAGATAACTGAATAACGGAGGTTAATTATGGCTTTAACAGCAGAAAACTTAAAGTTGATAGCAGGAAGCGGTGATTCAAACCTTTTCATGTATCAATCAGCAGATGCAGTTGCGACTGTTGCAGGTTCAGGTTACTTTAATTCAGTAACTAACAATCTAAAACAGTTTGACATTATCATCTGTGTAGGTTCAACAGGCGGTACAGCTACCGTTGATGTACTAACAGTATCATCAGCAACAGGTGCAGCGACTGTTACAACAACAAACGGCACATAATTGTGTCATTGATGTGGGAGTTAGGCACGACTACACCCTAAACTCCCACTTCATTTACTGGAGGTATTATGTTATCAGAAACTAAATTTGACATATGCAACAAAGCATTAGTATTAGTTGGTGCTAACATAATAACTAGCTTTGAAGAAGCCACTACAGAATCTACTGTAGCTGGTCAATTATATGAATCAACATTAGAAGCAATGCTAACTAGGGTTAGATGGCGTTTTGCAGCTAAACAAATACAATTAAGTTATCAATCAGTTGCTCCATTAGGTAGATTTAAATCTTCTTATCAAGCACCAGCCGATGCATTATTAATTCATACAGTTACAGTTAATGACAATGTTATTGCTTATGATAGATATGGAGATAAAATATTTGCAGATACAGGATCAGGTGATACATTAATTTGTGATTATACATTTCAACCAAGTGAAGCAGAGTTTCCACCATATTTCAAACAAGCTATGGTATTTGAACTAGCTAGTTTATTTGCAGGTGCAATAGCAAGAAATGATAGCTTATCAGAATTGTATAGAAATAGAGCATTAGGACAAATAGCTTTAGCTAAATCTACAGATAGTCAAGCACAAACAACCAAACGCATGGATGTTAATAGGATGCGCAATAGAAGAAATCGTACTGCATTTAGTAATGTTAACGCAACTGTGTCGAGCTAATGAATGGGAATACAAAGAATACACCAATCAAGTTTTGTAAGAGGAGAACTAGATCCTAAGATTGCATCTAGAGTAGATGTTGTTGCTTACGAACAAGGTTTAAAAAGAGCTAGAAATGTATTAACTTTAAATCAAGGTGGTATTGAAAGAAGGCCTGGATCAGTATATAGAGCTATTGCTCCTGGAAATGGTAGATTAGAAGCATTTATTTATAGCGATGATCAAGAATATATTGTTCTTTTTACCAATGGTACAATAACTGTTTATAGTACCAATGGCACATTATTACAAACTATAACATCAACTGGTATTGCAACAGCCGAGTTAAAAGAACTTACAGTTACGCAACAAGGCGATTCTATGATTATCACACATAAAAGTTTTTCACCTCGTATATTAAAAAGAACTGGAGCAACAACATTTAGTTTAAGTGTGTTTCAGTTTGACTCAAGTGTTAATGGAGAAAAAACATATCAACCTTATTTTAAATTTGCTGATGATGATATTACTTTAGATATTGATGCAACAGCAAAAGGTACAACAGGAGTAACACTTACAACATCTTCTGCATATTGGACCAGTGATTATGTTGGTACAAGAGTCAGATATCATGATGTAGAAATATCAATTACTGGTTATACATCATCAACTGTAGTAACAGGTACATTGCTTGGTGAAGTAGAAATTGAATTAGACGATAGCCCATTAAAAACAATACAAGGCTCTGGTGTGGTAGAAGTTACAATGGCACAACATGGTTTTTCAACAGGTGCAAGTGTAACTATATCAGGCGCACAAGATATATTTGATTCGGCTGGTGATGGTTTAGCAAGTGCTAATCTTAATGGCACATTTACTATAACCGTTGTAGATGATAATAGATTTACATATACAGCAGGAGGTGGTGATACAGCTACAGAGTCTGTAGATGGTGGAGGTGCAAGTGTAAAAGTTAGTGGTCATCCACCTACAAGACAATGGGATGAGCAACTGTATAGTGATGTAAATGGTTATCCAAGAAGCTGTTGTTTTCATGAACAAAGATTATTTTTTGGTGGCAGTGAAGCAGCACCTGATTATTTAACATCAAGTAAAGTAGGACTATTTTTTAATTTTGATGTAGGCACAGGAAAAGATGATGAAAGTTTGCAAATGCAAATAGCATCAGATCAAATAAATGAGATACGCCATGTAGTAAGTGGGCGTGTACTTGAAATATTTACTAGTGGTGCAGAGTTTTTTTTAAGGCCACAAACAGGAAAGAATATAACACCAACTGATTCTATGATTATTAGACAAACAGCTTATGGCGCACAACAAGCTGGTATGCCAAGACAATTTGATGGTGGTACTTTATACATACAAAAGAATGGAAAAAATATTAGAGACTATGTATTTACATCTACAACAGAATTATTTGACAGCAACAATACTAGCCTGGAATCTTCACATTTAATTATTACACCAGATGATACAGCAACAGCTACAGCATTGCCTGGAAGAACTGAACAGTTTTATTTTTTAGTTAATAGTGATGGCACAATATGTGTATACAATAGTCAAAAAGATCAAAAGATATTTGGCTGGACACTATGGAATACAGATGGTAATTACAAATCTATTTGCTCTACTTCATCAACTATATTTGCATTAGTAGAAAGAACTATTAATTCAAGTACAGATTTTTATTTAGAGCAGTTTGCTAGTACACAGTTTGATATACCTACTGATATGTCAGAAACTAAAACAATATCATCAAGTTATCAACCACATGGTACAGTATTATTAAATGGTGCAGTAACAAGCTCAAGTACATTAATTGTAGATGGAGCAACAGCAGCACCTAATGTAGGAGAGACATTTCAGTTTGGAGGAACAGGAGATATACACACCATAACTAGTAGTGTAGCTACAGGTAATACCAATGAATATGTAATTACAATAGATGACTCAGTTACGCAAAGTGATAACACATCATTAGAATGGGTAACAAGTAGAGTATTTACTGGTCTTATACATATAGGTAAAACAGTACATGCAACATCAGGTTCAACCGAAGATGATGATTTCTTTTACTATGGTAATGGTGTAGTACAATCTGATGGTTCAGTTACTTTTCCTTCACCAGCAGCAGCTTGTGATATAGGTTTAGACTTTACTATTGATGTAGAAACATTGCCACAAGATGCTAGATTAAGTAATGGTGTACTTACAGGTTTACCTAGAAAAATAGGTAAAGCAATACTAGAATTATCAACAACATACAATGTAACTATTAATGCAAATCAAGTATTAATTGGATCTAATCCAAATGATTCATCTAGTGGATTACAATCTTTGACAGGTAAAAGAGAAGTTTATACACTTGGCTATGAGAAAGATCCAACATTGACAGTATCGCAGTCAGCACCATTGCCAATGCGAGTACTAGGTATAACATCGGAGGTTTATTTCTAATGTGTCATCCAGCAATATTTGTAGGAGTTAGTGGAGCAACAGCAGGAACATTAGCAGTTGCTAGTGGTGTTGGCCTTGCAGGTTATTCTATATTGTCAGCAAGAGCAGCACAAAAATCATCAGATGCTTTTGCTGAACAAGCATATAGAGATGAGCAAGAACAAATAGCTAGTAATAGATCCTCTGTAATTTTAGAGTCAATGCAAAAAGGTAATCTTCTAAAAGAAGAATTTTTAAGACGACAGGCAACAAATAGAGCATTATTGTCTCCTAGTGGTATTGGTCAAAGTAATTCTTTTGAAGCTGCAATGAGATTTAATAAAAGTCAATTTCATCGTGAGCTTAATGTAATAGCATTAGATCAATCAAGAAAACAAAGAGATTTAGCTTTTTCATCTTTAGATGCTAGAAGGCAATTAGAATCTACTAAGTCTGCAAATAAAAGTGCATTTCAACAACAGTTTATTAAAAGCGTTACTACAGCTGCAACAGCAGCAAGTGGAATAAAAACACCAGGAGCAACTGATTATTATTCTGCTAGAGGTTTAACATCAGGTGGCCCTGAAGGATTTATAAAATAATGGCATTTGAATTTCAAAAATCAAGAAGTTTTAATCCTGCTGAGATTAGAGTAAATAGAGGTGATCAATTAAAACGTTCATCACAATCAATAGCTCAATCAGAATTTAGTTTATCTGAATCTACAAGAAGATTTGTAGATAATCAAACAGAAAAAACTAAAGCATATGAACAAAACAGAGCAAAGAAATTAGCTACAGGAGCAGAAATAATATTTGAAGATGTAACATATACTGGTGCTGATGGTATTGAAAGAACAAGAAAGTTAGCTAAAGGATATAAAACTCCAGAAAATTTAATTGGTACATCTTGGGCTGCAGTTACCTTTGATGAAGAGGTAGCTAAAGTTTATGCAGATGCAGCAGTAACTACAGCTAATTCTATTATTAATCAAGAAAAAGAAATCATGCAACAAAACTCTACATTTACACAGAGTGTTGCAGAAACAACTGCTATGTTTGATGCAAATATACAAGAGCCATTAGACAAGCTTAGAGAGACTATACCTGATGAAATGAAAACTATTTTTGAATTTGCTGTTAAAAAGAATACAGATCAAACAAGAGCAGTCATTGCAAACAGACAATTTGAAAAAGTTAAATCTTATAACACAGCAAGATTTAATAAAATTGCTGTTGATTTTGAAAACCAATTTGGTTCGTTATGGGCTGGAGATCCAGAAGAAGGTATAAATTTATTAGAAGATATTAAAATACAAGCAGAGCAACAAGAACTAAAACAAGTTGCTGGAGCGCATATATGGCTTAATTCTTTATATCCAGCTTACAAAAGAATGTTTGAGGCAGGAGGAGAAGCACAAAAATTTTTACAAATAGATTATGAGTCAGCAGATTCTATTGCTGTAGGACATTCAAATATAAAAAATTTAGAATTATTATTAAACTTTCAAGATCAAAAAGTACCATTAGTAGACAATGAAGGTAATATACAAAATGTTACATTAAAAGATTTTGGTTTAGATGGTAAAGATAATCAAATAGCTAGAGGCAAAGTAATGTCAGTATTAGCAAAACAAAGAGGATTGCTAACTGATTTATATACTACATCTAAAAAACAAGACAAAATAAGTTCATATATAGAAAACACTCGCAGATTACAAGCAGGTGGTCAAGATCATACTGTTGATCCAAATTCTTTAAAAGCAGAAGGAGATTATATATATGCTGCAAGTCAATTAGATCAAGCAGGTTCTAAATTAAATAAAGAGTTAGTAGCAGAGTTTATGAATGAATATCCCAATGTAACACCTACAATAGATGCAGATAATATTTTAGTATCTGATCAAGCTGGAGCTTATAAACAATGGGTTGCAGCTAAGTATCATATAATTGGCGCACAAGCACATAGAGAAGTAGTTGGTTTTGCACAAAATATTACAGGTAAATCTCAAGAAGAAATAGTTGGTTTAAAAGGAGACATAGTAAATTTTTTAAGTAAAGAATCATTTAGAAATGCTACAGGAGCTATTTACAGAACAGATAAAGGTAAAACTATATACACTAGTCTTATTAATAAATTACCTAACATGAATGATGATCAAGAAAGAGAAATGGCAAATTTAATAAGTGCAGTAAGAATAACAAATACTGCAGAAGAAGCTGCAGATTTATATATTCGTAATCGTGTTGTTGCTCCTAGAGTTAATAATGATTTTTTTAAAAGTACATATGGAGAAGAAATAGGAACAATAACAAATGAAATAAATGACATAGTTAAATCTGAGTATAGTGAAGTTAATTTTGGTGCTGATAATATGATGGCTTTTAATTTTTTATCAGACGTTAATAAACAAGTAAAATTAAATTTAGCATCTACAACTATAAAAAAAGATATAGAAGCAGAAACTATAAGAGTTATGGAAAGATTAATAAATAAAGCAGGATATGGTCATAGTGAATATGCTTATGGATTTGCAGTAGCAACAGATGATCCAGATGAAATAGATTTTGATACAGGTAAAGTATTTACAAAATGGTCAACAGATGAATTTTTTAATACTCATCCATCAAGATTGCCAAAAGATTATGAAGTGCCTCCAGGAACATCAGGTTTGCAAAATCCATTTGAGTTAGTTGCTATTTATGATCCAAACTATTTAGAGCATCTAGAAGAATTTGGACAAACTGGTTCTGTTAAAAGACAAGAATTAATGAAAACACCTTTGTATTATGAAATACAAAATGAGTTAAATGATGCAGTTAATATTCATAATACATCTAATCCACAATTTCAAATAGAAGAACAACTTGAGTTAGGGAAAAATGTAAAATTAATTACAATAGGTAGACCAGCAAATGAAGATGCTGTTGTTTATCAATATATGTATTTACCAAATAAAGAAGGTGAAAGAGCTAGACCTATAACTGATGCTCTTGGAAATAATTTAACAATTAGTCGTAAAGAGTTACAAGCTAGAATAGGTGATAGTAATACAAATGTTGATAAACATGTAAAACAAAATATGAACTTTAAAAAAGTTTTTGAAAGATCAACAGATTTAATTTTACAAGGTTTCCAACCTGGATATGAAGGTAAATTTGATCCAGTAACTGGAGAAAGAAAATAAAATGGCAGTTGTTGAAAAAGATAAATGGTTTGAAAGTGGGCCATTTCCTGTTCAAGAACCTATACCAAGCCGTAGGCAAGAGTATATTCCTGATCCTACCTATTGGGATACAGTTAGTGCAGCTTGGCAATTAGAACCTATAGGGCAACTTTTTTTAAGTAATGAAGATTCATTTTTGGACTTACCTGCAAGTTCAGTCTTAGATATAGACAAACAAATAGAAGATGAAGGCTTGAGTTATTATTCAGAATACTTTACTGATATAAGAAACCAAGAACATTTTGATTACTTAAAAGAAAAAATACACTACAACAATCATCTTAGAAGCATAAGAGATAGTGGTGGAATTATGCCAGAAATTATTGCAGCCTTTGGTGATCCAATAACTTATTTGCCAATACCTTTTGTTAAGGGTATGACATTTCCAACAAGATTTTTAAAAGGTGCAGGATATTCAGCAGGTGCAGTTTCATTAGGTGAGCCAATACGACATGCTTATGATCCGACAGCAACACTAGAAGAATCTGTAATGTATATTGGAGCAGGTTCTTTATTAGGTGGTACTATAATTGCTGGATTTGGTAGACGAGGTGTTAAAGGTTTTGATGATCCATCTTTAAATATTAATCCACCAGAAAAAAAAGCTGAGCAAATATTTAAAGAAGCCTGGAACATGGAA
>Ga0129348_1000342_pt1 | contig 16677 bp, 29 predicted proteins | sample CPBDNA_4_FD_94424 | JGI IMG/M metagenome (GOLD analysis project Ga0129348, IMG submission 94424) | Freshwater to marine salinity gradient microbial communities from Chesapeake Bay, USA - CPBay_Sum_27_0.8_DNA | ecosystem: Environmental > Aquatic > Marine > Coastal | place: USA: Chesapeake Bay...
AAAAAAAAAATTATGAACACACTTTTGTCAGTGGACTATAAACTTATTTAACAATTCTTAAACTATGCCACATCCTTACCACGAACTCCGAAAGAAACAGTGCTGCGATCCTAAACATTTTGATAAATATGGTATATATGATATTTTTCATAATGACCTTAATGTTTTAAATATTATTTGTTACGGTTCAAGACCAGATCAAAGTATTAGTGTTTTTTGCCAGGATGACCGCTGTTTCAAGCAAATGGATAAAACTGCTTGCAAGCATGGTCATTCTACCGTATATTCGATATCTTTCAAGCTTACGTCAGATAAAATAAGAATAAAAGTGGCAGAAGAAGAATTTTCCTCTTCAGTCTCCAAATACCCTTCTTATGAAGGAAAAATTTTAATGTCTACAATGGTGAAAAATGAAGATTCTTACATTTGCCAATGGATTGATCACCATCTAAATTTAGGTATAGATCATTTTATTGTTTATGATAATCATGAAGCTGTTGGAGATAGAGGTTCTTATCACTCTGTAGAATCTGACAGTAATCTACCAAAACTTTTAAAAGATTATATTTCACAAAATATTGTAACTTTAATTCGATGGCCCTATGCGAAAAGAAGAGCTTGGAAGAAGACCAAGGCAGGAATAAGTGGACAAGCTACCTCTCAAACACACTCATTACATGCTTTTAGATCAGCTGACTGGATCAGTCTTACCGATATAGATGAGTATCTTTGCTTTAGAAATCCTAAAATAAAAGATATCCCTTCAATGCTTGCCTCTTTAGAGCGTGAGAATTTTCTTCAAAATTCTTCTAAAAAATTCACGAAGGATTCAATTTCGGGTTTTTTTCTTTGTTCAAAAATGTTTTACAACCATGATTTTCAGCCAGAACAAGGTGAAGATTTTCTAAAAATAACAAATTCATCTAATCGAGTTTCCTGGCAGCGTAGAAAGTTTTTTGTCCGCCCAAAGTTTTGCCATAATTTTTCTGTTCATACTCCCACTATGTCAACAGCTCCAGATCTTAGAGTTCCATCAAAGAAAGACTATGAAGATTTAGGGGAAGATCAATTTGCTTGCTGGAATCATTATGCTTTCTTAAATAAAGTTAAAAGAAACAGGGCTATTCCATCAAAAGATTGTAAGCCTCAAGCAGATGATTATATTTTAAGAGAAAATAATAGAAATTTACTTGACTAAAACTATATTATAGTATATAATACTTTGCATGAATTGTAATATAATATATGCTAGTGATGTAGAAGAGTTTTTTTACGAGGACAGTGGGTTAAGTGTTACTGAAGGCAATCCTGTAGGGGTAGACCTTGATATAGATGAAGAAGTTCATCTAGTTTTATTTGATGAAATTTATTGGGCTCCACCCTATGACTAAAAAACAAAATGAAAAAAATCTTTTTGAGTATCGTATTCGTTACAATGCTGGAACGGATCATTGCTTTTTAGATAGTTATCACTATTATATGGCTGAAACAGCGAATCAAGCTTTCTCATTTCATCAAAATATGATGAAGAACAAAAACCTTCATTGCCAGAATATTTCCATTGAAAAATATAACAAATATTCTGAAAAATGGGAAGACGAAACTTCTTTATTAAAAGAAATAATGAAAGATCTTTGATGGATATCTGTTCAAATCAAATAGTTTATTCAGAACACGGTGTAGATGAATGTTTCGAATATATTAATGGTGATGGAAGAGTTCCTGACGGCCTAGCTGTAGCAATCGTTAATGAAAATAATGTTTTAACTCTTTTTAAAGATGTAAAATATTGCTTGCACGACCATCAGTATTGGGATAATTTTGAGTTAGAGCATGATACTAAAAGGGTTTTTTTGCCGTGATTTCGATTAATAAAGAAGATCCTCCTGATGAAGATTTTGATTTAGATTATTTTCAAGATCTTTTAAAAAAAGCTATGCAAGAAGAACTTTCATCTTGTTCAAGTAAAGAGTTGGATATTGTTGATATACTAGATACTATTGATGATTTACTATCTAATCAAAACCTTAAAGAGCTTGATCTAACAATAAAAAGAAAAGAAGATCAATCTTTACAATTATTTATAAATAATATTTTATGATAAAAACAGAGTTAATAGAAGAGTCTTTTTACAAAAAAATAATAGAAAATATTCCAATACTTACAGTTGACTTAATACTTTTGGATAAAAATTCTAAAAAATTTATATTAGTTCGGCGAGCTGATGAACCCTTAAAAGGTGAGTTAATGACTCCAGGGGGTAGAGTTTTTAAAAATGAGAGAATCATGGAAGCAGCGTCAAGAAAATGCCTCGAAGAACTTGGTCTCACAGTTAACTCTATTGAGTGGCAGTTTGTGGGGTTTTTTGAGGGTAGTTTTAACAAAAGTTGTTTTGATTTAGATTGTAATACGCATACTGTCTCCTTAATCTTATCTTCTAGAATTCTTGTCGATAGTTCAAAAATTAAACTAGATTCTCATTCCTCTGAATGGGTTTTATCTGATTCCCTACCCAGCCATCTTTTATCTACAGGTTATTTATTACCTATTTTAAACAATCTTGACGATTTAAGAAATGGCTAGTTTAAATTGTAGAAATTCAAATTTACCTTATAGAATTCAATCTCTATACCCCTCCCTACTTTCTTATGTTAGGGGTAGAATATACTCTATAAATGATGCTGAAGACATTGTTCAGGATTGTCTTGTGATATTACTCCAAAAATCTCACCTCTACAAAGAGGGTGGAAGCTTAAAAGGTTGGGCCTTTAATATAGCGAGATTCCAAATTTTAAAGCATCTTACAAAAATAAAAAGATCAAAAGAAGATTCTGTAGATTATTGCGATGATTTTACTTGCATCAAACATGATCCTTACCTAAACCTTTTAGATAAAGAAATTAAAGAACAGAGACGGTCTTTCTTAAAGAAGGCGAAAGAAAGTGTCTTATCAAGCAGAGAGAGAGAGTTTTTAAATTATTTTGACTCAGGTTTATCTCAAGATCAAATAATAAAGTTGATGAATTTAAAAAATGTCAGTCAATATTTTGTCTGGAAACGAAGAGTTGTACAACGCTTAAAACATCATGCGAAGACTTAACAATAGAAAACTAAAAGATTTAATATTGCAACTTCGCTCAGAAGGAAAAAGTTACAATGAAATTGCAAATAAATTAAAATGCTCAAAATCTGTGATTTCTTATCATTGTGGTAACGGCTCTGAAAAAAAACGCCTTAAAAAACAGCGTAAATTAAAACACCCTTTATCTAGTAAAATATCAGGTTTTCGATGTCGAACTAGTCTTGAAGAAGGTAAACGTCAAAAACTTGGAAAAAAAACTGGAGTACGTTTAAAATTAAAAACGTTCAAAAGAGCTTCTCGAAAGCCATTTACTCATGGGGCGGTCAATAATATTCATACTCCTTACACATATAAAGATGTTTTTGATAAAATTGGGGAAAACCCCACTTGTTATTTAACTGGTGAGCCAATTAACTTATTAAATACGGAAAGTTATAATCTCGATCATATTATTCCAGTTTCACAAGGGGGAACAAATGACTTATCAAACTTACAAATATGTTTAAAATCTGCAAATCAAGCTAAAGGAGATTTATCAGTTAAAGATTTAATATCCTTATGTAAAAAAATTATTAATAATAAAAAAAATAGAAAATTTATAAATTCTGAATAATATATATTATATAAACCTTTAATTAAAAATTATCATTATGAATGAAGATCAACAAAAAATATTAAAAAACTTCACAACTCTTGAAGAAGATTTAATGGATAGCGACCAAAAAGAAGATTTCTCAATCCTTAGAGAAGCTTGGAATATTGAAATTAGCAAACCAGGTTGTACGCAATGCTTAAAAAATGGAGCTATGAGTAAGTATACTCAAATAGCAACAAACATGATTCTTCATAATTTATCCATAGAAGAGGCTAAAGGAGTTTTAGATCTTAGAACTGAGTTATCTAAAGAACATCAAGAGGTTCAGAAGAAAATTAACGAAAAAGTTGAAGCAGAAATACAAAAAATAAAAGAATCTACACAAGAATCTGAACAAGAATAACTCTAAAACTTTAATTACATTGAATAAATTAAAATATTTTACCGCAAAATGGTGTGGTCCATGTCGCTTTTTTCGCCCTACTATTGATGAGCTTATTAAAGAAGGGAGTAATATAGAGATTATTGATATTGATGAAGACTCCAACCAAAGCAAGGCATATGATGTTATGGCTGTACCTACTTTAATCTTTGAAAATTCCAGTGGTACAACTTATGCCAGAACTAGTGGGGTTATTCCTAAGGATTCGATCAAAGATGCTTTAGCTTTCACACCAGAAGAAGGGTAATTAATATGGAAATTGAAGAAGATCCTAATGAAGTTTTTCTGCCAATATATAAAAGCTTAACGGCGGGTCAAATTTTACTAAACGACCTTCACTCTAGGTTCCGTAAAGATCCTGAAGATTCAGAGCTTAAAAATGCTTTATCCTCTTGGTTAGATTCTCAAGATGAACTAATACAACAAGCAGATAAATTCTTTGAAGATTTTAAGCACTTAGATCTCCATATGCCTGATTTAGTAAAAGTGTTAAATAGAGATAGAGCTCTAGCTGAAGATTTGCTTTCAAAAATAAACAGTTGACTTTCGCTTATTTTTTGTTATTGTAGTAGTAATTAACATTAAATATTAAACTATTATGAAAAATTACTTAGAACTAACTGATTTATGGGCAGATGGACGCTACAATACTGTAGCTAAAAAAATACAAGACGAATCTTGGACAAAGAAAGATTTAGCTGAATTTTGCTCTTACTTCGCTAAATATTACGGATTAAAAGAGTTAAATATTTTACATAAATTTTTGTAATTTATTGCCGCCTTAGCTCAGCTGGTAGAGCAGTTGATTTGTAATCATCAGGTCGTCGGTTCGATCCCGACAGGCGGCTCCACTAATTTTTTACTTAATTAAAGAATTGTATATTTCGTTCATTATTTTAGGCTTGACGTAGTGGCTTGTTATCATTCCTTTTTCAATAATATCTTCGAATGGTTTCTCTTCTTTTTGATTCGGAGACCCTCCCGTGAATTTTTTACTTCCAATTAACGGGATGTTTTGTTTTTCTAAGGCTAAGCCTATAGAATAATCCTCAGCATCTAAATGTAGTCTGTGATCATTGTATATGTATTTCATTTTTTCTAGGCATTTGCTAACAGCTTTACGACTTAATACATATCCACCCCCACCCTGAGCATAACGGCAGTAACCTTTACTGCTTCGTATGGCGTTTCCCATGTAAAGATCTTGATGCTTTTCAAAGTTATCTAATAAATTAACTAACTCTTCTACTTTCACATAGGTATCATCATCACATTTAAATAAAAAATCCCAATTATACTCAAGTGATTTTAATAACATTTTGTAAGTTTTTTCGGGTAATCTAGATCTCAATTCCCCTTTTTCTGGAGAGCAATCCCATGTTTTTTCCATTTTTTTGGCTTGATCTGAATCTCCATAGAAAAAATAGTCATGAGGTTTTTTAATATTTTTTATCCAAGTATCTAAACATGCTTTTGCGCGATCTTCAGTTTTTGAGCATGTGAGTATTGTTATTAAAATTTTGTTTTTCATATCATCTTTATTTATCGCCGCATTTAATCTCCAAATTCATAATCAAAATACTCAATGTCCTTTGCGTATTTTTCCGCAACGATTTCCCTCGTTTCGTCATCGTAGTATTCGGTATAATGTTTGTGTTTGCTTTTGTTTATATGTAGAAGTTGTTGTTGGGGAATTCCAATTTTGTCGCACACAATGTTGAAGTCTTGCTGGAGGTTTTCAAATTTACCTATAAAATTAATTTTATTATTAATAAATTTATATTGACTCACACAATGATTGCCCATTACTCCATTTAAACTTCTTTCCGCCAAATATATTAATTCTTTTTTAATGTCATCGCTTAATTTTAATCTGTTTTTCAAGTAAAAATATTCAGACACTAAACGGTCAAAAGGATTTCTTACAAAAGTAAAGGAGTAGAATTTATCAAAATTCGGATGAAGAACTTTGGATTCTTCAATGTCGTCTAAAGTGCAATGATTTAATGGGTATTTTAACTTTAAATTATGAGGCCAAGTCCCACTCTTAAAAATGCAACTGTCATCCGCTAAAGTTTTTTCAATACTGGATCCGCAACACTTAGGGATGTGAATAAAAATAAATTTATTTTTTAAACATATCATGGATTTATTATCATTTTTAAAATTTATTGTTTATGGATTGGTATTTTATATAAATACACTTAAAAGCTACCAAATCTGTTCTGAGTGAAAATGTTTAATAGGCCGATCTTTAGCTATTATTATTGAGCCTTTCGATATATAACTAATCCATGTAGATAGGGAAGAATTGCTGGGCATAAAGTATTTGCTGTTTACCATTTTGTTTATATCATCTTGAAGGGATTGGGTGTCTCCACGATGTATTGTTAAGTTGTCGTATTTTTTTAATTTTTCTAGATCATCACTATAATTTTTTTCAGTAAAAATATTGATTGGTAAATTTGGCATTTTTTTTTGAAATGAAATTATATATTTTTCAAAATATTCAGTAGGCCATCTCATTTCCGCGTGCTCAGTGAAGCATCGGCTGCTAGGATTAGCAACGTCACCCCTTCTAACATGAATGGAAAGGCACTTTAAAACCTCAGAATTGTTATCTTTAAAATAAAGATCTCTCAAGGTTGGAATGAATTTTGTAATAAAAACATCCTCATTAATTAATTTAGATTGAAACCATTCTGTTAATTGATAAGGGTGGATTCTGGTATGATTCCACAATGTAATTAAAGAATTATTGGGCAAATCTGAAATTTGATTTTTGATTTTACAGAAAGTTTGAAACGACATCCCTTCCCAATGCATCTCTTTAATATCAATTGATTGGCTAAATTTGTAATCTTCTAAGTTTTTATTGATTGGAAACTTTAAAATCTGTTGCTTGGAGTTCCATTGCTGTGCGGGTAAGACTGTTAAATCTTTTATTAAAAAAGAAAATATATAACAAGTAAAAAAATCTTTCAAGCAGTGACCGCTACGGCCATGATTAGGGTTTCTAAGCGTTATGTATTTCATTAGTGTTCGCCAAATTCATATCCAAAATACTCAATGTCTTTTGCGTATTTTTCCGCAACAATTTCTCTCGTTTCATCATCGTAGTATTCACTGTAGTGTTTGTGTTTTGTTTTGTTTTTGTGAGGAAGTCGTTGTTGTTGAATTCCTATTTTATCACAGACGGTGTTGAAGTCTTCCTGGAGGTTTTCAAACCTACAAACATGATCTATGGAAATAGTATTGTCAATATTTACAAATGTTAAAAAATTCATTTCCTTTGGAAGCTCACGTAACTGCTGCTCGGTTGATACCATTTTATAATTTAGTAAAAATTCTTTCATCGAAAGTTTATTATTTTGTTTTCTCCAAAAATACCACGATACCATCCAATCCCAAGGGTTCCTAACTACGGTAAATTTTAAATATTGATTCCATATCCTAGGGTTTTCTAAAGCATAATCTTGAGCTGTTTTATGCTTTAACATCCTATTAGGGCGGTTTTTAAAGAATCTCTCAATACTTGTTCCCCCTGTTTTAGGTATATGTATAAATATAAATTTATGTTCGTCACTTATCATGATATTATTCTCCAAATTTGTACCCGAACAACTCAATGTCTTTTGCATATTTTTTCGCAACGATTTCTCTCGTTTCGTCATCGTAGTATTCGGTATAGTGTTTAAATTTCTCTCCCTTTTCGAGTCTCTTACTTCTTCTATTGACTTTTTGTGAGGCTTTTTTTGGCAAGCCTATTTTTTTGCTTATAAAATCGAAATCAGCATCGTATGTCTCTACTCTTCCTATAAAATCTATTTTTTGATCTAGCCACTCAACCATCGGCCTAAAGTGTAATACCTCCATCATTTTATCTAAATCCTTTTTAACGAATCGCTTAAAATCTTTTGATAAAGTTGCTCCAATTTCAGCATCACCTTTGTTTAAGTGAATTTCATGTTTATGAGTTATGCCCGATGTTAAATATTGATGAGCACTGACCAATCTATCATATGGATTCCTAACCATAGAAAATACAAAACATTCTTTCCTGTAAAACTTGTCATAAAAAGAAACTTCTTTATGAAAATTATAACCTTCAGGTACATCGTCATTTATAACCTGTACGATTTTATGGATCCATGAACCTGCAGCTTTAGGGATATGAATGAAAAGAGGTTTAACTTTAATTTTTATCTTCCCCAACTCAATATTTTTTTTAAGTTCTATTTGTTCTTTTGAAAAATTCATTTTAAAAATTTATTTTTAATTATTTCAATTCTTGCTTCGTCTAATTTTTTATTTTTATATTTTTCTGGCTCTTGCTCCATAATTGTTGCTACACAATAGTGAGATATATGAAAAGCTCTGCATGTTTGAAATTCCTTTGGTCTTAGTAAATCCACATCTCTTTTTGGATTTCTTGAAAATTTTGCATTATATTTTTTCCAAAGTTGCTTAGCCTCTGAATTGAAATGTTCCATAAAATTAAATTTAAAAAACTCTTGGTCATGATAATGATCAACAATTTTAATTAAGTCCTCAATTCTATTCATTGTAACTTCAAAAAAAGCTTCTGAAATTTTTTTGAATTGCTCTGCTGTGCCAGATGCCATACAAGGACAATCAGCATCTAAAAAATGAAGTTTTTTTGAAATCGGTTGATCAACCCTCCATCTTCCACTGTTGATTATATCATAATCTGAAACAAAAAACCTCTCTTCCTTATCTTGAACCGTACTGTAAGCTAACCATCTTGTAAAACAACTAAGTCCATAATTAGACAACTTTTTCCCTGTGGTTTTTTGAAATATAAACTTCATTTGCTTTAAAAACTGATGGTATTCTTTCGTTTTTTTTGCATCTTTTTCTCCTAGCACTATAGCTTCGAACCCCTGTCTTTGCCAACTTTCTTTCCAAAGCTCTAATAACTTTTCTTGTCCAGAATGATTTATATCTTCAAAATAAGTATATATTTTCACATTTTTATTTACACGTTTTTTTAAAATTTAAATTATAAAAAAGCTTAGTTCTGTGTAATATAAAATTATGAACAATGTTATTTACTCTCAAGATTTATGTGTTTTTTTTCCAACTACTTTAAAAGAGTATGAAAATAAAAGTCTTGAAAAATCTTTAGACAAATTAATAAGTACAACTCCTTCTTCACAATATAGCTTTGACTTATTTTTGTTTTTTGATCAACATAGCTCAGATAACTATAAAAGACTTTCAAAATATTCTCATAGTAAATTTATAAATAATCTTCAAATTCATGTCTTAAATATACCAGAAAATGACAATTTGTATTACCAACCATGGCAAGGGAAAGATAACGAACCAAAAATAACGCCTCGCTTAGGTTTCTCTTCAGGTCCAGCAGTGTCTTTCTTTGAGAGTTTATACTATTTAATAAAAAACTTCCCTAAACATAAAAATTTTCTACTTTTAGAGGCTGATGTCCAAATCGTTCAAGAATACTGGTTTGATAAGCTTTCTACTTTTGCCATTAATACTGACTTTTCTATAGCTGGCTCTAAATACAAAGGTACTCAAAAATGGCATAGAGTTTTGGAATACAAAGATCATTTAAATGGTATAGCTATTTACAAAAATACTCCAGATCTTTTAAAAATTCTAAAATCTAGTGAAGACCATATGGCTTCTGTTGTTGCTCTTGGAAATCCTGCTATAAATTTTGATGTTGCAATAGATGAGTGGAGAAGAGAAAAATCACCTCCAGGCTTCTTTAATAAAAGCAATCAATTTTTAAACATAAAATATATTACAAATGCCTCCGACGAGCAAGATGGTTCTGTCTCAAAAGCAACTTTTTTGAAGTATTATCCTGATACATTAATTTTACATCATAAAACCTCAACCAATAACTTTTCTTTTGAATTGACGGGCTCACAAAACAAACAAACATCTTTTGGTCATATTCTAGATTTTGCAAAAAATTATTTTCAGCCTTCTGATCAAAAACTAGGAATACCTCTTTTCTTCCACATACCTAAGCACGCAGGCACTGCAATGCTCGGCTTAATGTCCTGTTTCTATCGGTATTATCATGAAACCCAAATGCCTTGTGACATTTTTAAAACAACAAGAATTAGTGTTATTAAAGACGGTGGATACATATATTCGTTATTTTGTTATTGTAGAGAAAAAGATTTGAAAGATTTCTTGAGTGACGACCTCATCGTATATGAGTCTCCTTCTCATTATGAAATAGATTTTAAGAATGTTAGTTCTGATTTTCTGGACAGGATTTCTACTTTCAGTATTTTTGTTTATCCTGACGGCGTTCGGATGACTCAATCTCTTTCTAGTTTCTTTGATTCTGATTTTTATTACTTTATGCCTTTTACTGTGCTGAGAGATCCTTTTGAAAAAGCTTTGTCCGTTTTTGAGTATCAAGGAGATGTCTCCTCAGATAATGCGAAGCAGGCTTTTTCCGATTTTATATCTGGTATTCAACAAGAGGATAGTTGGTTCCTTAGGAATATCTTAGATTTACCTCAATTTTTTGAAATCAATGATAACATTTTTAATATTTTCAAACAGGTGATTAAAAATTTTAAATTCATGACTATAGAATCTGACTCTGGTCAAACACTTAATTTGTTTAAGCAAGTCTCTAAAATATATAAAAAATTATATGATTTAGAATGGAATGATATTCCATCTGAATGGTTTAATGAAATGGTTCAAATTAATGAAAATAAAAATAAATCTAATTTCAAGAAAGAAGATATTAATCAAGATACATTAAATTTATTTCATATTACAACTGAATTTGATTATAAATTATATAATAAATTTTGCAAAAAGATTAATTAATACTCTCTACCATCTCCATGCCCCCTATCATAATAAAAGCAAGGAGTCTTAACGTATGAACTCTTATTGATTTCTTTTAAACACCTTAACCAGCAGTCATAATCTTCCCTTCCATTCCTAAGGTTATTCATATAATTTATAGACTCTAGAACTTTTTTTTCTATAATGACGGAGCTGGTTATCATACAGTTATGAGTCTTCAAAAAATCGTAGTCCCAAATTTCAGGAAAACCATTGTTTAATTTATCGCTGCCTCTTTTTTTGTATATGTTCTGCAGGGTGCTTTTATAATTTTCTTCATTGTATAACTTATAATCTTTGCTAACATCAAAAACTCCTGATCCAATTAATCCATCCGAGGAAGACATTTTTGTATTGTCTTTAATCATTGCATTTAACTGAAGTTCTATTTTTTCGGGCAGCCAAATATCATCATCATCACAAAAAGCTATATACTCTCCTGAGGCTATTTTACTACCTTGATTTCTAACGAAACCTCCGCAAGGATAGCCAAATTTTTTCCTACTGTTTTCTCCCAAGTGTATTATCGTTACTCCGCTTGAGTGCCAATCATATTGGTAGTATTCTTTTTGTGTTGAGCTATCGTTGATAACTATAATTTCAATATTTGAATAAGTTTGAGTTTTTATTGATTTTATAGTGTTGAGCAAGTATTTAAATCTATTGTATGTAGGGATAATTGCTGTTACAGTTTTCATATACTTATATATTAAGTTTGAATTTAATTTTATCAATTTTTTGTGTAATCATAGTCATCTCAATGAAAAAATACTCCAAAATCAGCTTACTTTGGGAAACATTTCATTTCTACAGCTCTGAAATATCAAAGCAAGAAGAAAAGCATTTAAAAGAAATAGAACTCCTAGCTTCGAGCATGAGTAAAACTAAAAACTTACAATCAGAAACTATAAAAAAACAAAAGCGGGAATGTTTAAAAACTGTAGATTCTTTAATTAATTTGTATCGAAAGCAAATTTTATGCATACATGATTTGCTTGATTTTCATCAATCAGAAGAAATACCACTTGAATTTGAAGTGGATTCAAAAAGTTTAAATTTCCTAGAAAATGTAACAGAAAGCTTAATATCCGAAATGATGTTGACCAGAGAAAATTTGCTTTTTGATTGACTTTTGGTTATTTTTTTGTTAGACTTGTGGAGTTTGAATATTTTATCTCTTTTTTCTAATGTTGGCTTTGGTGAAGCCTTGTTAAATAAATCTGAATTTAAAGTTTTATTCTCTAATGAAATTGAAGAAAATCGTTGTGATTTATATAAAAAACTTCACCCACAATCTTCTTGTATTTGTGGAGACATTGCCGATTATAAAATTCGATCTAATTTAGTTAATCAATGCCTAAACCATCCAGAAAAAATCGACTTGGTTATTGCTACCCCTCCTTGCCAAGGAATGAGTGCGGCAAACGCCCTTAAAACCCCCAATGATTCACGAAATCTTCTTATTGTATACGCTTTAGAAATTTTTAATTCAATTAATGCTAAATATATGTTAATTGAAAATGTTCCACAAATGCCAAAAACCTATATCAATAGAAATAATTGTGTAGTGAAAATTTCCGATTATATAAAATCAGCCATACCAAAAGAAATGGAAGCAATTTTTTATACTCTTGATTCAAAAAATTTTGGCATTCCTCAGTCTCGAAAACGCTCTATTTGTTTGATATCAAAATCAGGAGAATGGAAAGCTCCAGAATTTTCTAAGAAAAGTGTGACTCTCAGAGATGCAATTGGACACTTACCTTCTCTGGGTAATGGTGAAGCGTCAGATCTTCCTTGGCATTTTTCTCCAAACCATAACTCAAATCATGTTCGCTGGATGTCTGCAACTCCTGAAGGTCAAACAGCTTTTAATAATAAAGTTGAATACCCCAAAAAAGATGGTAGAAAAATAAAAGGCTTTATGACAACTTATAAAAGAATGTATTGGGATAAGCCAGCTTCGACAGTTACTATGACCAATGGTTCGATTTCAAGTCAGAACAATGTTCACCCCTCTGACCCTAGAGTTCTTTCAATTCGAGAATTGCTATGCGTATGTGGATTACCAGAAAATTATCTTGATAAATTTGCTCATTTTGAAAACGGCAATTCATTTTCATATGACTATAAACCTTCTTTTATTCGAAAAGTTATTGGCGAAATTTTCTTGCCTCAAATGTGCCTATCATTACTACAGTCTTTGCCAAAAAATGAAAAGTAAAAAACAAAATCTTTTAAAATGTGTTGAAGAATTATCGGAATTAACTACTAGATTACTCCAGTACATCAATAAAGGTAAAATTTATAAAAAGAAAATATTACTTGAGATTGAAGATGTTGAAAAACAAATTACTATAATAAAATATACTATGAAGTAATAAATGCGTCAAAACGAAACAGAAGAAAAATTCCGCAATTTATGTCTTAATCGAGGCTTAAATATAGAAAAATCTAAAAAATTGCAAGACATTTCTGAGCATTGGGACTTCAAAGTTAATGATAGTTTGGTTGATGTTAAAGGTTTAAAAAGAGTTTCAAGATCTGACAAGTCTTTTTCTTATGATTTGACATGGGTCGAATTCACGAATGTTTTAGGCAAAAAGGGTTGGCTTCAGTGCTGTGCGGATTATATTGCTTTTGAAAGTACGGATTGCTTCATAATTGTTTCCAGAAAAGATCTTTTAGAGTATTGTTATCGAAATGTTCAACAAACTGTTGTTAACAAATCTCAAGATGCTTTGTATAAAATGTATTCCCGAAGAGGTCGAAAAGATGTAATTTCTTTAATCTCTTTAAAACATTTGGCGAAAAACATTAAAACCTGGAAGCTTAAGTTTTAATTTTTGTGTAATAATTAATTGTAATGAATCTAATCGATCAAGTCATCTCAGCAGAATCAATGTTAAAATTTTCAAATGCAGAAAATACCTTTTATCCTTTTGGGTATAATGCTGACACTGCTTCTGGCAGTATTTCGTATAAACTCAGAGGTCAGTCAGGAAATCAGCTTTTTCCACTTTTATTATCAAGCTATCTTGCATTTAAAAATAATTTAAAAATAAATTATCAGAAAAATAGATTGCTAGATTTAAAAATCCCATCACTAGATGTAGACCCCTCAGTTACTCGTCAGCCAGTTCATCACATTAATGACGATTATACGAATAGAGACATTATCTTACCTACGGCGTATTATCAAAATTCTAGAATTTTTAATTCCATAAAAGACGATCTCGTTAATCATATTATCGATATTCCAAATATGACCCTAAATACGGAAGATGTTGCGATGCATGTTCGCTTAGACGGCTTTCAACATAGTGGCAAAGAATCTTCAAATATTATACATCCTTCTTGGTATATTAATATTTTAAATAATTTAAAATTTAATCGTTTATATATTGTTCTAGATACTTTTTCAGGTAAAGTTTGGAAACAAGATAAAAACTCTTACCTATCTTTCTTCTCTGACTTTAATCCCATTATAGTTTCAAGCTCAGAAAAAAATGATTTTAATTTCTTGAGATCTTTTAATACTTTTATCTCTTCTAATAGTACCTTTTCCTGGTGGTGTGCTTTTTTGAGTTACGGCTCTAATAAATTTATGCCTCCTTACTTCGAAGGGGCTCATTCACGGTTGAGTGATATTGATAAATCAACAGTTGTAGATTCTAATTATAACTTCATTGATTTGAATGATTTAACTTTATATAAAAAATCAGAAAAATATATTCAAGATCGTCTAGCTTATATTCCTGATAACAGTAAACAGCTACCAATTTACTTATGAATTTTGAAGAAGCTGCATTGAAATATGATTTTGAGTATAGATTTTTGCTCCATACATTATATTTTAATTTTTCAATTTTTGATTTGTTGCCTTGTAAAAATTTAGAAGCTGAAATTGGATCTTTTTTTCCAAAAGAGCGAATCAATAGTCTCGCAGATAACTTAGGTATAGAATTATCTGAAAAAACTAAAATAATCCATTTATTGTCAAGACTTTTTGACTTCTTCTCCATGGAGAGAGAAAAAGATCCTGAAGAATATTTTGCTCGAATATCTTACTATAAAAAATTACCACCTATTGAAAGTTATTTCTATGAAGCATAAGCATTTACTTGTTAGTTCTACCTTTAAATCCACTCCGTTTAAAAATACTCAATTTACAAGTGACTGGATGAGAAGTTTAGTGGATCTAATTGATATGAAAATTCTCTATGCTCCTAGATCTGTGATGTGTGATAAAGAAGGTAACGAAGGCATTAGTTCTTTCTGCTTAATTACTACAAGTCATATAGCTCTTCATTCTTGGGAAAAAACAGAGCCTAACTTAGTTCAGTTGGATATTTACAGCTGTAAGTCTTTTGATCACAATCTTGTTTTAGATGAATTTAAAAAGTTCTCTCCTTTAACAATTGGCTGTAAATTCCTTGATCGTTCTATATCGTCTACTCAAGGCTGGGCTATGGGCGATACAAATGGATTATAATGAAAATTTACTTCAAGCATTATTCGGGAGCGATTCAGGAATATGATTATATGTTTTTTGATTGCATGGCTCAAGTGCCACTCGAAGAAGAAGATTTAGCTCTACAAGAAGGCTGGCTACCCGATGATTATTTTATCCCAAATAACGAAGAAAAAAACCACTGGTATCAAGCTAGACAAACTAGAATAAATTTAAAAAACTTTAAAGAAACTAAAAGCTCAAAAAAAGCTAGAAAAAAATGCGATAAAATCCAAATAAAGAGCTACAGATCTGAAGAAGTTGATTTAGATGTATTAAATAATATTTTTGAAAAATATATAAAATATAAAAATTTTAAATCTTGGGAGTTAGCTCCATTAATTAAATTAGAGAAAAATCGTAAGTTCTTTTTGGTCTATCATTCCCCAAATGAAAACGGTGGTTGGCACAGCCCAATAGCTTTTACCTACATGAGGGATGTAGGTAGTAATAGTGTTTTCTCCACTCAATTTGCTTGGGACTATGAAGATCCAAAATTATATTTAGGCAAATATGCAAATTTAGCTGAAATCGATTATTGCATAAAAAACAATAAAGATTATATGTATACGGGCATGGGTTATGAAAACTGCTGTATTTACAAATCTGACTATCAAGGGTTTGAATTTTGGACGGGAGAAAAATGGTCAAATGACGTAGAGCATTATAAATTTTTATGCGAGAGAGATTCAAGAATTATAAAAACAAAAGACCTTGACAAAATAAAAAGATATGATGATAAACATTTTTTTGCATGATTGAGGATTATATAAATTATGTCTCTATAAAAAAAAGTAGACAATGAAAAAACTTTGGTTAATTTGGGCGCGAACATTAGATCATCGAGTTGGTAAAACAGATGCCGATCAGCCAGACATACCTATATTGTCTCTAAAAGAAGCAAGGTTTAGCTTGATCCTTAGAACTATAATAGTCGTTTTAAATATGATAACTTGTTTATTTATTATAGCAAATATTATTAAAAATTGGTAAATATGAAAAAATACGATCAAATAAATAAAGACATACTAAAATCTCTACCCAATCCAAGTAAGGGTGCATATGAAATAAAAGTAAAAGTACCTGAATTTACATTTTTAGGAGTAAAGGAACAGCCCGATTTTGCAAACGCTTATCTTAGTTTTTATCCAAAAAATAAGATTATAGAATTA
>Ga0129348_1000347_pt1 | contig 16597 bp, 31 predicted proteins | sample CPBDNA_4_FD_94424 | JGI IMG/M metagenome (GOLD analysis project Ga0129348, IMG submission 94424) | Freshwater to marine salinity gradient microbial communities from Chesapeake Bay, USA - CPBay_Sum_27_0.8_DNA | ecosystem: Environmental > Aquatic > Marine > Coastal | place: USA: Chesapeake Bay...
CTGATTATAAATATTACCCTGGCTTTGGACATCCTATGTATAAAAAAAATGATCCTAGAGTATTAAAATGCGTCCGCTTCATAAAAAAAGAAAAATTCGAAGGGCAAAACATTAAATTTTTATTGGATTACTCAAAATCTCAGAAACTCTGTATTAATATAGCGGGATTGGCTACGGCGTTTTTATTAGATTTGGGTTTTACCAAATACAATATCAGCTACTTTCCGATAGCGATAAGGATGATCGGGCTTTCTTTAATTTACGAAAACGTAAAAACCAACAAGTACAAAGTTTTTTCTTCTAAAGCTATAAAGCAATTTGAAAAAAACTTGTGAAAAATTCTTGACACTTGCCAACAACTACATATACTCACACACAAATGAAACTAGGACTTGTTTGCATCTCAGAATTGCTGCGCGACAAATCGCCAGAACTAAAATTCCAAACCATGACCCGCGCACAATTTCTCAAGAAAAAGCGCGAAGAGTCGATAGCCATTCTTTCTCAACGAATTGCTCATAATCTTACCGTTACAATCGAAACGATTAAGCATTGCAAAGAAGTGGGCATCAAACACTACCGCTTGTCTTGCAAATTGTTTCCATTAATCACCGATAAGACGCTTGATTTATCGGTAGACCTTTTGCCAAACTATCCGACAATCGAACGCAGGCTTGCGGAGATAGGCCAAACAGCAAGAAATTTAGGCATTTCAATTTCTATTCATCCCGATCAATTCGTCGTTCTCGGCTCAGAATCAGACGAGGTTTGCACCAATTCTATACGCGAACTAAATTTTCACGCTTGGGTTTTAGACATGTGTGGTTTACCAGCGGATTATACCTGCCCGATCAATATACATCCAAGCCTGTCCAAGTTTGAAAGCGTAGAAAAGTTTATGGAAAAACTGTTCTACAACTTCTTTCAATGCGATGCCAACGTAAGAAACAGGCTGGTGTTTGAGAATGAAGACAAGGGCTTCTGGAATTGCGCGAATCTTTACGAGTATTTTTATACTTACATGAAGATGAATTATGGGGGTTTTCATTTTCCTTTGACTTTCGACAATTTGCATAACGAAGCTAATCCAAGTTTTGCTCCAGACGGCAGCGTGACTTCTATGCAAAAATGGTTTTTGCTTTTTTACCAAACTTGGCCCACCGAACCAATTTTTCATTGGTCTGAAGCCGAAAAAGACACAGTTAGAAATCACGCAAAAAAACTTACCACTACACCTAAAGACTTTGGATTAGATGTCACATGGGAAATTGAGGTAAAAGGTAAAGACAAAGGCTTCAAACATTTGCTCAAAAACAACTTGAACATTTGATTCGTCCCGCTAATATACAAGAAATGAACAGTGTTACAATTAAAGTAGGCGACGAAGATTTGAAGTTATTGGAAGAAATTTTTAAAAACGAAGAAGATTTCAAACCACAAGTCAAGCAGGATTATCTTTTAATTGAAATTATGCGTCAAGTATTAGACAATCCCAAAACTAAGCTAGAAGATGAAACTAACGCTTAATGTCGAAGGGTCAAATCAAGGCGGCAGTTTTGTACAAAAATACGCTGGTCAAGTAGTTGACCTGCAAAGTTTATACAAGAATATTGAAATTAACTCGCCGCCACTAGCGCAAATTAAAACAGAAGACGGTAATACATTTTCTTTTCAATTTGTAGATGTTCGCTTTATTGATGAAAATGTTTTTATCTATGGTTATTTAATGGACGCAGAAGATAAAAATGGAGGTAAAGTATTATTAAGATTTACTAAATAAATTTAAGCGGGTGTGATGTAATGGTAGCCTGAAACTCTTCCAAAGTTTATGCGCGGGTTCGATTCCCGCTACCCGCTCCAAAAAAACCTTGACAAACAGTAAAACTAATCTAGTATGACAAACACACAGACAAAAATCATGACGACACAAACACAATCAGTTGCCTTGCTAAGTGCTATTAGCAGCGCGACTCCAGAACAGATCGACACTTTATGGTCGATTTTGAAGTATAAGGAGATTGGTATTTATCGAAAGGTAAAGTGCATGACTTCGGTTCTTGGACTTAATTTCGATAATGTTCTTACTGAACTCCCGAAAGATGATAATGGACGAATTCTTGATTATAAGACTCGCCATCTCATCCACGACACACTAATCAAACACTCATAAAAATATGGATAAGCGATATATCGTTAAAGATAAGAAAGGTGCCTATCAATCTGCCTATAACCTTCACTTTGGCAAGGAAAAGGCTTTTGATTGGGCTGTTCAATGTGCAAAAACAGTCAAGGGGACAGTCTATTTTGTAGACGATACCGCCAAGACTGAGGTAGCTGTATTCACGGCTGAACAATAAACAAAAACAGTTTTCTGGGTTTCTGTAAAAAACCCAGTACTTCTTCCTTTCTTAAAATGAAAAAATTTATCAAACTCACTTTAGCGAAGCCCGAAATTGGAAAAACCAAACACGCGCCAATCGTAATCAATACCGATCATATCGTAAATTTTGATATTCATAAACAAGGAATTGAAGAGCCAATTACGTATACAAGAATTTATTTGACAAAATCAAAGATGTCGCCCATTTTAGTGACTGAATCTTTTGAGGGTGTCGCATCCATGTTAGATACTGAAGCTAAATATGAAATGTGATTACTGCAACAAAGAAACTTCTTTCTTGGAAGAATTCGATCATTGTCGCATATGCTTGGATTGCATGAACGAAATTGAAGATTACGAAAACGATAGCGAGGTCGCATTTTCTTTCGAGGATCAGGATAATAAAATTTTTAATTGGCAAAATTATATTGAGCCAAGAAACGAAGAAATAACCGGAAGCGATTGACGTGAAAACCAGAATTTATTGTCTAGCTTTATTGCTAATGTCTTTAAATTCTTTCGCGCAAACTATTACCTTGGCTTGGGATGCTAGTGAAGATGTCACCATTACGGGTTTAAAATTATATACCGGACCTGTTAGTGGGCCTTATTCGACGGTAACAGAGATAGCGGCTAATTCTACAACCTTTGATATACCAGTAGTTTTTTCTAATGTTTATTCATTTTATTTGACAGCGACGAATGCGGCGGGATTAGAAAGCGAGCCATCAAATTCCGTTCGATTCATGCTATTGCAATTAGAAAACTCTTTAACAAATCAAGTCGATGTTTCAGTAAGTGCTATAGATTGGAGTGGGGCAGAGATAGTTAATTCTCCTCAACATGGAATTTTAAGTGGCTCTCCTCCATTTTTAACTTATGTATACACAAATCTTTCTGCGTTGACAAACAAAGAATCATTTGGAATTAAAACCGCCGACATCAGTTCGGGGACAAACATTATAAATTTCTACAGCCTGAGAATAAACTTGACAGAACCACTACCTCCACTACAATTAAAGGCAGAATAAATGTTATACGATCAAACACTTCCATGTTACTTTTGTGATAAAAAGCCTGTTCTTGTCAAGGCGAGCGTAGATAGCAGAGTAGAAACTGAAACAAAGTATTTGAAATACGTATGTAAAAAATGCGGCATTTCAACTTTCGGAACAAGAGAAGAAGTATTTTGCAGAGAATTATGGAATGCTGGGGTTCAATTAGCTTTTAAGAAAAATGAGCACCGAAGAAGTTAAAACTGAAGTTGTAGAGCAGGCGACGACCAAGAAAAAAGCCGCAAAGAAAAAGATCGCTAAATCTAGCGACCCAAATTTGCCGCCCAAAATTACGAGGTCTTTAAAAAAGAAAATAGACGCCGCCAATTTAAATGTAGAAGCGATTGTCAGACACATACAAAATGTGCAGGATAATTGTCTTATTTTAGGCAAGAAACTAATTGACAGGGGCGAGATTGAATTGGGCGTGGGGCTAATTAGAAATGGTTTCATGCATGACTTGAGTAAGTTTTCTGGAGTAGAATGGGATAACATGACTCCACTTACTACTATTGAAGAAAGAAATGAAAAAGTTAAATTAAAAATAGCAATCCAACACCACTCCAAAACAAATTCGCATCACCCTGAATATTGGAATGGAATTAAAAACATGCCTGATATAGCTATTTTAGAAATGGTATGTGATTGGAAAGCGCGAAGCGAAGAATTCGGAACTTCTTTGCGGGATTGGATTGAAGAATCTGCATTGAAAAGGTGGGAATTTACAAAGGAAGATTTTATTTATAAAAAAATTATACAATATGTTGATATGCTATGCGAGAAACCATTTTCTGCGATTAAAAATTAAATCGTGTAAAACAGTGTGAATGAAAGTTAGAGCTTTATTCATATCGGACACTCACATAGGAAGCGAACACTGTAATCATGAAAAAATATTAAAACTACTTTCTGATATAGAGTGTGAGTATTTGTATATCATAGGAGATTTTATAGATGGATGGGCCTTGAAAAGAAGGTTCAAATGGCATTCAAATTACAATACTATATTTCAAAAAATACTAAGACTAAGCAGAAAAGGAACAAAAGTATTTTATTTAACAGGCAATCACGATGATTTTCTGGAATCTTTTCATGGTTTAAAATTTGGCGAAAACATTATTGTAGAGCGTGAAGCTTCTTATACCTCTCTCAAGAATGAAAAGCTTTTAGTTATACATGGAGATCAATTTGATGGTATTATTTCCAAAAACAAATGGATTCAAAAAATTGGAGCTATTATCTATGATTTTAGTCTACGATTTAATTGGATTTTTAGAATTTTTAAGTTTAGTTTCAGTAAGTATTTAAAAGCCAAAGCAAAAGAAGCGGTAAAATATATAGGCTTTTATGAAGAAACTCTCTCAAAATATTGTAAGTCAAAAGGTTATTCTGGAGTAATAACCGGACATATACATTGCGCGGCAGATAAAAAGATTAACGAAATAAGATATTTGAACTGTGGCGATTTTGTTGAAAGCGATACAGCTATAATCGAAACTCAGGATGGTAATTTTAAACTATTATATTTATGAAATTTTTATTTGGAGTGCAAACAGAAGGCAATGGGCACATAACTCAATCAATAGCAGTAAAACAATTTTTGCAATCAAAAGGTCATGAAGTAAAAACGGCAATGGCGGCAAAAAAAGACAAAAAGATTGTAAATTTTTTTTCTGATGAATTTGATATTGTAGATTATAACGGGTTTGATTTTGCATTTAAAAAGGGTAAAATTATTATTTGGCGAACGATTGTAAAAAACATTGTAAAATTACCATTATTGATAAAAAGTTTTTTAAAAATTTGTGAGACAATAAAAAAAGAAAAACCAGATGCAATTTGTAATTTCTATGAGCCTCTTGTCGGTTTAAGTGCTATATTTTTCCCCAAAATAAAATATATTTCTTTTGGTCATCAATACGCCATGACTACCGAAAGATACCCAAAAACCAAAGGGTTTTGGGTTCAAAAGGCATTTCTAAAGATTATTAATTTTATTACCAGCATAAGAGCAAAAAAAGTTGCACTAAGTTATTATAATTTCGAAGATAAAAATTTAATTGTTTGTCCACCAATATTGCGTAAACAAGCCCACGAAAAATCAAATGACAAAGAGAATTTTGTATTGGTTTATATAATGAATGAAGATTTAGTGCCACAATTCATACTAAAAACATACAATCATATACATAAAAAATTCCATCTATATACAAAAAACAGTCATAAAATTAAATATTATCCAGACCATGTTAAAATTTTTGAATTGAATGGGGAAGATTTTTTAAATAAAATGAAAATTTGTAAAGCGGTAATCTGTAGCGGCGGCTTTGAGACGAGTTCTGAAGCTGTATGGCATAATAAACCTTTATTGATGATTCCTATACCAAATCATTATGAACAACACGCAAATTGTCGGGACGCTTTTGAAAATGGATTGGCTAATTGGAGTAAAGATTTCGATATCAACCTAATACCGAAACAAAAACCTTCAAATAACGCTTGGTTTGAAGAATGCGAAAAAATCTTGACAAAAGCTTTTGAAAGCGTTAGTATAAAACCATGAACCTTACAAAAGAACAATTAGGCTTTTTAGAAAAAGCAAAAAATCATATCAAAATTTTGGAAAAACGTCAAGAACAAGTGTATAATTCTACTGTAAGCGTCTTGAATCTGGAAAAGGGTGGGGAATTAGCGGAGGCATTATTTGATTATATGTATAATGACTTTGATGGTTTGAATATTTTTTCACAGAAACAAGATGAGGATGTAAATTAAATTATGAGCTTTTTTTCAAGATTTTATAACTGGTTTTTTGGCTACGCTAGTGGGCCAACTTCAGGCAGCGCAGGAAGCGCAGGAAGCGCAGGTTTCAGCGGCACTCCTCGCGTCATTCGTAAAGGCACTTTACGCACGGTTGCGCCAGCTTCTTCTGGCTCGGCTGGTTCGGCTGGTGCTGGAGCTTCAGGCCCAAGTTCTGCTGGTTCTGCTGGTTCTGCTGGTTCGGCTGGCACTGGAGCGTAATTAATACAAAAGGAAATATATAAATGACAATTATTATTTTAACAGCGGTAGGCGGTTTCATCGGAGGCTTCGTAACTTGTTACGCAGTTTTTCGTAAGAATCCTAAACTCAAAGCGAAAGCCGACGACATTGCAGATGTCGTAGAGCGCAAGTAAAGTTAATTAATTTTAACTTCCAGTCGTGAGACTGTGCCGTGATGCGAAAGCGTTGCGGCTTTTTTATTTGAATAATGAGTTACTCAGAAGCAAATATATAAAGGAACAAATATATGACTTATCAACAGGCAACATACGTAAAAGAATTATTAAATTCAAAAACCCCACTAAATAAACTGGCTGAAAGTTTTTATCTTAAATTCGGAAAAACAGAGTATTGTGAAGGTCCAGAATCATGCACGAATTTTAAAGGCAAGAAAATCGCAACTTTTTCTTCTTTACAAGGCAACGATATCATGTATGCTGCCTCTATTAAATTGAGGGAAAGACTTGAACAAAAAAACAATTAAAAGAACAGTAGAGATTGCATTTGCAATGTGTCCGACAAATAGAAAAAAAGAGGGCACAAGAGCCGCGCATGTCGCCGTACTCGTTAAAAAAAATAGAATAATAAAAATAGGCTGGAATAAGCATCGGACGCATCCACGAACCAAAAGGTTTCCTTATGTCGGCAGTAACATTAAATATAACAATGTTAATGTCTGCATACATGCTGAATTAGATGTTTTAATGAAGTCTGGGAAGTCAGACTTGAGCGATCATGAAATTATTGTTTTGCGCGTTGATGGAGAAAATAAACTGAACAATAGTAAGCCATGTTACGGTTGCATGACGGCTTTGAAACAACACAAGTTGAAGAACATTTATTTTTCAAATTCTGATGGCAAAATTGAACAAAAGGCTGGACAATAGCTGCGGCAGATGTATTATAAAGTAAATTATGGAAAGAGAATTATACAAGGGCGACAAAAGCGTTATTCGCGCAGATGATCTGGTTTTCGATGGAAATAGCGTTGTTATTCCATCTTATTGGGTTGATACTATCGCAGATATTTTATATCTCGTCGATCAAAACAAGGTAAATCCTGATGACTTACAAGATTTTAAATTACTGAAGAGCTTTTTTGAAGATATCCAAGAGTTTAAAAATGGCAACTACCTATGAAAAAACGCCCACGACGAGCAAAGCAGCAGCAGTCTTTGTATTTACGAACTAAAAGAAAAATTGGTAAACATCCAGACTATACATGTCCGCAAATTGATGCGACATTAGACGATCTGAACGGGTTCATTGAAGAAATGAACATTAGAAATTCAAAGCAATACGAAAAAACAAGAGCCAAATTAGAAAAGCTGCGTGTTCAGAACGATTTACTGCGCGAAAAATTAACCTGTTGGCGCGAAGAATATAAGTCTTTAGCTGACGAATATGAAAAACTACTAAAAAAAACTAGCTAATGTATTACATTAAAAAACATTACACAAGTGGCGAGAGAGATTTGCCCCAGCATTTTGCTTCTTTAAATGAGGCTAAAATACATGCCGAAGAGTTAATTAATAAAGGATATTTAGATAAAGACGAGGATATATTATATCTTTGTGTTTATAATGAAAAAAATGTCGCTAAAAAGTATTATTATTCTCAGCACCATTTCCCATTCTAACGTGTAAATATATTTATGAGACTGTCCCATTTTATATGGGACAGTCCTATTCTAACGTGTAAATACATTTATGGGACTTTTTGATACAGTAAATTGCAAATACGATCTTCCGATGCCAAGTGATCCAAAAGGTTACATTGGCTCGGAAAACTTTCAAACAAAGGATCTTGAATGTTTAATGGAATATTACGAAATAAGGGAGGATGGCACACTTTGGATGGAAAAAAGAATCGGGCATTGGACAGAGGGCAACAAAAAATCGTCAAATTTCTTCGAGGCGTTTCCTCGGTTTATAACAGAAAAAATAGAATGGGAGAAAATAAACGCCACACAAACTATTAATTTATACGATTATTCCATCAATGACAATTTAGATTACGATTTTTTTATATCTTACGAGGTAGCTTTCGTAGAAGGCAAAATATTTAAAACAAAAATAAGCGAGTTCAATAAAGTACTCAACTTTGAAAGAAAAAAAAGAGACGAAGAATTGGTAAAAGAAATAATAGAACGAAAAAAATTCTACGAGACAAAAATGTATAAATATGTCTTCGGCCCATATAATACTTTTATAACTGGTTTATTTCGCGGATTACGCCGCATCTTCAGTAGTGTTGACCTATACAAATTAGAGTTAAAACTAAAAATAACACATAAAAAAATACGTGGAATTCAAAAATTTCGAAGGAATAGAATATCAAGTTGACTATATAAAAATACCTGCGAATAAACAAGCTGATGGATTATGTTATAATCCAGAAATCAATCCTATTATTTACGTAGATAAGGATTTAAAAGATAGACGAAAATTAAATGTGCTGATTGAGGAAGTTTTTCACGCCCACTTCTGGGATCTGCCCGAATGGAAAGCCAGAAAATTTGCCGCCAACCTTGGCAAACTCGTTTATGCTGAGTTCCTTATGAAGAAGAAAAAAAAATATTGACGACGACGATTTTTTGCGTATGATGACTCCCATGTTGCAGTTAGATTTTGTTGGAAACATTTACTCACCGGAACAGCAGCTTACGTTTGACGACAGACGTTCGCCTGTTTTCTCAAAAGTCGAGAAGTTCTTTCATTCTATTTCTAAAGACGAGATTGATCGACATTGCGAATTGTGGAATAAAATTGTCCCAGAAAGTTCAGAAGAAATTTTCAAACGATATTTGTTTGCGTTTCTCAGCGTTCACTCTACATGGGAATCGAACGTCAAAGGTTACTTAGCTACTAAGGATTGGTATAATTGGATTGCCAACCCTGAAGTGTTATCCCAGAGATTGCAGGAATCACGCATCGGCTTGCACAATAACAGGACAAAATACCTGATCCAATTCGCGCAAGACTTCTGGCAGAACAGTAAAAAATATCAGAAACAGGCTGACGAATCTTGGGCAGATTGCCGCGACCGTATCGAAAAGAATATTCTTGGACTTGGCTTGGCAAAATCGAGTTTTGCATTAGAAATGATTTACCCAATGGAAAGTTCCGTTGTGTGTCTTGACACTCATTTGTTTCAATTTTATTCTCTCAACCAAAGCAAACATACAAATCAATACAAGAAATTAGAAAGCCACTGGACACAGTGGGCAAAGATGTTCAATTTACCTTCTTATATCGCACGTTGTATTTACTGGAACCGCAATCAGAATAAAAATGATTGTAGTTACTGGTCTTTTGTATTTAATTGATTTATTTTTTCACATTCGGGAATATAATATGTATTCTCTGAATATGAAGAAATGTTTATACTGTGAAGATTTTATAGATACAAGTATTGATGACTACGAAAAGATCGGTCGCAAATACGTTTGTGTACTCTGTTATGATGAGTATTATAATGAATTTTGTGATATGCTTGAAGCAAACGAATCAGAAGAAGATTTTTCTGATTATTAATATTAGGTGTAATAATATATAGCGCAAAATTACACGGTTAATATTGTTTAAAATAAAACCGTCACCCCCCTTCGCGCATTTTAAAACCACATGTTTTTTGAACGGGGGCTTTTTTTCTTAAAAAATCCGTTGACACACACAACAATCCGTAGTAAAAAATAAACCAACATGACAAACGATACTGCTAAACGAGGTCGCGGTCGCCCAAAAGGCACCGGAAACACTGAAGTTACACTTGCCCAGCTTATTGAAGCGTTGGGCAGTAACATGGATGCAGTCATTCCGGTGAAGCATCTGTGGTGGGCTAGATACAACACGGTTGCAATCACCAGCGGGAAATCAGATCAAGACGGCGATTGCATTCCCCAGCATATCCAAGAACAGTTGGAGGAAGAATCAAAGATTGAATTCTCAATCAACTAATAAACACGGGGGAGGAGGACAATAAAAAATCCTCCTTCCCCTCTTGACATCACACACGATATTTGCTAGGTTGAGCGTATGGCATTTGAGAAATTAATCGGACAGGAAAAGGTAAAGAGCAAGCTCGGTTTTTATATCGAGGCTCAGGCTAAAACAAAAGTTGTTCCGTTTTTGAATTTTATCGGAGCGCGAGGTTTGGGCAAAACAGCATACGCTAGAGAATTTGCCTCTCATCTTAAAGGGCCGAATGGTATTAAAAAACCATTCATCGAAATCAACAGCTCAACCATCAAGTCAGCCAAACAATTTTTCGAGCAGGTCTTTCTGCCGCACATTTACGATCAAGATGTAGTTGTTTTGTTTGATGAGTGTCACGGGTTGCCAAATGATTTGATTTATGCTTTTCTGACTATTTTAAATACAGAGAAAGACAATATTCGTGAATATACAACTCCAGATAATACATACGTATTTGATTTTACTCGCCAACATTTTTTATTCGCGACAACTGAAAGCCAGCAACTATTTCCACCGCTACGAGATCGTTTGACTGTAATCGAATTTGCGGATTACAACACAGACCAATTAAAACAAATCTTTTCGTCTTATTTGGATGATTTGCAGTTTGAAGACGATGCGCTTTCAAGAATCGCAGAAACGTCAAGGGGTAATGCCAGATCATGCATACTGCGAGCAAAAGAGATTAAAACTTACTGCGACACTTATGGAATTAAAAAAGTACAGATGGAGCATGTAAATAGTTTGTTTGATATTTTAGGAGTCCTGCCTCATGGACTGAATCGCATCGAATGGCAGATACTCAACATCTTGAAAAGAGAGGGACAATGCACTCTTTCGACTCTTGCCGCAAAAACTGGCTTGTCAAGAAGTAGTTTGCAACGCGATCATGAATTGTTCCTGCTTCGCAAAGGATTCATGTGCATCGAAGGCTTCCGAAAAATTACTCACGCAGGCTACAAACTTTTGGCACAAAACGCTTGACTCAGACATAAAAATCAGTAGACTACATCCAACATGAAAATCGAATTGCTTGAAAAGAAGATTGTTTCTTCGCACGACTTTGAATCTGCGCGATGCACTATCGACGCAGAAGACATGAAGTATATTGCGTCTTTACTACGCAATAACTATTCCAACCCCATTCTCGCTACTATCCGCGAGGTGTATGCCAATGCCGTCGATGCAAATGCAGAAAATGGGCTGGATGCGTCCTCTATTGTCGTGAGTATGCCAACAAGTCTTAATCCTAATTTCGAGATCAGAGATTATGGCAAGGGCTTGTCCAGACATGACATGTTTAATCTGTATACGAAATACGGCAAGAGCACAAAGCGCAATGACGACAAAAACATTGGCGGCTTTGGTATTGGTCGTCTCGCTCCGCTTTCTTACAGCAACGATGGCTTTAGCATTACTTCGTTTCATAACGGTGAAAAGCGCATCTATAGCCTCTACATCAACGATGACAACGATACGAAGCTAGACGAAATCTACTGCGAACCGACAAGTGAGAAAAGCGGTTTGTTGATTTCTGTCGGCGTTTCAATGAACGCAGATAGGCACAAGTTTCAATCTACTGCTCATGACTTTTTTAAATACTTCGATGTCTTGCCGATATTTAAAAATTTAAATGGTAAAATTAGTCAAGACGAAAAAATTATTGATGCTAGTTTGGGCAATAATGCTAAATGGTATTTAGCGAGTAGAACAAACTATTGGAGCAACAATAACTACATCATAATGGGCGGCATCCCGTATTCTTTAGATTTAAGTCAAATCAAAAGTGATAAAATTGATTGGTATGATAGTTTAGACGGGTTAAAAATCTTTGTGCCGATTGGTTCTGTTAAGCTTCATCACAGTCGCGAAAGCATCGAGTATAACAATGCAAGTAAAAAATTCCTAGTAGACATAATGGAGCAAATTAAAAGCTCTATTGAGAAAACTGTTCCAGAGGAGTTCAAGGATTTTGATTGTATAAGAGAAGCAAAACAAAAATACAAAAAACTGCGACATTCGTTGCCCCATTGTATATTTGATCTCTGCGATCAAGCTGGGCATTTTAAATTCAAAGGCGGGGTAATTAATTCAGATTCCTTTACTAGTTATTATTATACGAACAGCAAAAACAAAGAAGCTAGAATCCCCGTTTCTGCAAAATGTTATAAAGTCAATGACAATGATAGGATTACCGTTCGTCGCGGCTACTCTCTTTCTTCCGACAAAGGAACGGCGTATGTAGTAAACGATATTGGATCAGGCGCAAAGGTGACTCCGCGCATTTATAACTTGTTTAAAAGCGATGGATATTTAGACGTTATCGTGCTTAGTCATGACGAAAGCATTGCGTCTATTAAAGATGGTGATGGTGCTGATTTATTTGTCAAGACAAATAGAATGGATTTAATTAAGACAGGTTTTTATAAGCTGTCTGAATTAGAGGAAACTAAAATTCCGCGCAAATCCACAAAGAAATCTGTAGATTATAATTGTGATTTGTTTTTTACTTTTGGCCGATACGCTTTATCTGTGGCAGATAAAAATGAAGTAGAAGACACAAACAAAATCAAGCCTTACATTTCCATCAAAAACAGAAAGATTGTTGATAATGAATATGCTATTTATGGCGATTCATACGGTAATCCGAGCAATACGTTTTTTGATAATTTTAAAGAAGCTTTCGAGACTCCAATTTACGCAGTTTCGGCGGCAGTAACCAGAAAGAAGTCTTTTCAAAAGCAGGACGACTTTGTTTCGGTCAAGGACTATATTTTAGATTATTGGGAAAATCTCAGTCAAGAGAATAAAAATTTAGCTATTGATTATGCCGAAAATTACGTATACGATGGAAAAAATTGGTCGAACCTAGTCGGAGTTTCTGCAAAAGGCTCTTTGAAAGAAGTGTCAGAGCAAGAAGCCAAAATTAAAAAGATTGAAGATGACTTAGCTTCTGCCGGTATTTTATGTCCTATAAAGTTTATTATTTATAACTGTTTTGTGGCGGGAAATACTGCGGGATTTTTTAACGAGATTTATCAAACGATAATGAACGGACAGGTTTTAGATCGTAAAACAACAAAAATAATTGCGGCAATGTTTGACAAGTATGAAATTTTAAAGTTTTTGGAACCCGCTATTAACGATTGCTGGAGAGATGTAGGAAGCCAAGAAAATGCATATAGTATTTTCGCCAAAACAATCAACGATTTGGACAAAAAAAGTGCTTGACGGCAGTGTAAAAATAGATATTATAGACATCAGATTATGAACAAACCTCCGTATATTGTTACCCCAACTGCGATCTCTATCGTTTGGAACGGCAAGTCGCACATTGTAAACAACGACAACCCTAACTATCCGCTTTTGAAAGCTGCGCTTTTTAATGCGGAATACGACAAGATTCCAAATTATTTGGAAATCGAAAAACGGATCGAAAACTTTTCTCATGGGGATTTGAGGGTGAAGGATGGAGAGGTTTTTTATGGTCAGCATAAACTGACTGGCATTGTTATTGATAAATTGCTTCAGTTTTTGCGTCAAGGCATGAAAGATGCAAAACCTATCCTAAACTTTATCGACCGTTTGATGGTGAATCCTTCAAGCAACAGCGTAGAACAGTTATATACCTTTTTGTCCTACAAGTTGCTGCCGCTTACCGAGGATGGCAAGATTATTGCTTATAAAGGCGTAGCCAGCGATTACTATTCTCATAGCGGTAACAAGCAGACTGTGGTGCTGCAAGGCACCGTAGATGATGGCGGTCGCATTCTCAATAAGGTTGGCGAAACTATTGAAGTTCTTCGTCGATCTGTCGATGACAATAAAGACAATCATTGTTCGCATGGTTTACATGCAGGCAGCTTTGATTACGCGAGCGATTTCATGGGTTGCGGAGGGCATCTCATGATGGTTGAATTCGATCCTGCTGATGCGGTTAGCGTCCCAACCGATTGCAACTTCCAGAAGCTTCGCGTATGCAAATACAGGGTTATTGGCGAGATTGATGTCAAGGAGGACGAGGAACTTGATGGTGCCTGTTATAACACTGACAAAGAGGAAATTGAAGTCAGCGATGGCGACGACGAAGAATGTCCAGATTGTGGCGAAATCATTTGTGACTGCTATGATCCTGACGATTATGAACCCGAGGAATCAGAGGAAAAGGGCGAGTGCGTTGCTGGTTGTTGCGATACGAAACACAACGAGAAATACGTAAATCTATATTCAAAGATCGAGAACTATGTCGTCAACAAGTGCGCTTGGGGAGACGCTCCGACACTGAAGCAAATTCAGTCGAGGCTGAAGGGGGATTCGATTACATGCAGGGAGCTTGTTGAAATCTGCGAAGACTTTGGCTTCACAGTTGAATCAGACGAGGATGTTCCGCTGAGTTTATGGAGGGTAAGCAACAATAGGGAGTAGGTCAGTAAAGGTTAGGGGTCATCCTAGAAAACCCCATTTTTTATTTTATAGTAAGAGTAGTTAAAAACAATTTCATACCACTTGTCAAAAGTTATAAATCTTTCTTCTTCATCGCACATACAATTTTTGGCTATATACTTTTCTTTGATCGAATATTCTGAATTACAGTATTGACAAGTCATACGATATATATTACTTTGGAACTGTTACAAATACATTACAAACAAAAAACAAATTATGGAAGAAAATAAATTAGTATTCAGCAGCGAGAAGGACAGCAAGTGGGAAAAAGACCGCGAAGATGGTTGGGGCGAAGGTCGCGAGATTTATCGTCCAAAGGGCGACAGAGACGATTTCCCGCACGTTGACGTGCCTTGTGTGCCTGAGCCGAGCACCTATGCTCTTGTCTTTATTGGCTTGGTGTTCGCCATCATTTTTAATAGGAACTGCCGCAAGAAGTATAAAACAAATGAATAATAAAGACCCATTTAATTGGCCGCCGATCATCATGATGATTATTTTCTGGTTGTCTGCGGCACTTATAGTCAAGACGTTATTTTTTGATCTGTAAAAAAATACTGTTGACAGGCACATAAAAATTGACTAAATTGCGCGTATATGAATTGCAAATGCGGCAGAAGCATCCCAGAAGAACGAGTCGAACTTGGCTACCAGAACTGCGTTGTATGCGGCGAGAAAGTCGCCCAGATGAATCGCCCTGCTGGTTACATGCATTACGGTCATAAGACCGCTGGAGCCATCGTAGTAACGTCTAAACGGGGTTTTGACAACTATCGCAAGGTATCGCACAGACAAGCAAAGGGTAGCCACATGGGTTACGCCAGTAGATTAGGAACCTCATTCTAATGAAGCTAGACGATAAACTAAAAGTAGAGTTGACAGTCGAAGACTGGAACGGTATATTGCAGGTAGTTAAGAATCAGTTCTACATACTCAACGAATTAAATCAGATATACAATCTCAACATTCAAGACAGATTAAGTTACAATGTCGGTCTATACAAGAATTTTGAGAAGGCGTTAAAAACAGCACAAGAAAAACATGAAAATCATTGAAGACACAATGCCCAAAATCACGATTCATTGCACTCGTCATGAATTGTGGAAAAATTATTTGGATTTTTTGAAGGATTGTCCGACTGGTTATTTTACTGTTGGAGTGGTTGACGGTTTTAAACAGGTTGGCAATGCGCTTGATGGTGAGTTTAATAAAACTGCTTTAATTAACTTGTTTCGAGACAGTTTTGCGCCAGTTTTGTTGGGTGACGCGATGAGGAAGTTTGACGCTCCTGTATATCGAACCGTTGCGATTTATGATGAAGATGACCCAGAACAGGTTGTTTACATCAATCATGAAGACATCATTTTTTAAAAGAAAAGAAACAAAGAATTGCGAATACTGTAATTCAAAAATGCTAGTAGATTATATTGTCTGTCCATCATGCGGCGGCATAGATAGCAAGTCAAAGAAAAAAATATGAGCGAAGAAGAATACAAGTGTCCAAACTGCGAACCAAGTTCTTGGGGCGCAACATTCTTTAACGTAGGAATTATTATCCTACATGTCTTGCTATTATATTTGCTTTGGAATTGGCTAGCAACACGCATTTTTAGTTTGCCGCAAATTAATTTATTTGAAGCACTGGGTTTAAGAGTTCTTGGATATTGTTTATTTTCTAGTTGGCCTTATAAAACCCC
>Ga0129348_1000348_pt1 | contig 16582 bp, 17 predicted proteins | sample CPBDNA_4_FD_94424 | JGI IMG/M metagenome (GOLD analysis project Ga0129348, IMG submission 94424) | Freshwater to marine salinity gradient microbial communities from Chesapeake Bay, USA - CPBay_Sum_27_0.8_DNA | ecosystem: Environmental > Aquatic > Marine > Coastal | place: USA: Chesapeake Bay...
CATATCACGCAATCTCAACTGACGAGCAACTTCTACTGCCGCCAATAAGTTAACTTGTAAAGCATTCGCCTCTTGATTTTCAGCGGTATTTGTTCTGTTTCCTGAATTCACATCAACCACGTGCATGGCTTCCGTATGTTCAATAATCAAATACGCTCCTTTTGGCATACTTACAGAACGTCCAAATGCACCTTTGATTTGCCTGTCTACACTTGCAAATTGAAACAACGGCATTTGACCATTGTAATACTTTACCATTTTAGCAGCCCCAGGCTTAATCGCTTCAAGGTAGTCCTTGACTTCTTCAAAGAGCTCTTGATGATCAATTGTGATTCCTGTAAAACTATCATTGAATACATCTCTTAAGAATGCACTCGCACGATTCATCTCTCGGAAAATTCTAGCTGGCTTATTTCTTTTCTTGACACCTTTATGGAGTGATTTCCATTTGCGTATCAAGGCGTCTAAATCTGCCTGCAAATCTTCCGCAGTCTGTCCGTTAGCGACAGTACGTATAATGACACCAAATCCCTTTGGTTTGATGCCTCTGACCAATTTTTTCAGCCTATCCTTTTCTTCTCTATCGCGTATTTTTTGACTTACGCTAACTCGATTAGAAAAAGGAACTAAGACTACAAAACGACCGGCAATACTCAACTCTGCTGTTATACGAGGCCCTTTTGTAGATATGGGCTCCTTCGTAATTTGAACAAGGATTTGATCTCCTTGCTTCAATACATCTCCTATGTTTCCTTCTTTCTCAATATTAGAGGAGGTTTGGAAATTTGAAATATCTGCTTGTTGCTTGCCTTTAAGAGTTTTACGTAAGTAGCTCTGCCAGGAATTTATCTGCGGCCCTAGATCATGGTAGTGCAAAAATGCATCTTTATCATAACCAACGTCTACGAAGGCAGCGTTTAGGCCAGTGGCCAATTTTTTGACGGTCCCTAAATAGACATCGCCAACGGAGAAGTTATCATCTCCTTTTTCCTTTATGAGCTCTTGTAATCTCCCGTCTTCAAGTAGTGCTATATCAGCACGGTCAGAACTAGCACTAATTACTAATTCTGTTTTCATACACTAGAAGCTTATTTCTTCTTGTGACGATTCTTTCTTAGACGCTTCTTACGCTTGTGCGTAGCAATCTTATGTCTTTTACGTTTTTTTCCGCTTGGCATAATGCAAAGTTTTAGTGTTATTAATTTTATAATCCTTCGGCGAACGCTTTCATTCGCTTCGCTTCAGGGTATGTGTTTAAGTATTCGTCTGAGACCTCAACGGCTCTAGTTGTATCACCCGTTTGAAGTAATGCTTGTGCTTTATTCAAAGCATACATTTCATTTTCAGGAAACAGCTGACTCAATTGATGGAAGCGGTCAATTGCCTTATCCCACTGACCTGACATCATGGAAAAATTGCCTAGCCACATCAAGGCTTTTTCATGATTTGGATCTTCTCTGAGTACATCGAGTAACATTCCAATAGCAACCATTGGTGCACCTTCACCACTTTGGATAATGGCAACGGCTTCATCAACTTTAACATCCAAAGCACTCGCCTCCTCTTTTACCTGAAGTTTCTCCTCTTGGAACGGAGTTCTTGGTAGGCTGAAGATGGCTACTGCAGCAACTATTGCTACCGCCAATGCTATGTATGTGTTTCGTGACAAATTACCCTTCTACTGGAACGTTTTCTTTTACGCCTTCCACGAACACTTTCGCTGGCTTAAATGCTGGAATATAATGAGCCGGTATAACGATGGTGGTGTTTTTTGAAATATTTCTTCCAGTTTTCTGAGCGCGCTTCTTCACAATGAAAGAACCGAACCCACGTAAATATACGTTGTTACCATCTTCAAGGCTGTGCTTAATCTCTTTCATGAAGCTCTCTACAACTGCTTGAACTTCACCTCTCTCCATTCCTGTTTTATCAGAAATTTTAGTAACGATATCCGCTTTAGTCATTTGCTCTGTATTTTAGGGTCTCTGTGACCGGTTATTGAGGGGCGCAAATATAAACCTATTATCCTTATTTACAGTAGTTAATGGATAAAAAAAACACATGCACATAGAATGCCTGTAAATTTACTTAATAGCTTTAGAATCAGCATTGAAGACTTCTACCGGTCTCACAAGCGCACCATGCCTTGGAGAAAACATAATCCGGTACCTTATGAAGTCTGGTTGAGTGAAGTGATTTTACAACAAACAAGGGTAGCACAAGGCATTCCATATTTCAACAAAATACTCCAAGCTTTCCCCACTATAGAAGACCTCGCAAACGCCAATGAAGACCATCTTCTTTCTTTGTGGACTGGGCTTGGCTACTACAACAGGGCTAGAAACCTTCAAAAAGGTGCGCAACAGGTCATGAAAAATCACAATGGAGAACTGCCAAAATCTTCTGGTGATTTGATAAAAATTGCTGGAATTGGGCCATATACTGCAGCGGCCATATCGAGTATATGTCACGGTGAAAAAATTGGCGTTGTAGACGGAAATGTATTTAGAGTCCTAAGCCGATTTTTTGGGATTTCAACGCCAGTCAACACCAGTGGGGGATTGAAAGAATTTCAACTGCTCGCCAATGAAATCGTGCATCTTTCAAACTCTTCTGCAGATTATAACCAAGGAATCATGGAGTTTGGCGCTTTGCATTGTACACCTAAAAAGCCCCTATGTATGATGTGTGAACTAGCGGATATTTGCACTGCTTACAATACAGGAAAAGTGGATGTGTTGCCCATGAAAAAAAAGACCGTCAAACGCACTACTGAAGAAATTCATTTTGCTGTTGTCGTTGATAAAGCAGGGCTTGCAATGAGGAAAAGAGATACTGAAGGTATTTGGGCTGGACTGTATGAATTCCCTCGATTGGAAAAACCTCCTCTTAATGGTCTGCCGGCGGCAGAACAAATTGTGCATAAACTCAGTCATAAAGATTTAAGATGCCACTTTTGGATGGTTACAGAAAATGAGATTAACGAGCCAATAACCTATTATACCAAGCATGAAATCAGAAAATTAGGCATGCCAATAATCATTGCCAAATATGTTGAAAAGATAGAGTTTTAGTAGCGTGTAAAATCGCTAAATTTATATAATAGATAAAGACTAAAAATAAGAAGATATGGCTGGTACATTGAACAAAGTAATGCTGATTGGAAACTTGGGTAAAGACCCGGAAATCATGCATTTTGACAACGGTGGTTCATTAGTAAAATTTCCAATTGCAACATCTGAATCGTACACGAATCGCGACGGACAACGCGTGACCAATACGGAATGGCACAATATTGTAATTAATGTTAAAGGCCTTGTTGAAGTGGCCCATAAGTACCTCAAAAAAGGCCATAAAGTCTACTTAGAAGGAAGAATAAAAACCAGAAAATGGCAGGACCAAAGTGGAAATGACCGCTATTCAACTGAAATCCAAGTGAATCAAATGACCATGCTAACCTCTAGAGCGGAAAGTGAAGGTTTAGCAAATGATGCGCAAGGAAATTATGCCAATACTGAACCCGCGAACTCTATTTCTTCCCCGCCACAGTCTGCACCTGCAGAAGCTGCGGGAAACAATGCTCAAGAAACGGATGACCTTCCTTTCTAGTTTTAGAACGAATTAACAAATCTTGGACCCAGATCCCTCATATTTCATAACAACTATTTTTCTTAACTCGAGCAATAGCTTGGCCGGGTTAGTAATCCTTAGTTGCATTTTATTGTTGCTCTTAATTTGCTCCGCTCTTATCTCTGGAAGTGAGGTAGCTTTCTTTTCATTAAATGCTTCCGATTTAGAAAGCTTAGAAGAAAACAATGCAGAAAACGAAAGGATAAATAACTTATTAAAGCAGCCGGAAGAGTTACTTGGCACCATATTAATTGCCAATAATTTCGTGAACGTGGGAATAGTGATTCTGTCCTCTTTCTTATTAAATGAATATTTCTCACCAGAGAACTGGTCGACTTTAGCAGTATTCCTTGTTGAAATCTTAAGCATAACAACGGTTTTATTACTTTTTGGTGAGATTCTTCCTAAAGTTTATGCAAGAAGCTCCCGTCTCTCATTTGCAAAGCTCGTAGCCGGTTTCTTGAGCGGTATTCACAAAATACTTCTTCCGCTCAGTAGACGATTGAGCAAAACTGTAAATAGACTATCTATTGAAGGCAAAGGACCAAGCATAAGTGTGGACGACCTTGAGCAGGCATTGGAACTTACTAGTGACGACAACACCAAAGAGGAGGAGCAGCGTATTTTAAAAGGAATCGTTCGCTTTGGATCTACTTCAGTTAAAGAAGTAATGACACCAAGAACTTCTGTAGTAGCGATTGATGAAAAAACAGGGTACCACGAAGCATTAAATAAAATGACGGAAAGCGGATATTCAAGAATACCCGTTTTTGAAGAAAACTTGGACCAAATCAAAGGACTGTTGTACGTAAAGGACCTTCTTCCCTACATGGATGCAAGTGAAAAATTTGGTTGGCAAGACCTTATGCGCCAACCCTTTTTTGTTCCTGAAAGCAAAAAAATAGATGACTTACTTGGTGAATTTCAGCGCAGACGAGTACACTTAGCAATTGTGGTGGATGAATTCGGAGGAACTTCAGGAGTTATCACTCTAGAAGACGTTTTAGAAGAAATTGTTGGAGAGATTTCAGATGAGTTTGACGATGACGATTTGAGCTACAGCAAATTGGACGATTACAATTTTGTTTTTGAAGCATCTATTCCCTTGATTGACTTGTGCCGTGTTCTAGATTTACCAAAGGATAGATTTGATGCGGTAGACGGTGAAAGTGATACGTTGGCGGGACTAGTTTTAGAATTGGCAGGTAAATTTCTAGATAAAGGAGAAGTTATTAGTTATGATGAATTCACCTTCTTGGTTGAAAGTACCGACCAGCGAAAAATCATTAGAGTCAAAATCACGATCAATCCTGAAAAAACGCCTTAACCATGAAGAGTCTAAAAACCATTATTATTCTCTCAATTGTAGTCTCAGGGTGTGTTTCTAATCCTGTTGCACGACCCAATGGATTTATGAGAATCGGGATGCCTGAAAAGACCTATAGTCCCATTCAAATGGAAGGCTGCCCTTTTTCTTCTTCCTTGAATTCATCCGCTAAAATCCTCTATAAGGATTCCGCAAATTGTTGGATTGATATTGTATACCCCACGTTATTAAGTACTATTCAGCTTACCTATAAGCCCGTAGAAAACAATCTTCAAGAATTGTTCATGGACGCCCAAAAACTCGCCTATAAACATACAGTTAAAGCGACAGGAATGCGCGAACAGGTTTTTGCATACGATAGTTCTAGGGTATATGGGATGTATTATGAAATGTCTGGTGCTTCCGCTACCACCACACAGTTTTATGCAACGGACAGCGCTCAGCATTTCTTAAGAGGAGTTTTATATCATTACAGTACGCCAAACCCAGACAGCCTAGCTCCTGTAACTTCCTTCATGCGCGAAGAAATGCTGGAGTTCATTTCCAATCTTTATTGGACCGGTGAGCAATCGTAAGCTTCTTTATCTAGCCTCCAGCCCAACGCAGGCGAGTCTCATTTCAAGCTTTCTAGAAGGCCATAGCATTCGTGTGGAACTTGAGCACCTGACGATGGCCTCAATATTACCAATTGGAGGTAGTCTTAGTGTAAAAATTTTCGTCTTTAGCCCTCAGTGGAGTCGAGCTACTAGCCTCCTTAAGACCTTCTTAGAGCAAGAAATAGGGGATAACTAATGGAAGACAAAATCCCAATACTCAATACTAAATGAACCGGTTGCATCAATTGAGGCAGTCCTAAGAAGTAAAGAACCACGCCAACCATCCATTCAAGAGCAATACCAAAAATCAAAGCATTGAAACCAGGGATATGCAATCCTTTGACTCTTTTTTGATAGAAAAGTAGACTGGTAATTGCCAGAATAAACCAAGCAAAAGAGCGGTGAATGCGCGGCATGAGTTCTTCAATACTTGGAATGATTTCAAAACGATTCAAAATACCGTGATCAACAGCTGCGTCCACGAGTTCCCGAGTTTGCGTTCCCAAGAAAATCTGAACAACTACAGCCAATAGCAGCACCACCAAGGTTCGTAGTATAGACTTTGGAAGTGCTTTGGTGGCATTATCATTTCGGGCGCGGAGAACAAGTAGTAATAAAACAATGGCAACGGACCCCATCATGTGTATAGTGATTTGATTGGGGACTAAATTGCCGTCAACAACAAGTTTTCCTAACCACGCCTCAAAGCCCAGAAGGAACAATACACTTCCAGACAATAATGCATTCCAAATCGACTTCCGAATTTGAATGAAGCCAATAAAAGTCATCAAAAGAATGGGAAGACCGGAAAGTGCCCCAATTAGACGATTAATAAATTCAATCCATGTATGCATTGGATTAAAAATCGTGTACTCGTGACGATCAAATTTTGACCAATTCGCTGAAGAGAACTCCTGAGCAGTTGTTAAATCTGCGTTGGCAACCCAAAAATGATTGTCCAATAGTATCATTTGCCCTTGCTTAAACTCCTTACCCGAACGCCATGTCAAGGTCTCAATATTAGATGGAGGTATATTGTAGCCAAAACATTGGGGCCAATCAGGACAGCCCATTCCAGAGCCGGTTGCGCGCACAATAGAACCCGCTAGTATCACAAGAAAAATACAGACCAAAGAAACGGTAGCTAACTTTTTAATTATTGGGCTTGTCATAAACGTTAGTTAGAGAGAGATGCACTGTAGAAATCTCCACCACCAACTGCTGTAATGCGATTTATGATTTCATCAACAGAAACAATAGTTGAATCAAAAATCACTGCGGCTGAGCTGTCTGCAAAATCAATGTCAAATGACAACACACCCGAACTTCTTCTAAGATTTCCTTCAATAGCCCCCTTACAACCTGTTTCACAAGTCATGCCTGAAATCAATAAAGAAGCTTCTGAATTTGCTGTTGCTTCAAGTACAAGCTTTTGCTCTGAATTCGGAATAGACACTACTTCAGGCTCAGGAGTTGAACAAGATATCAAAGCAACTGTTGCTGCAAGTATGGTTAGTGCTTTCATTACATCTATTTTTCACAAAATTACAAGAGCTATCCACTTAGGGTGTACTTTTTGTTACACTTTTGCCGAATGAATGTTTCTAATCAAAACAAGCCGCTCATTCCTTGGTTCATATTTATTGGATTAGCGCTCATTTGGGGTTCATCTTTCATCCTAATGAAAAGAGCCTTAGAAAGCTTTAGCTATAGCCAAGTAGGCGCCTTACGCGTGAGTATTGCTGCCATATTCATGATCATTATTGGGTTTAAGCAGTTCAAGTATTTCCGAAAAAAAGATTTGATTCCCCTTCTTATTGTGGGTTTCTTGGGCAACGCTATACCCTACGTATTGTTCCCGCTTGCCGTAAATCATCTAGATAGCGGGGTTGTAGGCATCATCAATTCTTTAGTTCCACTGTTTACCGTATTGATTGGGGGCTGGTTTTTTGGTCAAAAGGCAGGCAAGACCCAGTGGCAAGGAGTAGCCGTTGGTCTTCTTGGTGCTGCCCTACTTATTTTACCCATGAATAGTATACTTCATGGTGCATTTGAAATCGAGGGCGATTTAGCCTATGGCCTGTACGGTGTGCTCGCAACCATGATGTATGGCACTTCTGTGAATACTCTAAAAATGCAATTACCTCATTTAAAAGCGCTCACGGTTACCACACTCAGCTTGGCGAGTGCGGCGCCATTCACTATTGCATACAGCTTAAGTTCCGGTTTTTTTGATGTATTCTCTACAGATCCAAATGCTTGGACGAACTTCGGATACATCTGCATTCTTGGAATTCTTGGAAGTGCACTTGCTGTAATTTTCTTCAATCGACTCATTCAAATGACCAGCGCTCTGTTTAGCTCATCTGTAACTTACGCTATACCCGTTGTTGCTGTAATTTGGGGAATATGGGACGGCGAACAAATTATTTGGAATCACCTTGTAGGTTTAGTGGTGATTATTACCGGTATTTATCTCATCAATAAGAAATAGATATTTTCATCAATAAAAATCCCCCAATAGCCATGGCTATTGGGGGATTTATGCTTTGTATTAGGTTGATTATTTAAATAGCTTAGCCTTTACATCGTTACCAAACTCAACTGAATCAACTATTATGGTAAAGGTTTGCTGACCAGCACTTTGTTTGCTAACCTTTGGCATCTTTATACCATTGTATTCTCCCCATTCCTCAACCGTCATGGAAACGGCCATATCTCCTTCAGGGGTTTCAGTAGTTTCTGTGCTCTTATAAAACAATCCAGTTTCTACCTCAAAATATCTGGTTTTCTCCCCTTCACTAACCTGATAAACTGCCTTTCCGTCCATTAAGGTTTGGCCGTCAAATGTGAAAGATTCCAAATCTTGCATCCAAGCAAGTTCATCAACAACAAAAGAAGCTTGCTTCTTAAGATCCTCCAGTTCTTCACCTTCTAGTTCCTTTTCTCCTTGCATTCCACTCTGTTTGCCTACACCGTCAACATAAGTCATTTTCATAACCGTCATCCCTTGCATGCTTTGCTCCATCATAAATTTATTAGGTGTAATCTTAGCAGTACGCATTTTAAGCTGTCCGGGCATTCCAGGGATTTCCAGATGTGCTTTCATGTCCATTGCTTTCAATGAAGACAATACATCTACACCACCCATGGCCTCATAATACTTTGCAAATACAGTTTCTAATGTTATACCCTCTGGCATAAATAAGAAGGTAGGAGCATCTGTTGGCATTCCTTCTGCATCATAGTATTCTACTTCACCAAAAGCAGCTAGACCTGCAGCTACATCCTGAGCCTTGCCAACTACACTGATTGTAAGGTTGTCCGTCTTCATATATTGATTTGATACGCGCATGACATCCTCTGCCGTAACAGCTTCTAAACGTGCCAAATAGTTGTTATAGTAGTCTGAAGGGAGGCCGTATCGTGCAATATTGAGTGCAAAATTTGCTGCACTAGAAGTACTTTCTAGTGAACGGCCAAATGCTCCACTCAAGGATGCTTTTGCTGCAATTAAGTCTTCTTCGGTAACGGACTCAGTACGCATTCTACCTATTTCCATCAAAAATTCAACTATAGCCGAATCTGTAACTTCATTACGCACTTTGGCAGATGCTCCGAATGTACTGTTGAGTTCGTCAATACCAAAGCTGGAATACGCTCCATAAGTAAACGCCTTGTCTTCACGAAGATTTGTAAATAATCTTCCCGACATTCCACCGCCTAAAATTTGATTTGCAATTCGCAACGGTTCAATATCTGGATGACCTTGTGGAAGGTCAATGACATTACCCAACCAAACTACAGATTGTACAGCAGATGGTTTATCAACCATAACAACTCTTCCGGCAGAAGGAACTGATGTTTTCTCATAGTCGTGCGACGGAACATCCGAAGCCTTCCAACCCTTAAGTGCTTTGCTCAACTTTTTCTTTGCATCCTTTACGGTGATATCACCAATGACAACCATGTAAGCAATATTTGGGCGGAAGTAAGAAGAAAAATAGTTCTTACAATCTTCAAGAGTCACTGCTTCAACCGTTGACTCCGTCATAACCTCACCGTATGGATGCTCTAGACCATAAAGAGTTGCACCGCGAAGGTTACCGGCAATTGCATCAGGATCGTCCGCGTTCGCCTTCAAGCCAGAAGTCATTTGGGACTTGAGTTTTTCAAATTCTTCAGTCTCAAAACTTGGATTCAACAACACATCCGACATGATTTCAACCAAATCGTCCGTATACTTACTCAGTCCGCCTACATTCATGGAACTTGCTGATGTTGAAAATCGAGCACCCATAAAATCAACCTCTTCATCAAGTTGAGCTTTAGTTCTAGTAGTTGTTCCAGAACCCAATAGATCTCCTGCAATAGCAACATATCCAGCCTTCTCTCCTTCTACGATTGGGTCGCGATCTAAAATCAGGGACATGGAAATTCGAGGTAATTTATGGTCTTCAACCACAAAAACTTTTAAGCCATTCTTCAATTCAAAGCTCTCATAGGAGGCAATGGTTGGAACTCGAGCTGGACCTGGGGAAGGTGCTGTCGATTGGTCAATGGTAGTTTGTGCCGTCAATGAGAAGGCAACAACTACAGCAATAAGGGAGTATATATATTTTTTCATTTTAAATCTTATTCAGCTGGTTCTTCACTCTTAGGCAAATAGCGCAAAACAACTCTATTGTCTTTTACCAGATATTTTTTAGCCACGCGTTGTATGTCCTCACGAGTTACGCTTCGGTAACGCTCTATTTCTGTATTGATATAGTTTGCATCGCCATAGTACGTATGATAATCCGCTAGAGATTCAGCAATACCGGCCATTTTTGAATTGCTCTGGATAAAATTGCTTTCCATTTGATTTTGGATTTTCTGGAATTCACGCTCAGAGATAAGATCATTTTGAAGATTCGATATCTCTTCTTCTAATGCAGGAACCATATCGTCAATAGTTTTCCCAGCATTAGCTAGAGAAAAGGTGATGAATGCACCGCCTTGCTCTAGAGAAAAAGGAAAGGCAAAAACTTGTAGAGCAGTTTGATCTTGATCAACCAATCTCTTGTACATACGGGATGACGGACCACCACTCAATACGGAACTTGCCATTTGAAGTGCGTAAGCATCGTCTGAGGTTTGCGGAGGCATCCGATAACCCATCATAATCGCCGGTAACTGAATGTTATCATAAATTGTTGCGGTTTGCTCACCGCCTAATGCCGGTTCCTTAACTGTTGGTTGCACAACATCTGCCCCTCTTGGTATTTCTCCAAAATAGGCCTGAATAAGCGCTTTGGTTTTTTCAATATCTATGTCTCCTGCAATACTTAAAGTAGCATTATTTGGGACATAGAATTTTTTATAAAAGTTCATGAACTCATCCAATTGAGCTGCATTCAAATGATCCATGGATCCGATGGGAACCCAATTATATGGATGTTCGGTATACAAACGCTTCATCATGTTTTCCAACCAAGAACCGTATGGTTGGTTATCTACACGCTGTCTCTTTTCTTCCTTAACAACTTCACGCTGTGTTTCAACACCTATGTTTTGAATATTTGCATGAAGCATTCTTTCACTTTCCAACCACAGGCCTAATTCCATTTGATTAGACGGTAGCAATTCAAAATAAAAGGTTCTGTCTTGTGAGGTGTTTGCATTAAGTGCACCACCGGCGTTAGTCACATAACTATCGAATTCCCCGCGACCTATATTTTCGCTTCCTTCAAAAAGTAGGTGCTCAAAGAAATGTGCGAAACCCGTGCGTTCTGGATCTTCGTTTTTACTACCAACGTGATAGAGGACAGTTACAGCCGCAATAGGGGTACTGTGGTCTTCGTGAAGAATAACGTGTAAACCGTTGTTTAAATCGTACTCTTCAAAATCAATTTTGTTTTGAGCACATAAGGCAGTTGAAAACGCCAAAGCACCCAAGATCATGAAGTTTTTCATTAAAGATATTTTAGGATAGTACCTCAAATATAAGGTCTCAATACCTGCAAGTCGAAGAAATGCGGTTCAACTTTTTGAAATCTTACCTATTTTAACGCTTTGTTATTAAAGCAGTTGTTTTATATTTGCAGCCCTTAAAAAGAAGTATAATGTACGCAATTGTAGAGATAGCAGGGCTTCAATACAAAGTTGAAAAAGACCAACGCTTGTACGTAAACCGCTTAAATGTTGAGGCAGGGAAGAAAGTAAAATTCGACCGTGTCCTCCTCATAGAAGAGAAAGGTGATGTAAAGGTTGGCGCCCCAGTTATAGACGGAGCTAAAGTAGACGCTACCGTTAACGGCGAAGTAAAAGGCGACAAAATTCTTGTATTCAAGAAGAAGCGTCGCAAGGGTTACCAGAAAATGAATGGTCACCGTCAAATTTTTACTTCAATTACTATTAATAAAATCACTGCGAAAGCTCCAGCTAAAAAAGCTGCAGCAAAAGCAACTGAAGAAAAGGAAGCTGCTCCTAAAAAGGTTGCAGCTAAAAAGCCAGCAGCTAAAAAAGCAACTACTGCTAAGAAACCAGCAGCAAAGAAGCCAGCTACTAAAAAGGCAGCTCCTAAGAAACCAGCAGCAAAAAAAGCAGATAAATAAAAAGTTATGGCTCACAAGAAAGGTGTAGGTAGTTCGAAAAACGGACGCGAATCAGCAAGTAAACGATTGGGTATCAAAATCTTTGGTGGCCAAGATGCAATCGCAGGAAATATAATCGTGCGTCAGCGAGGAACCAAGCATAATGCAGGTGAAAACGTAGGTATTGGAAAAGACCATACGTTGTTTGCACTTGTAGATGGCAAAGTTGAGTTCCGCAAGAAAAAAGACAATAGAAGTTACGTGAGCGTTGTACCAAACGCTTAAAGCTTCACTCGTTTAGACTTGAAAGAGCCGTGCTTGTATAAGCACGGCTCTTTTTTATCTCCAAACTTTGCTCAAGTAATATCCAAATTGAGAAATGGTATCGTCTATTGCCCTGTACTGAAGCAACTCTGCACCGCTAGAGCCGTCATACTGGGTTTTGGAAAACAGCATGATGCGCATTTGAGGAGTGAAAAATTTACCAATGAACGGTACCCTGCTCAAAAAAGCAAAGTCACGCATTCTGTCCAGCCATGGCTCTGCATTTATCCTTTTCAATTTCTTGGTGGAGCCTATTGCCTTACCAAGTTTATCTAAAAGATCGTAAAAAGAGGCATTTTCTGCTACTGTTATTACTGGGCCAACCACTCTTTTGCGGTGTGCCGCAACGGCTATTGATGCAACATCTCTAACATCTACGATTCCTGTAGAGCCGTCTGTGGCAATTGGAAGCCTGCCGTCTTGAAGTCGGGCCCACAATTCCTGCGGTGCCTTTTCTTTGGGACCTATGCCTAAGATCACTCCTGGCCTAATAATGGAAATAGACATCCCTTCTGCCTGTGCCTTCCAAACCCGAAGTTCACTGGCGATTTTACCCAATGCATAGTTCGACAAAAAGGCATCAGAGCGATTGGGATGAAAATTCGCTGGACCAATCATTTCCACTTCACCTAGAGGCGCTGTGCCGCCCATAACGGCAATGGAACTGATATGAGTAAAGTGCTTTATTTTCAATAATTCACCCAAAAGGAGCATTTGATCCGTTAGTTGTTCATTAGATGTATTTGCTGAGGTAGATGGACTAATATTAATTGCCGCGGCCGCATGTATTATCTCCTTGGGGGGTGCAATATCATGAACTGCACAATAGTCTATGATTGCTTCAAAACAAAAATGTCCATCGCCTAAATCGCAATCAATCCAATGAATATTTGGCATTGAAGAAAATTGCTCAGAATCCAGGTTTAGAAAATCTTGAGTCATCTCCATCTGACCCATGGATGAACTAGTGCGTTTGGCACACAATATGTGGCCTGAATGCGCCTCACCTGCCAAGAAGCCAAGTAGTTCTGCAAGTATAAACGAACCCAATTGACCTGTTGAACCGGTAATAAATAAGGTGTCTTTTGAATCCATTGGCTTTTGAACGCTGTTGTGAAAGTAGTGGTTATTACTTTTGCAGCAGAATTCTTTGAGCATGAAAAAAGCAGATATCCAAAAGGCACTGGAAAAAGTAAGTACCACCAAAGCAGAAAACATAGTTGCTGCTGGTTTGGTTCGCAACATTCAAGTATTTGGTGATGAGGTAATTGTGGATGCTGAAAGTATTAGCCCGACCCTACAAGCGAAGAAAAAATTAGAGGTCGACATCATGAAAGCTATTCACGATGAAGTAAACGTGAAAGCCAAGGTAGTTGTGAACATTACCGTCAGTGAAAAAGCTAAGGAAGAAGCCAGTAATGTAATCAAGGGAGCTCCAATTCCCGGTGTCCAAAATATAATTGCAATAGCCTCGGGTAAAGGGGGTGTAGGAAAAAGTACAGTTACAGCGAATCTAGCTATAGCACTTAAGAAAATGGGGTTCAAAGTGGGGCTCATTGATGCTGATATTTATGGTCCGTCCATACCATTAATGTTTGATGTACAACATGCAAAACCCATGACTGTGCATGTAGATGGTAAAAACAAGATGGGACCTGTAGACGGATATGGTGTAAAAGTGATGTCCATTGGTTTTTTTGCAAATATGGACCAAGCAGTGGTCTGGCGCGGCGCAATGGCAACCAAGGCTTTAACCCAAATGATACACGACACCCATTGGGGTGAATTGGACTTTCTATTGATTGACTTACCGCCAGGGACGGGGGACATTCACTTGAGTATGGTTCAAAATGTACCCGTTACAGGTTCGGTAGTGGTAAGCACACCGCAAAAGGTGGCGTTGGCTGACTGTCGCAAAGGTGTTGCCATGTTCCAAATGGATCAAATTAATGTCCCGGTATTGGGTATTTTGGAAAATATGAGCTATTTCACGCCACCAGAATTGCCAGATAATAAATACTATCTCTTTGGCAAAGAAGGAGCAAAAAATCTAGCCAAATCACTAAACGTTCCGTTTCTAGGTGAATTACCGTTAATTCAAAGTATTCGCGAAGCAAGTGATGTAGGAAGACCGGCAGCGCTTCAAGAGGGAACAAAGATTCCGTTGGCTTTTGAAGAAATCGCTCGTAATATTGTAAGCGAAGTTGCAAAGCGCAATGAAAGCTTACCGCCAACAGAGATTGTCCGCATAACAACAATGGCAGGATGTTCTCCAAAATAAAATTTTAGTGGATACGCTAACAGAGAAAATTGAGAAAGCCTTAGACGAAGTTCGTCCTTTTCTTGCCAATGATGGTGGCGATGTAAGTCTAGTGAATATTGAAGGAACTACTGTAGAAGTTCAATTCCACGGTGCTTGTGTAGGATGTAAGGTAAGTGACTTTACACTGAAAGGCGGAATTGAGTCTACTATTAAAAAATATGCGCCAGAAATTGAGCGTGTCATTGCCATTGAGGCGTAAATCTTAAACAATCATGCTGCAAATTCAGCGCATTAGACAAGAGCCCGAAGCCATCATAGATGGATTAAAAAAGAGAGGCATAGACGCTACTCAAACGGTTCATGATTTATTAGAAATGGATGGTGAACGACGTTCGATTCGCCATAAAATGGAGGAAAAACAGGCGCGCAGCAATGCGCTCGCTAAAGAAATTGGAACCTTATTCAAATCTGGCAAGGGAGGTGAAGCCAATGAATTGAAAAAAGAAACAGGCTTGCTCAAACAGGACATTAAAGACCTGAGTGAAGAGCTTCATGCTCTAGAAGAAAAAGAACATAACCTCCTATTAACCTTACCCAACGTACCTCATCCAAGTGTAAAAGCAGGAAAAGATGAGCAGGACAATGAGGAGGTAAGCCGAAGCGGCGATATTCCTACTTTGCATCAAAATGCAAAACCTCATTGGGACTTAGCATCCGATTATAACCTAATAGATTTTGAATTAGGAGTAAAAATAAGCGGCGCTGGTTTTCCTGTGTATGTAAATCATGGCGCTCGTCTTCAACGAGCTATGATCAATTTCTTTCTTGATGAAAACAGAGCCGCAGGATATACAGAATATCAACCGCCACATTTTGTCAACGCTGCCTCTGGTTATGGAACTGGTCAACTTCCAGATAAAGAAGGGCAGATGTATGAAATGCCTTTAGACGGACTCTACGCTATTCCAACTGCTGAAGTGCCCATCACCAACATATTTAGAGACGAAATTGTCAATGCCGCTGATTTCCCCATAAAAAGTACGGGGTATACACCTTGTTTTAGACGAGAAGCCGGTTCTTATGGGAAAGATGTTCGTGGACTAAACCGTTTGCACCAATTTGATAAGGTTGAAATAGTAAGTATCACAGACCCTTCAAACTCTTATGATCTTTTAGATGAGATGGTAGCGCATGTTTCTGGTTTGTTGGATAAGTTAGAACTGCCCTATAGAGTGCTTCGGTTATGCGGTGGTGATGCCGGATTTACATCAGCATTAACCTATGATTTTGAGGTATACAGTGCTGCCCAAGAACGTTGGTTAGAGGTAAGTTCTGTTTCTAATTTTGAAACCTTTCAGTCCAATCGTCTCAAATTGAGGTACCGTGATGAAAATGGTAAAACCCAATTGTGCCATACGCTGAATGGTTCTGCTATGGCTCTACCGCGTGTTTTAGCTGCATTACTAGAAAATCATCAGACCCCAGATGGAATTAAAATTCCTAAAGCGCTAGCGGAATACACGGGATTTGATATGATCAAATAATGAGAAGATTTAGCCTAGTAATTCTTGTGATTTGGGGCGTTTCCGGGTGCTCCAATCCCGAACCTTGGAGGATGAAAATGACGGGGATGTTAGATTCTATGGTGGTGCTTAGTAAAAGTCATGAACGCGTTATCAATAGCGTTGACAGCACCAAAGTTCAACAGGCCTATTTAGAGATGGGTGAGCTTCAGGTTTTTTTTCTTGCTAATGTGGATGAGATGTTGAAGATGGGCGTTCCTAAAACCATGTTCACAGGACCGCTCTACAAAATGGAAAATTGTGTTAAATCCTATGGACGTGTAATAGGCAGCTACACCACTGAA
>Ga0129348_1000351_pt1 | contig 16526 bp, 26 predicted proteins | sample CPBDNA_4_FD_94424 | JGI IMG/M metagenome (GOLD analysis project Ga0129348, IMG submission 94424) | Freshwater to marine salinity gradient microbial communities from Chesapeake Bay, USA - CPBay_Sum_27_0.8_DNA | ecosystem: Environmental > Aquatic > Marine > Coastal | place: USA: Chesapeake Bay...
AGGGCTCATCCGCAGGCGGACGGCTTCCCGCAGAGCGGCGTCATAGGGCGGTTGCATAGTCGTCGGTTGGGCCCCCAGGTGGACGGGTCAAACCGAGCGGACTTCTTTGCTGACACTGGGGGCCCTGACTAGGTGGTTGCTGTTTTGGTAGAAGAGCAAGGTTGATGGTTTATTTTGGGTTAAATCTTTTCTGCTAGTGCTTTTTTAAGGCGTTCTCTGTATTGGTAAATCTCTGAAATTGCCCCAAGCTTGATCATCTTTGGCTCTTCATTGTCAAAGATCTCTATTCGCTTATTTGGTGTATTAAAGTGCATTCGGCAGACTGACTTCCAGGTGTTGTTATCTACCAATACATTGCAGTAGTTTTTCGTATCTTTTTCAGTTAATCGCATTGGCTCAATAGTGTCCGAACAGATTGCTCTAATGATATAAAGACCTTCTCGTTCTTCTTCTGTGAACTCAAGTCCTTCTGAGTCTTCTCCTGGCTCATCGCTTAGCTTTTCGGTTGTCTCTTGACTAGCTATTTTCTCTGACTCCATGGCTGAACTCAGTCGCTCAGTAATGCGGTCGTTAATTATTGCTTTAATAGCATCGGCAACAATAGGTTTAAAGTTTTCAATCAGTTGACCAGAAATTCGTTCAGCAGTGTGAACACGCCTTGCCATCTCGCGTACTAGCCAATCACTTGGATCTTTGAACTCTGAGCGCATTTCTTCTTTTACGCCTCGCAGGTATTTCAGCCTTTCGGCGGTGGAGAGCAGAGTATCTAAATCAAACATTGACTTAGAAAGTTGCTTGATTTGCTCTAATGGGGCTGCTTTTAGATCAAATAGATCTACCTCGGCGAACGGTTTTTCGTCCATTAGGTTTTGATTATCTAAGTCCGAGAAGAACAGGAATTTCTGACCATTAGTAAGGATGCCAATTCGCGCATGCGTTGCTTGAAAGTATCGGGATAGCTGCCCCTTTTCGCTGCTCTTCAAATCCGTATTGAACGGTTTAGCTTCGATCAGGATTTTTGGGATTCCGTTCTCTAGAACGGCATAGTCCACTCGTTCCCCTTGTTTCACTCCAGGTAGATCAGCGCTGAACTCCGGTTTCACCTCGGTTGGATTGAAGATGTCGTAGCCGAGCGACTGGATGAAGGGAGCAATGAGAGCCATCTTCGTGGCTTCTTCGTTGGTAAGGCTCGCGCTGGTCTGTCGTGCTCGTTCGGCTAAAGCTTCTAATTGGTCAATTAGATCCATGTTGGATTTAACAGCGCTTAGCCACCTTTAACGGCTTACGGGCCTTTTAGTTCTCTTTATGCCCGCTTTTCTATATTTCGGCTTCGAGTCGTCCAATCACTTTGCTGCCCTGCGGACTCCACAGTGACACAGGCTCTTGCTGTGCCAGTTGGCCTTGTCGCGGTGGTGTTTGCCCGTCTCATCGCGTGAGATTGGTGCGGCGATTCTTGTCCAATTTGGCCTTGGCTCATGTCCAAAAATCTGAGACTCAAGCCGGTGTGCCAGTTGGGTTGATCTGGGGCTAGATCGTGCACAAGCCCCAGAAGCGTCAACTGGCTAACAATTGCCCAGCGTTAGCCGGCGCATGCTCAGTTGGGGTGTCTTGGTTGGCTGTGCTGGTTCTTGCATCAGCGCAGAGGATTCTTCTGTTTGTTGTTGGATCAACTGGAGCAGTAACCGCTCGACCTGAGCTGAGAGCAGAGCAAGGATCACCGAACCGTTTTGGCACACGTATCGGTAGACGTGAGCTGGATCAAGTTGGATTGAAGCGGTGATGAACTTGCCATCACGCAGGAGATACCGCTGGGCTTTAAGGGGAGTCGTCATGCTGTTTTTTGATTGTTGTGCTGCCAGTGGTGCGCCAAGCGCAACGCTTCCGGCGGCCCAAAATTAACGACATCAATCGGTGATGCAAGGGCACCGTTGGTCGGAATCCGACCCTCTTCGCTGACGAGTAACTGATGCAGCAGTGACGGGTCAGTTACCCGTCAGGGTCATCCGGCTGAACAGATCCGACCCGGTGCAATCAGTTGCCCGAACGTCGATAACTGAGAGCGATGCAGCAGTGCTGAAACCAACCTTGCGGTCAGTGCCACTGCTCGCCACTGACGCGGAAGTGACGGGTGTTGATGACCCAATGCTGCGCAGTACAGACCAAAAAACTGTGCCGTTGTGTGCGATCCGCTGAAGTACAAAACCACGCCGCAGCGAGCTTTCTAAGCCGAAGCCAAGAGCACATGATTCTGTCTGCAGTGGGCAGACCACCTAACCGCAGACAGGACTGCAGCTGCAGCAGGGATTCTCGGCACCCGACTGCTGAGGGGTAGGCAGGACTGATCTTAAGGGCCAACTTCCTTAGCCCCAGGACGGTGAAGGTGGGCCGGTGAGGGCTGGATGCGCACGATGACCTGCGCGGAAAGCAAGTAACCCAGTGTTGAATAGCGGCTCAGCCCGAGTTGCCGACTGTTGAGAGGGCTGTCGTTCCCCCATAGGGAGAGGGGCGTGGATAGTTGGGTGAGTTGGGTAAATCCCTTTGACAGCAGTAGTTCTGATGGGTGAGTGAGATGGGTTAACCCGGGTTTCCCCGGGTAAGTCACCCAACACATCACTGACGCTGACTGGCGTTCACCCAGTTCACCCAGGGTGGAGGTAGTGCCACACCCCACGTACCTTCGATCTACTCAGCAATCCCTCGCTGTAGAGACGCTCCAGCTGCTTCGAGATGACGCTGCGCTCTGCCGCTGTTGCGGGGCGGTTGTGATCCTGGAACTGGGCGTTGGCCACCTGCGAAACAGTGACGCCCTGCGAGGGGTTACCAGACATGCCCATGGCACCGGCCACCCACTCCAAGGTCTCCCGCTGGCCTTCAGTCAGGCTCTCGACCGTCTTGGCCTTGGTGACGTCGGACTGGATGTTGGCGAGGGACTTCTCGAAGGGACCCACCAGCTCCCAACGAGCCTCGGCACCATGCAGCTGAACAAGGAGATCGAAGTACCCCATCCGGCCCTCCATCACCATTCGGCGGTGAGGGTTGTCCTTGTCCTCAATCCACTTTCCGTTGGCCCCACGCTTTTCCAAAAAATGCAAACTGATGGTGGCGCTCGGGACGCCCTTGGCCGATCCGTGGCCACGCATGGCGGCAGATCCAACCCCACCGTTCTGAGGGCTGTGGAAGGTGCAGAGGTGCCCCGCCACGGACTGGCCGATCGTGCTCTGAACATCGATCAGCGCACCCCCTGAACCAGGGTCCATGTCATCCCCGAAGATCCCGCGGACATTGGAATAAAAGGAGTCCGTCAGCAGGACCGCTCCTGGGTTGGCGGTGGTGATTCGAAGCAGCTCATCGATGCCCTGGTCACCCCAATCCAAAGTATCTTCCTCGGAATAGAGACGGACGATCTGGGGATGAAGCCTGCCGTCTGAATCCATTAGGCCACGAGCCTTCAGGTACTGGGCCGAATCAACCCTGGGCTGGTCGGTCCACCACAGGATCACCCTGTGCGACCCTTGCGCTGGAGTCCACTCGGGGTTGCCCATGAACGGGACCTGGAGAAGGAGCGAAGCGACCAGCTCAGTAAGCCACAGGGTCTTGCCCGTCTTGATCTTGGCCGCCACGCCGACGAGACAACGCCCAGGGATGACCCCTTGGATCAACCACTCACGCTCGGCACAGGTGACCACCTCACCACCGGCCACACCCTTCACTGACGTGTCAGCGATGCGGTCCCGCTGTTTTTGTTGGAGTCGTTGTCGAACCTGCTCAGAGGAAACGCGGAGCCTGAGTTGAACGGCGGCTGTGGCAGCACGGATCTGGCGACGCACAACGTTCCGCTCGTAGCCGATGTGATCTGGATCGACGAGCTTCTCCAGCAGCTCCTCCCATTCCTCCAGCGGGGTGGCCACCGGCTCAGGATCAGTAGCCGCATCGGGGACCCCGAAGGGGTTGGCCTCCAGTACACCCTCCATAACGTCATCAATGGTTGCGCCGTCAGCGAGCCAGTCGGCAACGTCGAGGCCGCCGTCCTCTGGCATCGCACCGTTCCATTCAGCGGTGCCGGGGTAGGGCAGGAGGAAACGGCAACCGGGATAGGCAGCCGCCACCTTGCTGGCATACTTCACCCCGCAGGTGTCCTGGTCCGGCACAACAACAACCCGAGTCGGGTCGAAGTGGCCACCATCCCGTTCTGGATCAAACCCTTCACAACCGCGAAGGCTGGTCACAGCAGGCAGCCCCAGCTTCCTGAAGGCATCGACGCAGGGTTCGCCTTCAACCCAGAAGACGTAAGACACACCTTGCTGAAGATCTATCGAGGCGCGCTCGCAGTTATAAGGAACAACCAGCTGCTGAACATCACGAGCGGTAAGTCGATCGATCAGCGATCGTTGCCAGATCTTCCGGTTGCCCTTTCCGTCATCCTTGCGATGGACTTCGAGAATTGGTCTTCCTTCCCTGCTGTCGTAGCGCCACTCCCGTTTCCCATAGGGGCGGATGGCTTTCTTGCTGGCCGCCGGTTGGGCTTCAGGTTTTGGAGGATTTTTAACCGCAAAGTCCTGCGGTGCAGTTGATCTGACCCGCAGGTTTAGTGGCCGGTCTTGGCCTGGTGGGCGAGCTGGAGAAAGAGCCTCACGGATGGCCCGCTTGCCTTCCTCGGTGTTGGAACAATCGCACCCGTAGGCCCCCCATTTCCCGCTGACAACGTGGACCTTGAAGTTGGCCGCGCCACAGCTCGGGCACTTGAAGCTGTGATCGCCCCGGGGGTTGTTGGTGCCGCCGTCGGGTTCGAGCTGATCGATGAAATCGAGGATGCTGAAGGTCATCGCCGACCTCCATGCGCACGGATATGCGCACGACCGACCCAGGGGGCGGAACTAATCCCAGTGCTGCCAATAATTTGAGCAGCAGATACTGACTGCTGAGGATGCAGTCCTCTCCTTAGCCTGAGGGGACACGGACCTCGGCTGGCGCTAATTGTGTCGGCCATTTTTTTATACGTTCGTTTGCTTGAAGAGATCAGTTGCGCGGCGACGGGTTGCATCACGCGAGCTGTATCGGTCCTGGGGGATTTCCTGGCGGGATTGTTTTAAGCAGCGTTGCCAGCGTTCTTTGTCCTGCCGCTCACGCTTGAGCTGGGCAGCAGAAATTTCACGCGTTGGAATGTCAAACATCACCCAACCTCCGACAGGTTGGATGCACTGATGCCAGCCTCAGCGAGGGCCTTGTCAGCGAGACGACGAGCCTGCCCGCGACGATGCAGGAGCTGTTGAATTTCCGCTACGTCCCACCTGATCGGCGAGTTCGGGGCAATCCCAGAAAACCAGTGCTCGCCTTCCTTTAGAGGCCCGTCCTGGCTGTCCTTGAGGCGATGGAGATGCCCCTGCGAGAGGCAGAGCATCTGGGCAGCCACACTGGTTTTGTGCAGCTGCCGAATAATTTCGGCCATAAAAATTCAATGGGAATCAGTGGTCTTTTGCGATGCACACACAGGATTCCTGCTTGAACTCTCTGGCGATCTCATCAGCCGCTTCGGACCACAAACGGGTCACTAGCTAAGCCGTTTCCGTGATACCCGGCCTACGAAAATGCAGTCCTTCGCAGTAGTGCTTTCAGTCAGTGATGTCAGTTCTCATTTAACCCTTTGCAGGGACCGCGTTAACTGGGAGTTTTGTCCAGACCCTTACGGCGCGTACACAGCCATTTGACTACCAGAGGTGTTGAACGTCCTCAATCACTTGAATCCAATGTAACCACATCTGGCTGATTGTGTGCAAATTCGACGCATGCCAGGGCGCTAAATAATCTGGTGCAATCCCCATCATCTGCAAGATAATTCTGGATGTTGTCTTGCAAATAAGATCCAATCTGGATACAAAACAGGCCCCAACTATGCCCAGTCTGGGCCTAAATCAGGCCCTTACCTTGTTGTTGTAGCGATCGACCTCTTCCATCACGGATTCGCCGTCGATCCAGCTGGCATACCAACGCTGATGCGTCCCGAGGTCGTGGCCCATCAGCTTGGCCGCAGCCCGCATGGCCATTCGGGTTTCGCCGAATGTTGCCCGCCAGCTGAACGAATGCCTCAACGAATATGGCGACAAATTCCTGTTGGCTTCGTCGGCCATCAACTTCTTCCACGCCTTGCTTCGGCAGAGCATCTGGTTGAAGCAGCTCCCCACATCCCGGAACGAGGTGGTGTGGTTCGGGTGGTTCTTGTCCATCACCCGATCGATCTGATACCGGAGGGCTTTGGGGAAACGCCCCATCTCGCCACCGGCTTCGATGAGTTGCAGCAGCCGACGGCCCTCATTCCTGCGGCCATCAATTTCCAGCGGGGCCACAACCCGGGTAGGCGGCTGCCGGTTCATGGTCCTGGCGTTCCGTTTGGTGCTGGTGACCTTGGCCACTCCATCACGCACGACGAGCGTTGCCAGCTCAGAGGGCCTGATACCCACATACCCGCAGACGGCAGTCGCAAGCATCAACGGGTAGTTGTCATCCAGCTTGATCAGGTCATCCAGAAGCGTCGTGAATTGCTCGGGCTTGAGTGCTGGGGTCTGACGTTCCTCTGCGCTGATGGTGGTTTTACCGACCAGCTCCTCGATGATTGACGCCGACGGTGGGCGGTAGCGGTCGGGCATTGCGCACCGTTCCACCCCATAGAGAAGGAAGCTCGACGCATCTTTCAGGTTGCGGCGGCGACCCTTAGAGCCAGCCTCCATCTGAGCGTGGGGCCCGGTCTCCTCACCGTTGGTGCCAATAAAAAACAGTTCCTTGAACCTCTCCATCACCGCCGTGCCGGTGCGTGGCTTCGGCTTGCTGTTCAGGACAGCCATGGTGCGATCCACCCGCAGCGTCCAGTCCTTCAAGGTGCTGGGCCGCAGTCCAGCCTTCGAAGCAAGGAACTTCTGGCGCACCACATCCCAGCCGGTGACCTCCGCCTCTTTCTTGGCGACGGGGTTATCCAACGTGTCGGCGTTGGTGACCGCTGCATCCTTCAGGTCGGTCTGGGGGGAGTCACGGATCACGTCCGCGATTGCAGCAACCCGATTCAGGATCAAGCGGGCACTCGACTTCTTCCACTCGAACGGGAGCATCACTGAACTGCGCTGACCGGCCTCGTTCCGGAAGGTCAACTTCGTGATTCCGCTGTGAACCCCCTCGGTCCGGAAGTGGCCACAGACGTTGAAGCCCTGGCCGACCTCAGCCTTGATCTGCTCCCGCAGCAGCACCGCCCACTCCTCTCCCTTTCTCAGCTTCGGCATGACCAACTGCTCAGCGTGTCCGTGCGCATAATCGTGCGCAAAAACGTGCGTAAAAGCAACCACAAGTGGCCACACCGACATGGTGGCCGTGCGCATGGATTCCCAATAACCCAGTACCAGTCTTGTCTCCTCCTAGCGTTTTCGGGGGTTTGAACTTCCGGGCTCTACCCCTTGCTGAGAATTGACCGACGGGCTTCTAAGCAGTCGGTCGCTGGTTCGAATCCAGCAGGGGGCGTTATGGCTTGAGGGGATTCAGCGAACGCTGAGTCCCTTTTTTATTGCGAAGCGCGGTGTGAAGCATTTCCCTCTGGCTGGTTTTGGGCGATGCGATCTTGACGCCTTCTTTGGTCACAATCTCGACGACCTTGTTCATGTCATCCCAGCCAGGTTTGCCGATCATGACCTAACGACAGAAATCGCGATTAGGCGTTGGCGCATGAACCGTACCGGCTTTCACTAAATGAGGTTTAGTTCTCCCTCTAAAACCGCATAGTTTTCATTTCAGTCGTGGCCATCGGTCTGGTCTGCCGTTAGGCGAAGGGTGATTGAATCACCAAGCACGTTCTAAGCAGTCCGCCAAGCGCTTCTCCCTGAGTCAGCCGTAGTTGGCTTGGCGAATCATCTCAAAATCGATCCCCACAACTTTCGTTAGAACGAAGTAAAGACCCCATGCTGCGACGTTGGCTCCGATGACCCAGGCAAAAGTCGTTCGTCTGGCCTTTCTGCTTTCTTCGTCCATGCGTCAATGTTTCTTGATCTTGAGGCTACGGAAGGAGGGGACTCCATGTTGAGTTTTCCCTGGGTTGGGCACATGCGGAAGCGCTGATTGACACCCACAAGGTTGATGGCCTTGCGCAAGCCGATCCGGTCTTGGCCGCAAAGATAAATGGAAGTGACGTTTAGACGCTTCCATTCATAAAGCTATCTCTGCTTCAACAAATGCACTCAAAAAGTACGAGTTTGGCATCACATAGAGGATGCTTGGCTTCCGCCTTAATGTCCGATCAGGCTGCAGCTTGGCATGTTGATCAATCCATGAGCGGCCTTGCGTGTGTCGTCCATTGGCTGAAGCACGGTGCTTAGCGTTTCGGTATCACGGATTGCTTCAAGAATTAGGATGTTTCCAAAACATACGATTTGTAAGTTCCAGGACTCGAAGCCAGGGAGAGTGAAGTTCATGGAAGCGAGATGGGTTCGATGGATGACCATCTCTCGAATCCATGGCTTCTGTGATGACAGGTATCCAGCTCTGCTGTGATGTTGCTCACGTTGCTTTTCATCCTTTCACCCATGTCAATGTCGATGCGAGTGTCTTCTGTTGTATGAAATGCCTCTTGCTGCTTGTTTCGCTGATGGGAACATCAGCCCTGGCTCAGAATTTTCAAACGATTGATCGCGTTGATGGTTGGTTGATTGAGCGCAAGGTGGATCGTGAACAAAATCATGTTTGCCGTGCATCGTTGCCTGGTGGTGGATCGTGGTTCTCTGCCCGGGTTCGTCTGGATCTCAATGACGCACTCGTGGTTCCAAAAGGATTGACCACACCCAATACGGCATCGGTTGATTCGGCGCGTAAGGCGCTGCATCTGTGCCGATCCAGTCTTCTCTACTTCTAAGCAGATCTGCGCTGAATTAGCTGGGGGCTTCGTGGGGGCTGGGTGCTCTGAAAGCGCTGTATTGGTTCTCAGGATTTCCCAAAGATCTTCTCCAGAGCATGACGTTCGTTTTGGAGTGAATTGGCTCCCCTTGGTTTTGAATCGCCCATGGGTCTTGGCTGCCGTGGACGATTTAAAAAGACCTTGCTGAGCCACCAAACCTGAAGGCTAAGAAACAGGACAGCCACCAGCCCCAGTGCAATTGCGCCCTGCATTAGTAGTGCTTGCCCCGGTTCTCAATGGCATCCCGTTTAAAGCACTCCAACTCCTCAGGCGTATGAAGCGGAGGCTTCTGCGTTTTGCCTGTCAGTCGCTTAAGAAGCCGTAGGAGACGTTTCATTTCGTCAGTTTGGCTCGGGCCTTGCAGATGGGGTTTGTGCTGATCTCGACTTGCAGTGTTTCACCACTGCGGTTCCACAGAGCAGGGTCAAGGTTATGTCTCAAGACAGGCGCTTGAAACGTGGGCCGTTACCCCATGGACCAAGCCAGAGATAGCGCTCTGTGACCTGTTTGAGAGTGCCCCATTTCTGGCGAACAGTGGTGCCACGGATCGTCAGCACGTCGTCTTGAAAATCCAGCTCCAACAGCGTTCCCATCAGAAGCTTCGGCATCGGTTCCGCATCAATGACCCTGGTCACCAGTCCAACCCACCAGCCAGATAGCTCCAAAATCATCTTGAATGCCAGGCTCCAACTGGACCTTGGCGTACTGGCTGGGGCTCTCCTCATGAATTTGGCAAGCCACTGTCTTGCTGTAGCGGCTTACAACATCCTGTGCACTTAGCCCTGGCTCGTTGGCCATCACCACTCGCATTGGAGAGATGGCAGAAAGCACAGCTGCCAAGATCGCAGTCTTGGTTCCCATCAACGAGCAGCAACAGCTTTCTCTATGTAGCAATCATTCTCAGGGCTGTTCCAGGACAGAGTTGGCGCGTGCAGCTTGCCTCTAGGGCGCGTACAAAGCCAACGTCTTATTGGTTTCCTTCTTTATTCCGTCTAGCCCTGGTTTTATTGCAAAGGTTGCTTGTTTAAAGATGTGCTTATCAGCTAACAATCATAGCTGGAAGGAAAATGTCCCTGAGGTTCTCCACTCGTCGATCGAAATTGAGCTGATGGGGCATTTAGTCACAGGAACCAATGGCACGTTTGGAGCCGCTGTTTAGGAACAGGAAATGCCGAAGGACTATTAAAAAGTGGTAAAAACTTTGTTGACATTAAGTTGCCACGCTATGGTAGTTAAAATGGATGTAATTATGGATCTCCGTACGGCAGGAGTAGTTATCCAGATCCTTAAATTGATGGCTGTGTCGGACGGGAATATGGCACCTGAGGAGCAGGAGCTCTTGGAATCTCTTAGTAAGCGTTATCTCAAAGAAGCCGCCATTCCGTCTTGGGCTGCAGCCTTCAGCCATCCCAATGATTTGGAGGTTTTGGCGGAGGAGATCCCTGAAGAATGTAGAGCTCTCACGGCAAAATTGTCCTACATGGTGATTGCCTCCTCTCGGGATGCTTACCAATTCACTGTTAACTCCGATGAGCAAAAGGCTTTTGCCCGTCTTTGTGACGCTCTTGCCCTTGATCAAGACACTCAGAACGAGCTGATTGTGGAGGCGAAAAATGAGCTCGCTAAACGTCCGGGCCTATGGGAAGTCCTGTCTTCGAGTTTTTCTTCTCCATTCAGAATGGGCGATTCCCCAGGCCCATAAAGATCGCGATGGATTGTGTCCAGGCCTTCTTTCATTCAGCGGCTGCCCTGCCTTAGCCCTTCCCCCAGATTGACTCTCGGTGTCACCAGGGTTTTCATGACGCCAGGTGTGCGGAGACTCTCCTCCTGTTGAAGCCGTGCTGCATCTGCTGGGGAGGTAGCCGCGACGACTCTCAAATGGCGATCGACGGACAAGAGGACAATCGGCTAGGTGGTCCAGTCTGCCAGGCGAAATCCAGAAAGCGAGGCTTTCTCAGGTGCAAATGCCTCGCTGTGGAGGGGCGTGAAGCCTGCAGGGCGGCGACGGAGGCTGAACCATTTTTATTTCGCTATAGATAAATAGAAGTATTGCGCTGGCGCCTAAAAATGTTCACTGTTAAGCGTTTTTCATGAAATTGAGTAAACAGATCGCTCATAATGGCCAGATTGATAGTTTTCTAAATATTGGAGCTTCAGATTCCCTTTAGATTCTTTGGAGCGTTGCTGGTGGGTTCCTCCCTCCTTTCTATGGCAAGTTCGAAAAAAGAGTTGGCACTGCTTGGAAGCACGTTCCTTTTTGGTTATGGGGCCTTAGAGCTTGCGCTGCGTTTCGGTGGTTACTAAGACCACCCTCCAGCCCCAATGGCTTCACGCGTTGACTGGGATCTCTTTTGTCGAGACCCCCTGATTCGTTCAATAGCGTCTGTAAGAACTAGCTAAAAGGCGAAGCCGACTAGCTCGCGACTGACTGTGTGGCGGCTGCATTCTTCTTGCTGAAAGATGTTGCCGACTAGAATCAAAGGAAAAGAATCCGTGAATAAAGCTGCCGCGCTCCCCCTTCTTTTTCTTTTTGCTCAGCCGCTGAGCGCGCATGCGACAGAGTTATACGGTCAGGAGTTTTTTCAAAGTCCTCCCAGAAATATTTCGATCCACAATTCATATTCCAACGCCTATCAGAGGTCCTATCCCGTTATCTCATTGGAGCTACCCGCAGATGCTGGGGCGAATCTCAAAAGAATTGCCTTGTCGCAAATTAATGGCACTGAGAAGTGGAAATGGCGAGGTAAGGATCTCTCTGTTTATTCTGGCTTTTATGATATGCGTAAGCGTGGAGAAAAGGGTCTTGCAAGTCTCCAGTCCCATGATGAGAGTGGAATCACTGAGATCATCTTCAGCCCTTCCATTAAGCCTGGTCAGATTGTTAGTGTTGTGATCCCAAGTATTAATCCCAGGCAGGGAGTTTACGAGTGGTCGGCAAGTTTTTATCCCGAATCTCCTTCCCTACCGCCCTCGCAAACGCTTGGCCCGGTCCTGCGTTTGGACATTTATAGAGCAAACATTCGCTTCTAATCGTAATGGCAGTTGATTCCTTTGATGGAGTGCTGTTTCTTTTGCAAAATCTGCTAGCGGTTGGATTGGTATGGGGCTGGCTGGGAATTTCAGGGAGTCTGCCCTTGTTTCTAAAAGGATTCAATATGGTTTAGGCGTGGCCTAACCAAGAGCTTTTATGACTTCTAGTCGAATCACACAGCTCCTTTTGGCGGCTCTGGTGATTACGCAAGTGCCCAATTGCATCAGTTTCATTCAGGCTCTCAATCGCTATGAGTCGCCTGAGGCTGCGCTTAGGGCTTGCAATCAATGGGCGGAGAGTGCCGGTCAATACACCGTGAAGAGAACAGGGATTTGGACCAGTTACGCGCAGTCTCCAGTGCGCTTGTGCCGTAAGGAGGGCGATCACTACGTTGGATCTGAGATTCCTCTGGATGGAGCCAAGAAGATTGGCCAACGCCCTGATGACCCCAAAGGTTTTCTGTTTGACAGTGTCCCTAAAGCCGAGGATTCAGGGAAGCGTTGGGGTTTTAGGCGCAACAAGTGGTCAATCACCATTCCTCTTTGAAGTAACGATCCCGTTGCACACCAGAAACCCAAGGTCTGGCAGGGCTTGGGAAGGGCTTGACCAGCCGATGCAGATGCCCTAGAACGCGAGCAGTGGTTCAGGTGTACTAGTGAGTGTTGATCACCCTCTCCAGGGCAAGAGTCCGTTTGCGAGCCAGGATATTCCCGCATTTTTGAGCGTTAGTTCTGGTGACTTTGTCATCGTGCAGGCGGAGAGGCGGGTGGCTCGAAAGGTCGATGAGAATTGGTGGATGGGACAGGTGGTGTTCTGTGAGGGGGGAGCTAGGGATCCGATGGTGAACACAATGTTTCAAGTTTCAGATGTCGATGATGGCGTGATTCATTGGGTGAACGGTGATGAGGTCACGCACATTGTCCGATCACTGGATGGTCTGCAGCTGATGGCATAAATCACGAGTTTTTGATGGTAAGGGCCTTGCGGATCCCTTTCTTAAGCAAGAGGCTTCACTCTAGTTTGAGATTTTATTGGCAATAGTCGATGACCAATTGAGTGGTGCTATCCGTTGTGGAGATGAGTAAACGAGGCGGTCATTAAAGGTGTGAATAGTTTTCTCTCTAGGCCTTCTTTCTTGGAATTTTATTGCTTTTCCTCAAGGTTGAGCTGAATCCCCTTCTTTGCATGCTGTCAGGGTCAGTCCTTGAGGCCCCAGGTTTCTTGCAGGTCCACCAGCTGTTGATTGGCAACGCTGAAATAGTCGATGGCGAGTAAGTCCTGCTTGCATTCCCGTCCGCGCCGCAGGGCGTGGGCGACTCGCTCCGGCGTGCCCGCGCTAGAGATTTGGTGCGGATGGCTGCCGGCGACGACACTGTCAAAGAGTCCTCCCTCGTACATCGCCATCACGCCTAAAAACCAGAGCGTTGAGCCCGGGACGCTGCTGCTGGCAGCTCCAAATGCGGCGTTCTCTACCTCTCCGATGACATCCACGTTGTATCCACCCAGGACGTGAAGCCAATCGTGATGCGCAAGGGCGGCATTGGCACCGCCGAGCTCCCCAGGGGTGGTGAAGCCATGGCTCTGATAGTGCTGCCAAACAGCAGCTCCTAAAGTGCCTGCGGGTAGCTGGGCAAGGGAGCGCCATTGAGCGGCCAGCTCGGGATCTTCCTTCACCGTGAAGGTCCATGCTTGCGACCCATGCTTGCGACCCATGCTTCTCGAGGAGTCCTTCAAATTCGGCTTTTTGCAGGTCCTCTTCTCCCATCCAGAACAGCCGATAAAAATCACTCTGGGCTTGAGCCCTGGCTTGGGTGGCCACATCTCGGGCCAAGACAAGGGATCGATCGTGGACGTTGAGTTGCTCTGCCCAGTGTTCCAACGACCGCTCCAGTTCGGCTGGGATGGGATTGACCATCATTTCTGTCAGGACGAGCAGCTCGATCAGCTCTTGCCGCTGTAAGGGGTCTGGAAAAATCACTCCGGCTTCTGCCACGCTCAGGCCGCGGATTTGTTCGAAGTTGATCTCCACGTCCAGAAGCTCACGGAAGATCAAAGACAGGAAGTGGGGCTGGAACGCTGAACACCAACCACTGGGGAGTCGCATGGCACCGACAACAGCGGCTGCAAGTTCTTCGGCTTGTGCGATGGAGGTATGAGCGAGAAACATGCTGCCGAAATTCCCTGTTGGTTCGCTACTTTGACTGGAGAGGGAAGAGCACTCGGGAATGGAACAGGGAAAACAAGCTGAGATCTGATTCCGGTGCATGAAGCCCCTTGGCTCGCATGCGTGTGCTTCCTAGATACCGAGCCCTTGAATCCATGAATGCTGGATCGCTAGGTGTGTTTGGATCACCAGCTGAAGCTCTAATTTGCTCGAAAGCATGGCCAGAACATCAGAGATTGACGGATGTCTTGAAGGGCTTTGGGATTGAAGCCTGTTTGGCTGATTGCGCAGGATGGGGCTGTTTCTGATTCGCCTCAATACGGCTTGATTAATGCAATGATTCCAGATTGAACACGGTCAACGCAGCTTTGCCATCCGGTCGACGCTAGAGCCGATGATCTCAACAACGAACGCTTCCATGCCGTCGTGATCGATGCCAGGATTGAGTCGAAAGAGGAACGCATTCACCCAGGCCGTTTCTTTGTAGTTGATTTCATGGCCCCGGTCAACAAATCCTGGCTTTTGCCGAAAGAGATGCAGTAGCACCTCCAGCACATCTTGGGATGAGAGATTTTCGGGATCGATAAAAGGTAAGTTCTCCCTAACTTCCATCAATGAAATCGAGGCCGAATAGTCGAAGTCTTTTGATATCACTTCAGATGGAGAGGCGTCGATTCTTGAAGATCGTAGCGATCGCTCCCTCTCAGCCAACACTGGAGCTCGATGGCTGGATCGCCAACCAGCACTACTTTGTGTTGAGGACCTTCCAACCTAAGTAGCCGGTTCCGCCAAGGACAATGATGGGAAGGATGGCTTTGATGAATCCCAAAGCCACCCAAACCACCAAGAGCCCTGCGCCGATCCTGAGACCGGTGTTCTTCACCATCGCTTGGCTTTCGTCAGTCATCGTTTCCCATTTTGGTAATGACATGTCTGCATCTGCTGTGTCTTCCCTTTATGCCCCAATCTTTGCTTGGTGTCATGTTTTTTGCGCGAACCGGCGTGAAAGTCACTGATGTTCAGCGCTGGCGCTAGGCAAGATCAGGTCGGGTCAATGCATTAAATGAAATACAAATCAATTATGTTGTAGGCCTTGTGAATCAAGACGTTTAAAGATAGGGATTGATGTTAAAAGTGGTAAGTCAATGGAAACCAGTGGATGGTGACCGGGAAATGGAAAAGGATGATCTCATGTGATTTGCTTCGCTACATCGATAGCGTGGTTGGGAGAACCTGTCGTAGCGATACTAACTAGTAAAGAAAGATTGATTGAAGGATTGAAGTAGCATTTGCTGCTGGTTACCCAGCCGCTCGATTAAAGCCAAAATGAGAACTTGTCTGTGCTTCTATCTCTTGACGCATTCGCGAAATAGCTTCTCTTGCGAAAGCCTTTTCATTTTCTTGGGCTGTGATGATGGCTTTGGTGATTTCACGTAGTTTGCCGATGTCGTCGCAAGCGTCAATGTCTCTGAAAGCCGCTTCGAGCTGAAACTTTTGTTCAATCGACAAGCGATGATTGGTCATTGGCTCGATAAGTCTTTGAAAAATCTATTGGGTTTTGTTCCTTAACGGTTGTTCGGTTAGAGGTACGGTTTGAAGGTTTCACTCCTAACTGTTTCAACGGTGCTTCGGCCTGTTCACCATCAAAGTGGATTTCGACGTTGAGAGGGTGGCTTAGGGTCGTTAGCAGCGACATCAACATCCGCACCTTGCGAAGAGACTCGGACTGATATGAATTTTGAGCTCAACGGGACAACGATCCATCTCGATCGTCCTAGTGATCGAGCTGTTGTTCAACGCGTTGCAATTCATATGCAGCGTCGCATTCTTGAAGATGATTGGAGGCCCTATGCCTCGAAGCCTGAGGCCTTGCGTGCTTGGGCCAAACTCGGAGGAATTCGCTTGAAAGTGCTTCAAGCCTTGGATTTGGTCGAGTAGGTGATTGGCCATGGGCATGATTCATGGCTTCCTAGTGGATATCTCATCCTTTGCTCAGTTAACACCATCAAAGAGCGAGATGATAAAAAAAACGGAGAGAAGCCATGATTTGTCCTCGTTATGGATCGTCTACCTGTGGTCCCAAATGTTGCTTAGCAACAGCAGAAGTCTTTTCTATGTACACGCAGAGTGAACCTGGCTTTATGAGCTTTTGTCCAGTTGCTTCCCGCTTGAGTGAGTGGATCGTGGATGACAAGTCTTGGAGGCCTGCAGCCATCAAAACCTGATGATGGCTGAAATCTTTACTTCAGGTACGCCATTTCCAACCTCGTCGGTTTTGGTTCTGATGGCAATGCGCGATTGCACCGATGCGTGATCCACCCGTCTAAGCCACACTTTGTGTATCGAAATCGGAGGAGCCATGACGGCCGACACTCCACCTGAGCAGATCACAGAAGCAGCCTGACCAC
>Ga0129348_1000354_pt1 | contig 16464 bp, 18 predicted proteins | sample CPBDNA_4_FD_94424 | JGI IMG/M metagenome (GOLD analysis project Ga0129348, IMG submission 94424) | Freshwater to marine salinity gradient microbial communities from Chesapeake Bay, USA - CPBay_Sum_27_0.8_DNA | ecosystem: Environmental > Aquatic > Marine > Coastal | place: USA: Chesapeake Bay...
CCATTTGCCTGTTTCTACAGAATTATCAATTGCCAAATTAAAAGTAGCATCGTCACTATTAATAAATGTGCCGCCAAGTTTAGCACTACCAGTTGCATACACATTTAATGATACTAAAGTTAGCACCGCAACTACAAACATAAACAATACTGCTTTTTTAATTCTACTCATTATTCCAAATGTTCCTTTTCTATTGGCTCTAGATCTTCTGCTGTTTCTAATACAAAATTTTCCTCTTCAGCCGCCCATTCTAACCTACTTTCTAATATACCAAATGCTTCATTTAACTCTATGCCATCTGGGTCCATTATCCAATAATCATCACTTTTATCTGATATTGTTATACTTTCCTCTAATGTACCTGCAAAATCCATTGATGGTTCATAATACATCAAGTCTGCACTAAAGTCTGGATTGTTTTCTAAGAATGTTCTAATTGCTCCTGTAGGCGGACTCCAAGCACTCTGAAAGTTACCAGTTAAATGTGCGTGGTCCGGACCGTCAGGTTCATACTCGAAATATTGTACTTCGTCTTCGCTAATTTCCCACTTAGTTCCCCAAGTGTTTACTGCTACATTGTAGTCCCATTCTCCAATAGGGCAAAGTGTTTCCAACATACCTTTAGTTGAAAAATCTTCTTGTAACTTTTTAAGTTCCTCAGCAGGACCTTCTATATGTATGTGATTATCGCACCAATTAGGCATCATCGTCTCCTTTCCAACCTTTAATTTCTATAGGACCGCCATTTTTCAAATTCAAATAACCCAGTACACTTACAGTAATTAAAAATATTGCTATTGCTATAATATCGAATGTTGTTATATCTTCAAACATAAAAATTATCTAAATCTCCTTGATGTTTGTCTGCAACTTCTATAGTCTCAACGTCATCTTCAGTGACACCACAGTCATTACATTCAAACCCTCTTTCAGTTTGTGTAGGTCCACTGCTTTTGCAATCGTGATACCAAAACTGTAACTTATCATTTATTATACCAGAATTCTTGGCAGATGTCAAGTCCTTATTTGACAACTTTGTCTCCCACATATTCTGAAAAGTCTGTGTATGCATCTCTACTTCTTAAATCGTGTAAACTGTGACACCATACACCACTGTTAGAACCTTTAAAATGTTTATCATCTAGTTTAATTGTGGCGTTGTAATTGTGTTGGTTTATATATGGTAGAGGTACACTAATCATACTAACAAACTTGTTGTATTCTGTCCAACTATTTTGTAAAACGTCTTCGGCATATTTTACATTGTAATCCAATGTTACCCAATAACCATATGCTAATAAGTCCAAGATAGTCTTATTCCATTCTAACCAATCATCTCTAGATTCAGGAGCAAAACAATAACCACACCCTAAATAAATGTGATTCACTTTGTGTTTTTTAGCACGTTTATCGATATCCTTAGCACTTTGGCATCCAACTACAAATAAAGTTTCAACACCCTTTAGGGGAGTGTTCTCAACTTCTACGCCTGTGAAGTAAGTTGGATTTTCGCCAAAGTTTTCTCTACCATCTATTGTTGCCATTTTATATAACCTCGTGAATATGTTTTACTTCTATCATTTGCATCTTCAAATGCCTGTTCTAGTTGTGTGTCTCTGTCGTATTCTGTTGTCCATAGTGTGCTGGTATCTATAGTGCCGTCTCTAACTAGTTCCACTCCTAATACCATCGAATCTATAAAACTTGCATCTCTAGGACTAGGGAATAGTATCTTTTTATTTTCCCATAACATTTTACTAGTATCGATATTCATATTTTCTGTTTTTTCTGCACATATCAGATGTACGCCATTTGTTTTTAACATATCTAATTCGTTAATGTATTTAGGATCTGAACTGATATCAAATACAGCATCAAATATAAAATTACCATTGTCTAAATCTGTTTGTGTTAAAAATGTACATTTTGTTTTGTTCCAGAATTTTTTATTACTTTTACCAATTACATAAACGTTTGGCTTACTTGGTAATGCAAACTCTAAAGTTTTATAAACTACCTGTGCTAAAAAGCCAGTCCCAATAATTAAATATTTCTTTCTCTTAAAAAATGTTTTAGGTTGACCCATAAACATTCTCAAATAGTTATCTACTATGTTAATACCACAAGCAACTGGCTCTATGATATATTTAGGATCTGCTTCAGGAACTTTAACATAAGTGCCATATTTTGCAATATATTCATCTGCAAATCCAGGCTCTCCTCTTGTAGCAACATAATCTCCCACCTTAAAACCTATATCAGGATTTGCAACTTCTGTAATTACTCCCAAGCATTCGTGTCCTTGAATCTCTTTTGGTAATGTAATAAAGTCTCCATTATACATAGCAACATCACTTCTGCAGACACCTGTGTAAATACTTTTAACTTTAACATCGTCGCCTGTTAATTTAGGTAACTTATATGTAGTTTCTACTATATCTTGGTTACCAGTAGTATAAAATAATCTATTAGTCATTCTCTTTATATTCCTCTAACTGTTTGTGTATCCATAAATCAATTTGTTGATGCCACTCATATGGATCGTTTGGTGCTTCTTGTAGCATTGTGCCATATGCTTCATTTGGACATAATCCAAAGGGCCATCTAAGACTAGAACCATCTACAAAATTAAGATTAATAGATTGGTCATCTATGCCTTCTTTCCAACTTGCTTGTATAGTAATAGGTATGTTGTTTAAACTATAAATGTCTACAGCCTTGTCACAGACGTCGTATACGCCATCTTCTTTGTATACGCCATATGCAGTACCACTTATATTTTCTAAGTTCCATTTTTGTACCTTCCAACTTGAAAAACGTTCAAACTGATTAGGCTCTTCATCAAATAAATGTAACATAAAACAGTAAAGATGTGGAAATAAATCGTGTGCAACTCCTCCCCAAGCAAACTTACTGTTTGTACTCCAGTTACCTGGATTAGGTATCCTGTCTTTGTTTAACCAATTTATAGTAACATCTGTGACATCATACTGCCCTGAAAACTCATCTAGTATTCCATAAGTGTCTCTATACAAATTATTCTTTACTAACATTATTTTGCTGTTAGGAAATCTATCTATAGCATCTTGCCAGTCTTGGGCACTAGGCAAACCAGGCTTCTCTACAAAAATATTTGTAACACCTGCTTCGCCTAATTGATTTAATAATTCTAAATGTGTGTAATTAGGAGTGCAAATTACAGCCAATTCAAAATCATTATTTGAAATTGCATCATCTAAGTCCTCATAATCAGGATTAGTAAGAACATTGTGCTTGTCAACAGTTACAACATCATACCCAACTTTTTTCAGTTGTGGTAAGTATACATTGTAACCTATGCCGCCAAGTCCTACTAATACTGCTTTAGGCATTTTTAAACTCTGCCTCCAGGTTTGCTAACACTTCATCATTTTCATCAAATGAATTATCATCTGCTTCTGTAACTTCTTCCTCAAATAAACTTTGGAATAATTTGTTATTGCCATCTTTATGAGGATTATTGTTTAGTGCTTCTAAGAATAATGTTGCTTCGTCGAGTAGTCCGTGTGGGTCCTCACTAGCAAAAAGTTCTTGTACAAAAGTATTAAAGTATAGAATGTTTCTAGGAACCCATTGACTAAACTCTTTACTTTTATCACTTCTTTTAACTCTTTCCCAATTTCTCCAATCTGGTTGATACTCTTGCATTTCAATCAATGCTAATTGATTTGCTCTTTGAACTGCTCTGATGTGCATATAAACATTGTGTATCATTAAAATACCGTATGTAAAACTATCCCAACTTGTTTTACCTTCCTTACCAATTTTGTTTAACATACCAGGCTTGTACCAGTTTACATCTTTAACTTTTGTTCTAAGACCAATTGGACTTTCAAAAGGAAATGGTAAATCTCCAATATTTTCACTATTAAGTTTGTTATCAAAACATTTGTCCATTAAGTAACTTTGTCTGTCTGCACTTAATATAGTTTGTGAGTAAACTAAACCATTTGCACTACTGATAAACGGACTTGCACTATCAAAACTAATAGTAATATTAGGATTAATCTTTCTAAGTTCTCTTTGAATCACAGTAAACATTACTGCCCAATCCAACTTACTTGTACCAAGATAATGTATCCAATCTTTACCTTCAATTTTACCTTCATCTCTCATCACAATAAGACGTTTGAGACACATCTTCATATCTCTCATATGGTTACCACCCATTGCCCACCCTTCAAACGGATAGTCTTTTACTGCGTCATACCATATACTAGCATCTTCCCAATGTGTGCCTTGCAACACATTTAAGAATTTTGTTTTGCCTTGTCTGTGTTGTACAAAGAAATCATTGTTGTGTAATGTACATTTTAAACATTCATCAAAATCTTTAAGTCCTGTACGTTCCCTTAGTTCAGGCTTACTTGCCCAACTAGGTACATCAAGTGTCATACTCCAATCTGCTGTATGCTCTAACCAGTTTAAAATTTTGTGTCTAACTTTGTCAGCATCACCTTTGTATCCAGGATCGCCAGGCTTTTCAAAAAAGTTCTCCCAGTCAAATTTAATAACACCTTTACCAATTTGGAAACCGCCTGAGTCTCCTAGTATCATAGTGTTTTCTCTATCACGTTTTTGAATAATGTATTCTAATTCGTTACTTCTGTCTATGTCTAAGTAGGCGTGTCCTGCCGAGTATAAACCCATATTATACTTAAAGTAACCTTTGTCATAGTCTAAAAAGTTTAGACCTTCAAAGCCGTGTTCGAAGCCTTCTGGAATCCTGCCATCAGGGATATAGCCTTCTATATGTTTACATCTGCCAAGCAGTTCTGTATAGAAACCACTAATAGCAGGCAAATAGACTGCTGAATCACCTATGTGTTTGGATAAATCCATTTTAACTCCTTGCTGGTAAGATGTATGTATATGCTCCTATACCACTGTCGATATCGATTTGCATTGCTCCTGCTTCACTGAAACTTACTACACAATTACTGCTATCACTTAATCTAAGAATAGTAATAACTTTAGATAGTTCCCAACTCCAGGTACCTTTTAATTCACCTTCAACATTATCGTTGACTGGTATTTTAGAACTGTCGCCATTTTGTTGTCCTATAATAAAGTGTAGTAATCCATCTTCTACTTTAGGTGTAAAACTGTTTTCATACACACCTAAGATGTTGTTAAAGAAGCCTAAGTCTTTTAAGTTCTTCTGACTAGGCACAAAACTAACGTCCCATTCAACGTCTCTCATTTTAACGTCTTTTAACTGCTGGTTAACTACGTCTGCTAACATAAAGCGGTACTTTGCATTATGCCCTTCTGCACTTTTAAACTCAACTTCAACTGGAATATCTTCTCCGTTTCTTTCTTGTTTATTAATGCTAACAGTTGCGTCGTCACTATCAAAGCCTGGAAACTTTAATAGTCCATCAATAACTGTCATTCTACTTAATCCTATTGTTGCGTCAATAAAGTCGCTAATTGGATTATGTAATTTACCCTGTATGATGACGGTTTTATCTTGGTCCATAGCAGAAATTGTTGTTTCTGTGTCTGTTCCAGATACCTTCACCATTTCAACAAATCCTAATGCGTGGGTATGCTTTAGGATGTCTTTAAAAATATCTTTTATCATTAGTTCACTCCTGTAATTTAGATATTATACATTTATTATTTAGAAAAGTCAATGTCTTTTCCCCCATAATTTTAGTCTGAGAATGTAAACAAGTCGTGGAATGTGTTACTAGTCTGTATTTGACTGAAATCCCATTTTAATACACTCAATAAATTTTGTACCTTTTTGTCTATTACTTTCTTCTCCATATCATCTTCGTCAAACGGTAACTTCTTAAACCATTCAGGTAATTGTAATTCATCTGTAGGATATGCAATACTGCTGAATCCCATATTGTTTGTTTTTAAACTACACACAATTACTTTCATACCGTCAGTAATTTTCATACTGTAGTTGTCTGACTGTGCTTGTAACATATTATTCCAATTTATACTTGCCCTGACGTGTCCTGGAATTGTTGTTGATTTTTTCTTTGCACCATCATTTTTAATTGATTCTAACCTAAATAAAGACTGGCTGTTGCCTGGTGTTTGTACTGTTTTGTTATAAAGTGATGTATAGTTTGTTAAATTATTAACACGTTTAGGCATACCTTTACGCCAAGGGTCCATACCTTTAAATCCTTCTTTGAATGTCCGAATATCTGCCATTATAGTTTTTTCGTCGCCGCCGTCGAGTGTTTTAGCAAGTATATCTTGTAAAAAATCTTGAACAAACTCTGGAGTATCACTTCGCTTGATATCTAACCCCATAATCTTTAGTTTACCACCTTCAGGCCTCCAGCCTTCCAAGTCTAGTACATTAATAGCATATCTTTTCTTTGTGATAAACAATCCTGCTCTACCAACTACTTCTCTGCCTGCTTTAATAACATCGCCTTGATGTGTAGGCACGTTAAAGTCATTTTTCATAAAATTAGGAAAACTATCACTAACAGTATTAGAAATAGTATCATACAACTCAGTTGCCATTTCTAAATCCATTGTTGTTCCTTCAGGCAATGCAGGTGCGGCTGTAAAATATACCGAGTCTGTATCACCATATATAATTGTTGCACCTTGATGATTGTATTCTCCGGTGAGCAGTCTATTTGTTTCTGCACCCATATGACGTGTGATACGTCTACCTGTAAGTGTAGTACTTTGTCCTATTCTCATATCAAAGAACCTACAACCTGCATTAAGTATCGCACCATACAAACTGTTCAAGTTAATCTTTTTGACCAATTGTCTTTTATCATAGAATGCAATTTGCTCTGGATCTGTTTGTTCTTTCTTTTTAGCCTGTAGTTCTTGCCTTTCTGAATACCAACGTTCAAGTAATCCAGGCACAATGCCTTGTACATCAGTTCTAAACAAAGTGCCATTGGCACTCAAACACCAAGGTTGATTACTGTTAAATACCAAATTATAAACATCAGCACCAGTTACTTCATTGCTTGTACCATCTTCCATATCAAGTATAATAGGTCTGGTAACATCTTTGCTCATAACAAGTTCATACTCGTTACTACCAAACTTACCTAACCAAGCATCAGCAAAACTCTTGCCTTCGATTGTCATTTTGTCATTAATTTCTTTTTCAGTATGATCAGGTCTCAACTGACCTACTACTGTTTCAGGTGCCATATTTAATGCTCTAAACACACTAGGATATAGACTGTTTAAATCCATTGAACCTACCCAATCGTGCAAACCTTTTTGTGGGAAAGCAACAAAGGCACCTGCCGCCTGTGTGTTCTCTGGACGTTCTCTTAATCTATCTGGAACTACCACACCACGTCTATGTGCTTCATTAATTATTGCTTGTTCTGTTGTTGCTACCGCACCCATTGTTGTTGGCAGTAATACAGTATTATCGTGTGCAATAGTATTTGCTAAATCAATGAACTGTAGTTTGTCATCAATCTTTTTCAACAACATAGTATCCTGAATGTTATATTCTAAGAACAATTCAAAATCGTGATTGTAAAGCCTATCTAAACTTCCTTCATACGGAACTTTCTTTTCACCTACTTCCATTTCACCGATAAAGTCCAATCTGTAACTGTGCCTTTCTTCATAGTTGTACTTTCTATAAAGTTCCAAATAGTCCAAATGAACTCTACCAATCAAATCATATGTTTCTGTTTCTCTTCCGTGATTGATATACTTTCTTTCCTTGGGTAACATATCCCATAAACACATCTTTCTAGTTTCGCTTTTACCTAACACTTTGATAATACGATTTATTGTGTAAGGAATATCATAACCTTCTGAATTCCAACCACTCAATATGTCAGCATCCTCTATCAATACTAAAAACTTTTGTAGCAGTTCTTTTTCGTCTTTACATATAATAGTGTTGCCTACTTTGTCTGCAATTTTGTTTGCTTGTTCGTTATCTAACGACTTAGGAGCAACTGCTAGACAAACTATAGCATCACACCAGTTTAACACAACGGCTACCGCTGTGATGGGCATAAATGCGTCTTGTGGGGAACTATACCCTCTTTCAGGGTCAAAGTCTACCTCAATATCAAAAAATGCAGTATGTAGTTTTGGTGCTTCGACACCTTGATAGTGGTCTGAAATAACCCGATTGATTGGACGTAAATCACTTTCAAAAAGTTTTTTACCTCTATTGAATGCTATGTTTTTTTGGAAATCTTTGTGAGTAGAGCAAGTAATTTTGGTTACAGAGTCACCATAAATGCTTTTGTATTTGCCCTTTGGATCTTCTACATAAAAATAATATCTAGCCGGATGTTCTACATATTTACGTTTACCATCTATGCGTTCGACAACATTTACTTTATTCTTTTGTTTGTCATAATACGCATCAACGTAACTCATATATCAACTCCGAGCACCACTTCAGGCTGGCACAATACCAAATATTAAAAATTAATTATAGCAAAAACTTTGACTGTTGTCAATTATAATGTTTTGCCAACTACTTCTAAGATAGTTTCAAGTTCATCAAACTTATCTCTTTCTTGTCCTAAGGAAGCCTTGTGGGCGACTCTAATTGCTTTGTTTAGTGTACCTGCATTTAGATCCATTTCTTCTGCGATTGCTTTAACTGTATCACGAAGTCCTTCTTTGAGGGCGTCCATTTCAAAATGAACTTGCATACCTTCGTTGACTAATTTCTTTAGCCTTGCGACTTCTTCTTGATTAAATGTTTTATTAAATGCCATTTATTTCTCCCTGTGTATGTAATTATCTGTTTAGACTATTATATAGTCTAAGAATTGGTAAGTCAATAAATATTTGTTAAACTGTGGTACTTGCTTCAAATTCGAAGTCAAGTTCTGGGAATTCTTCTAATAATTCTTCTGAAATATCTTCACCTTCAGATAATGAGATATCGTCCTGTAGTAGTATCTCGTATGCAAACAAATCCTCTTCTTGATAAACTAATACATCAAATTTATCTTCTTCGCCACTAGACACTTGCATCATCTTTTTAGTGTCTGCTAAACTGTTTACAATATTAAAATACTTAGTAATGTCAGGCCCAGCCAACTTCTCTTTGGTTATGAGCCTGCAAAAGTTTTTTATAAACTTATCTTCCATTACAATTACTTACCTTTGCTAAATGCTTGTGCACCAAAGAATGCGGCAACGATACCTGCTACTGCTACAAAGTAGGTAGCCGCCATATCGCCTAGTATTTTACTAGCACTTTCTAATCCAAATAGAACTGCTAATACTACTGCAAATGGATATAGAAGCATACCACTTAGTGCAAACCAAGCCATACTTCTTTGTGCATCTCTCATTGCATCTAAATCTTCCAGTTCTTTTCTTTTGAACTCTAGGTACATTTGCTCTTCTGCTTTTGAAACCTTTCCATCTCCATTTGTATCAGCCGGATGGTGTACTGCTGTTTTTGTTTCTTCTGTCATTTATGTTCTCCTACTAACTACTTATGACTGTTCTGTCTGTCACTCGACGCCAGTTTGTGCCATCACTAAATGCCATTACTGCGCCTCCTGATTCGTTAGGCACAAATATCATATGCCCTGTATATGCAGATGCATCAGGTACTGATGCAACTTCATACTGTGGAAACTCAACTGGTCCTCCACTTGATTCAACTACACCGTAATCACTATTTACTAATGCTACAACGGCATCAGTTAAATTACCATAATTAATTGTGTTTGTTGTTGAACTAGCAACCGATCCGTAATCGCTTACTGTTTCAAATATAGGCGATGATACAACACTTGCATCAATTTCGCCTAATGTTAAAGTGCCAGTGAGTTTTGCATCTATGGCACTATTTGCTCTGGCATCTGTGTAATAAAGATTTGTTGAACCTTCTGTGACGTCATCTGTATCACCACTTAGTTCACTTAAGGCATCAACAGTATCAACTTGTGCGTCAACGTATGTTTTAACTGCTAATTGTGATGGTACTAAAGTATCTGAAGCACTAGCAAAAGAAGTATCTGTATCAATTGCCGCTTGTACTCTAGCATCTGCTCTTGCGTTTGTGAAATATAAATTTGTACCTTCTGTGATATTGCTTGTACTAGATGTAGCAAAACTTACTACACCACTGCCATTTGTTGTTAATACTTGATTAGCAGTACCATCTGATGTGGGCATTGTGTAAGAACCATTTACAATTAGTGTGTTTGCTCTAACAACGTTAGGTGCTCCATTAGGTGCTATACTACCTGTTACATTACCACTTAGGTTACCAATTAATGCACCAGCACTAAATGTTTCACCATTTACTGTCCACTCACCTTCGCCTTCGTCCCAACGTAGAAAAACGTTTCCTTCGTTACCTCTATTAACTAAAATGCCTGCGTTTGCAGTTGCGGGTTGGTTACTTGCTAAATCACTGTTTAATACAATTTCATTGTCAGCAATGTTAAGAGTTTCTGTATTAATTACCGTTTGAGTGCCATTTACAGTTAAATCGCCTGTAATAGTTACATCTGCACCAAATGTTACATCACTGCTTAATGTACTTGATATTTGATTATCTACAACCGAAGTGTTTGTTACATCAGTCCAAGCACCGCCAGAAGTTCTAATTGCTAAACGTTGATTATTTTTGTCAAACCAAATATCACCTGCCGATACTGTATAACTACCTGAAGGATCTGATGTACCACTGTATAATCCAGAACCTCTATTGGCTAAACCCAATCTGAATTCTGTTTTACTAGTACCTTTTAAATTTCTAAAGACGTCTGCCATTTACTTAAACCTTTCATATGTTTAAGTATTTATCTTATTTTAATTTTTGACTTAGTTGACGGTAACTCGATTAATTATTGTTTCTTTTGCTTTTGTTCTGTCGTTTACTCTATGCTCTTTTACATAGCCAGAAATGTTATAACTGTCATTTACATTTAAATCTGTAGATGAAAAAAACTTGATAATATTATTATCTTTGGTTCCAACATATAACCAACTTTGAGTTCTGTGTATATATTTCCTCATAATTAATTTTACATCTTCGAAATCATTTCTTTCATATTGGGTGCCTATAAATTCGCTTTGAGAGCCAATTTCCTTTTCCATTTTTTCTGTTTCTTTAAACTTTAAAGCATTTTTATAGATTAAAGGTAAACTCGATACAACTCCAATATCAGGATAACTTATATATTCATCTTTTATAAGTTTTAAGATTTTTTGCTCAAAGTCACTTAAATTACCTTTCATACCTTTTATAAGTAATCCTTTAAAAAATTTAATTTGTTGTGTTGTCATATCAGCATCATCTTGATTGGTATCTATTTCGAGAGCATCTATAAAATTTAGTATGCTTGAATGATGTTTCTTGCCCACACCCAAAATATGTCTAACAATAAGAACATTTGGAACCTTATCAATTTTTGTGTCATCTGAAATAACTTGAGGAACTTCATTTGCTTTAACATATCCATTTTTGCGAAATACTGCATTAGCAACAATTAATAAATCTGTAAAACTAAATTTACTATTACTTTTAAACTTTGGATTCTTGCTGTCTATTGTTCTAACTTCTATCATACCTACTCCTGCTGTGTGATTAAATCGTAAATTTCTTGCCAATTAACAACTACATTTGCATTACCAGTGTAGTCCATATTATGACCGTGTTCTATTAAAATACCTTCTAAACCTGCATCTATACCTGCATTAAGATTCTCTGGTTTGTCTTCAATCCAGTAGTTACCTTTATACTTTGCACCATATTCTGCAAGTATTTCATCTTTATCAGCACCTGTATCTAAACACACAACTTCTATAAATGCATCTCCAAACAACTTTTTGAGGTTTCTTTCTCTTAACTCTTTTGCATAAGGATCTAAACTTAAACTTGTAATAGCAATAAATTTATATTGATGTTGTTCGTGTAATTTTTTAACAAAGTATTGAGCATCTCTAAGTGGAGGAAGAAATCCTATTGCCGCACTTTCGTTGAATACTTTTACCATTTGGGAACCTTGCTCTTTGCTTATACCATAACGGTCACCAACATTATACATTGTTTTGTAACCTTCAACAGTCGAATGTCCGTGATGTTCCATCCAAACTGAAAATCCTTCTTCCCAATCTAAGACCACACCATCGCAGTCTGTTAGTATTATTTTGTCTTTATTAATCATATTTTTACCTACCTACAATACTAATTATACAGATAAATTCTAAAAAGTCAAGTGTTTTTGAACAATTTGTATAAATACTTTTGTAACATAATCGTAACATAAATTTAACACAAACGTTACAGGTCCCAAAGGGATAAAGTAATTGTTAAAAATGTTTGAATATGTTCATCAAAACAGGAGAATAAAATGGCGAAGTCCTTAGGAATAGTAGCCGGATTGCTCATACTTTTTTCAAGTGGAACAGTTCTGGCTGACAATCATATCAACAAATCTGAAATAGATAAAGTTGAAATTACAAAAACACAAATTTTCTTTAGAATGAAAGACGAGTCTATATACAAAGGAGACCTTATTAGACCACAAAGTTGCCCCATTCAACCAAAAGGGGTAAAGTACGGTTTTGACGATAAAATACACAATAGTTTTGTTGTGTATCACAATTCCGGATTTAAAACCTGTAAGTTTAAAAACGTGGAGAGACTGGTATGAAGAAAATATGGAATACATTTGATAACATAATGAAAGCAGGTAGATTTACCCGAGTAGTTCATTTATTAAGAGATTAAACAATAACCTATTAGGAAAGGGAGCAGATGCTCCCTTTCTTTGTCTTAAGGATAAAAAGGATTATCTGTTATATATGCAGGTAACTCGCTTTTCTTACTTTCTCTAATACTGTTTTTTACATTATTAGTTAAATGCTTATCCTTAAGAGATTTTTTGACTGCTCTGATAAAGAGCCTTGATTGATACTTAGTCATTTCATCCTCCTAATTAAAGTTAGATGCGTTCCTTCAGTTTTCACCTACTTCCGTCTCTTGCGAGATGAACGAAGATGCGTTCCTTCGTCTACCTGACTACTTCCGTTCACTGATTGGGAGTGAATGAACGATGTAACATTTCTGTTACATATAATATTTATACATTATACCCAAAAAGAAAGGGCCTAAAAAGGCCCCTTCATTTTGTTATTGTCTAACTATCAAATATTATACAAACTTGTATTCTACTTGTGCGTTCACAACTCCACCTGTTGGTGTTGCTGATGTTGAACCGTCTGCTTGAACAAATGCAACTTGAATTGCCGCATTCTTAGTTAAAGCATCTGCATAGTCTATATCGATAACATAAGTACCAACTGCTACATCATTTTCTGTAGCCGCCGCTAATGTGTTACCACTACCTGCGTTATCTTTAACAAGCATACCTGCAACTGAGCCACCACTTACTTCTGTTGAAACATTAAGTATAACTCTACTTGCATAGTAAGTTCTTCCAGATACGTTAGGTACTGTACCAATATTGAAAGTACTATCTGAACTGTTTGCTGTGAAACTTGCTCTTAATAATAACCCATCACCAGCATTATTGGCAACGTAATCTACGACTGCCGCTGAAGTTGGGATTGTGGTATCATTATCGTTACTGCTAATTCCGTCTGCTTCGTCGACAAACTTAGTAATAGCAATGCTCTCGCCACTGTCAGTTAATGTACCAAAAGATACAATTCCTGAAGCAGTTACGTTTACTGCACCTGTTAATGAACCTGAATTAATACTTGCTGTACCGTCTGTTAATGTTGCTGAACTAACACTTGTTAAACCTGAGATAGAACTATCTAAGTTTAAAGTTACTTGGTCACCACTTACTGCTGAAGTAATATTTGTACCACCTGCAACTGTTAAAGTGTCACCACCCTCAATTGTGCTAGTTGTAGAACCATCACTTAATGTGAAACTGGTTTGAATAGCAACATTACTTGCTGATGTTATTCTACCTTGAGCATCTACTGTAAATGATGGTATGTTAGTTGCATCACCATAGTCACCTGCTGTAACGGCTGTATTGTCTAGGTTTAATGTTACACTACTTGCGCCGGAGGCTGATGTTATACCAGTTCCACCTGCGATAGTTAATGTACCACTATCTAAATCTAAAGTTCTACCTGTTCCATCGTCACCTGTAAATGCTAAGTCATCGTCTCTGTCTAAGCCATCGACGTATGCTTTTAAGTTTGTATTTGCAGTATCAACGTATGCCTTTACAGATTGCTGTGAAGGTAATTTGTTTGCGGCGTTATCCGCAAATGTATCGTCGTCTACGAAAGTCATTGTTAAAGTACCATCATTAAATGATGAACCTTTTACTTCTGCCGCTTCAAAGTCAGCGACTGTTAATGTTAATGCGCCGGAACTAGAACCTGTGAAGGATCCTGTTGCCGCTACGACTTTATCTTCTGATTCGTCCCATCCAATAAACACATTATTGCTGTCACCACGTTCGATTACTAAACCTACGTCGTTTGCTGGCGTGCCAGTTGTGCCCGTTGCTAATTCTAGCAATGAGTCTGCAATAGTTGTGTTAGTTGATGAAACAGTAGTTGTACTACCATTGACTGTCAGGCTACCTGTGATTGTCGCATCACCTGAAATGCTAATTGCACTTGCTGTGATATCATCTGATAAAAGTGTGCCTTGGACGTCTATGTTAGCCGCTCTAACTGCCGCTAATGTTGATCCGTCTGATTCGTAGAATTCAAATCTAGTGTTACCACTTGACCATTTCGCTCTACCACCACTTTTACCTAATTGTACGTCATCACCGATTCCCTTTAATCCAAAATTCTTGACATCGGCCATTTTGTTTTCTCCAATTAATTGTGTTGTTAGCCTTAAATAAGGCTTAAATTATTTTCTATTTTGTATACAATAGATGTGTGTATGCTGTACTGTTCTTAATATTTATCTTAATTTAGAGAAAATTATACAGAACTGTATTAGATATACGTTACTTTGATTGTGATATTACCACTTGTTGCGGTAAAATGAGTGCATTTTGCTCTTAAAACTAATTCATCTGAATTACTGTTAGGATACAAATATTCTGGAGTTGCTACATACGAACCTGTTTCTTCTAAATCAAAGTTTATGTTGCCTGCAACTAAATCAGGATCTGATGTTGTGCCAACTTCTACAATAGGCACAGTATTTGCTGTTTGTCCACTAAATGCTGTGTGGACGTCGACACTAACACTTTGTATCTTACCACCAGGAGATATATTACCCATTACAACTGTATTACTGTTACCAAATCCACTGTCTGGCATTACAAATGTTGCTGTGAGCGTCTGTGCGTCTGTATTAGCACTATCTTCATCGGATATCTTAACCCAAGCACTACCATCATATAGGTACAATGCCCATTCGCCAACACCGTTGTCTAACACATAAGCCTGGTCACCTGTAGCGGCAGTTCCTGTGGCGTCTCTGGCGGCAATATTATTATATACTGTCACTGTTGCTTGACGTATACCCTGTTCAATGTTTACTGCAATAGGATATGAACCAGTGTGTGAACTGAAAATCCCAACATCACCTGTGAATGACCCACTGTTATCAAACAGCAATATTTCACCACCGTCGCTTCTAGTAAGTTTAAGTTTTTGAGCAGTACTGGCACTTGTTGTTGCAACCAACCCTGAAGTGTTTGCTGAACCACCCACAAACGGATTACTGTTTTTATCATTTGCGACAGCATAAATGTTTATAGCATTACCGTTTGCTTCTGTAAGTTTTACAGCCGCTCCTGTACCACTACCTACTGCTGAAGCAGTCAAATTATCTATACTTGCGGCATTGATATCTGTTACAAAATCTTCTGCCAATGCAATGCCCGAATATCCTGCCGCCACACCTGCTGTGGTTGTGGTAAATGTAATTGTGGTATTACCATTGCCGCTGTCTATATTGGCTTGTGGCGCCGAGCCACCGTCTACATAACTACCCACAACACCATAACTTAGTCCACCTGCACTGGTAGAACTTTGTACGGTGGTTGCGTCAACAACTGTACTTGCAGTCACAGTAGTATTAGATGTTTGATTATTTAAAACTGTTTGAATAGTACTGATATTTGCACCAGTACTAAATGTAATATCAACACCATTTACAGATAGATTAGATGATCCACTTAGTGTTGGATTACCAATCGAACCTGTTGCTATACTAGGTACAGCATCTTTAATTTTTAAGAAAACAACTTTTCCAGTATCTGATGTAGTTAAATCGCCATCAGTATCTGCATAGATATAATCTCCTGCTGAACCTGGCAAAGCAGGATTAAAGTCAACAACTTTGTTAAAAGGTTGAACTATAAATTGATTTGGTCCTGGGCCTGCTTCTGTAACAATACCAAATGTTTTACTTAAATTTAAACTGTTTGCTTTGACATATGTGCCATCTGACGCAACTGCTATAACATCAGATTTTGCAAATCCGTGTGCTGTTTTATCTAAAAC
>Ga0129348_1000359_pt1 | contig 16262 bp, 24 predicted proteins | sample CPBDNA_4_FD_94424 | JGI IMG/M metagenome (GOLD analysis project Ga0129348, IMG submission 94424) | Freshwater to marine salinity gradient microbial communities from Chesapeake Bay, USA - CPBay_Sum_27_0.8_DNA | ecosystem: Environmental > Aquatic > Marine > Coastal | place: USA: Chesapeake Bay...
AAAGAGGTTGGCACCCGTGAGGTCAGCACCCGTGAGGTTGGCACCCGTGAGGTCAGCACCCGTAAGGTTGGCGCCCATGAGGTAGGCTCCCGTGAGGTTGGCGTCCGAGAGGTTGGCGTCCGAGAGGTTGGAATTCGGTGCAATTTCAAACTTTACACCATTAATAACCATTTCCACAGATTTAATTCTTTTTGTTTTGCGATGAGGTCAAGATAGGATTCGAACCCATGTAAAGAAGATTTGCAGTCTTCCGCCTAACCACTCAGCCACTTGACCATTTTTAGAGATTTGGTACTCACGACAGGGCTTGAACCTGCAACCGGATGGATATAAGCCATCTGCTCTAACCAATTGAGCTACGTGAGTATGTTATGTCATCAATTACAGTTACAAGATAAGGTATTAATACTTATCAAACAACTATTGAGACACATTTTTTTTCATCCCAACAGATGTGGTCTAGCTTCAGTTTGACCAGCATTTGTGATAATGATATAATCGGGAGTATATTCATCCAATGTAGTAGCACCTCCATATGATAGAGCAGACCTTAATCCATCCGTAATATCATTAATTATATATTTAACACCACCTTTATATGGAATTATTGTAGATTCACCTTCTATATTTCTAACGTCCTGACCATGTAACATTTTAGTTTCTATACTGGCACTTCCCCTATATCGTTTATATAACATGTTATTTTTTTCAATAACTTTACCAGGAGCCTCATCGGTACCGGCTAACATACTACCCAACATTACACAGTCAGCGCCGACAGCTAGTGCCTTTGCAATGTCTCCACTATTACGGATTCCACCATCGGCCCATAATGGAACGTGGTTCCAACCTTTTAGAGACTCATATATATCTTCAATACACGTTACATTTGGAACCCCAAACCCGGTTTTGAGTCTAGTGCTGCATAATGAGCCACCACCAACTCCAATTCTAAGACCATCTACTCCGGCCGTAATTAAATCATGAGCGGCTTCTGACGTAGCGATATTCCCAGCGACAACATCCACATCAGTTGGTAGGTTATCTTTACACCACTTAATCATCTTAATTACATTTTCGTGGTGACCATGTGCTACATCAATTAAGATAATATTAACTCCCGCATTACTTAGTATTTCAGCTCTAGTTTTATCGGATTCTTGTACACCAATTGCAGCCATTATTGGTTTGATGTCATTGTTACGCAATTTCTTAACAATATCGGCTTGTTGTTCAATTGACATAAATCTGTGAATACACCCAACTCCGCCCATGTTTCCCAATTTAAATGCCATATCAAACTCGCACACAGTATCCATTGGGGCTGCAATAATGGGGATTGATATAGAGTAGTTTTTAGTTACTCTAGTAGACAGGTCTATCAATAAACGTGATTCAATTTGTGAATATTTTGGTACAAGTTGAATATCATCATATGTTAAATATTTTTGCTTCATATACTATATACTTTTTATTAAATTTATTTATATAGTGGGCCCGGTAGGATTCGAACCTACGGCCAATTCATTATGAGTGAACTGCTCTAACCGCTGAGCTACAGGCCCTTGTTTGGTTATGGGTATTATTACCAACTAGATGAATATTCAAGACTATTATTGAACCCATCGATAGTTGGCATAATTTCTTCCAACCCCTTAATGGTTTTTTCTAGGTCTTCGAAATAATATTCATCATATTCAATACCCCCAAAGAAAAATCCAGATTGAGTTGGAAGAAGTTCGCTAGCCTTTTGAGGATTTTCCAATACCTGTTTACATAGGTCTACCAATTCCTGTAGCTTTTCAAGTGATACAGCATAAGTACCACAGTCATCTACTCCATTTTGGATGTTATCAACAAACCACTTGTGAATCTGATTTGCCTTTCTCCAACACATTACCTCTTCTACAACACCTACAATTTTATCCGCATCGATTTTAGGTAGATTGTACTTTTCATCAGAATTTTCCACAGTAATTTTGTGAATACTACTTACATAAGTTCTGCGGTACAACATTTGGTCAAGTCCCATTGTTTATTTCTTTTTATTAGTGAAAATTTCTTTTACGGTACCATAGTTAAAGTATTGTTAAGACGTGAGCATGTTATGTTATTTACAATTCTGTCTCTACGATAAATACATAAGTGGAAAGTCGATCATCATGATCTTCAGCATCCCAATAGGTACAAAAGCCTTTGGGAATGGTTTCATTGAGAATTCGGTCTTCAATTGCAGAAGAAAATCGCTCCCAATAATTCCAGCGAACTCGAATCATCCGATTATCGGTTTCAACCTGAAGTTCATCAGGGTGATATTCGTTGAGAATTTCTGAAATTTTGGAAGCGATGTTAGTCAAGTCTGACATGGGGAAGTGTTTTTGATTACAGTACTAATATAGTAACTTTTAGGTAAAACCCAAACCCACTTCCCCAAATTTATTGTCAGAAAAACTACAATTAGATGACTTTGATAATTCTGGTACTAGCCGCAGATTTTACCTCCCATTCGTGCGGATAAGTAGAGAATTCATTGGTGATTTTAGCCTCAGCATCTGTAACACTTACGGCACTAACCAAGTAAGACTCCGTACCGGTTTTCATTTTTCCGGCATCAGTCTCAAACTCAACCTTTACCTTTACCAAATAAAATTGTTCCATAACTTTTCATTTAATGTTAAAAAATAGAGCGGACTGGTGGATTCGAACCACCAACCCCCACACAGGATGTGTGGTACTCGTCCAGTTGAGCTTAGTCCGCGTATTCTAAAAATTTAGATTTGTGTTTAGGGTTACGTACATATCGCTTTTTACTAGCGAACGCGTATGAATCCAATTTGGCATTCATATTACGAGACATTCGTTTGGCTTCTTTAGCCCGGTCGATTTGAACTCTTTTGAAAGTCATTTCATTGAATTTGTAAGCGGAGGATACTGGGTTCGAACCAGTGCTACCCGAAGGTAGACAGTTTAGCAAACTGCTGCATTAACCACTCTGCCAATCCTCCATTGTTTTTCCAAGATAATCAATCAAACTTAAACCACGAAATGATTTTGGAAATTTTTTTGAAGAATATCATCGAAACAAATTGACCAATCTTGCTCACGCTCCATTGCCATTATTTCATACGGATTGTCATCATATCCGTATTTTTTATCATATCTAGTATACCAACTCTGATGTTGTTGGTGATGTGTATATTCGTGGATAATGGTTTCTATCAATAGCTTTGGGGTATTAGCTATATTATAATAAACAACTATTGTTGAATTATTCCAATGGTATTCACCAAACAATCTGGGGTCGCCAGGTCGTTTGTAGTCAACATCTAAATCTACATCATCAAGTAATCCATATCTGTCGATGCACCAATCTAAAATTGGTTGACATAATTCAATTACTTGATTTTTCTTGAGTCGTGTGGATGACTTCATCGTACGAACTAAAACTACACAATAATTCTACAAAAAACAAGGGTCGTTTGTTAAATTTTTGTTAAGATTTCACAATTCCGTTTGAACATTAAAACTTGGACATGCCTTATTTGCAAATTCATTATGCCCATGAACTGTAGCATTGGGAAAAATACCCTTTAACCCATCCACTAATGCTCTTAGAGCAATCTTTTGTTCTGGTGTTCTCGTATCTTCAGCTTTATTAATATCATTAGCATCTACTCCACCGACATAACAAATACCTATACTATTTGTATTATAGCCTTTGGTATGTGCTCCTACTTCATCAAGTGGTCTACCAACATGAACACTACCATCTAAATGAATTACATAATGATATCCAATATCTCTCCACCCCCTAGCGGTATGCCAACCTCTAATTTGGTCTACTGTTACTCGTTGACCCCTAGCAGTGGCTGAACAGTGAATAATAATTTTATCTATGTGTCTCATTTTATTATAAATATTAAGTTATTTCTAATACTGATACAACTACATCTAAATGGTCAGGATATGAGGTTTTAGCATAAATACTTTCTCCACTTCCACTTATGGGAATAGACGCATCTAAAGTTTGTAATGAGGTTTGGATAGCAACAGCAGCTTCTTTTATCAAATAATATTCTCCACTACTTTTACTAATGAAAAGTGATAAATCGGCAGAACCACTTGAAATGTTTGCTGTATGAATTGCATTCACAATTCCAACCCCATCTATACCAGCATAAACTACAGTTGATGATGTAGTATTTAGTTTGGTTGTATAATTTCTATATGTTTCGGGCATTGTTTATATAATTTCTTCATCTAATATAAAAGAACCTGTTGGTGGTATCCAATATTCTATTAATTGTTGATTAATTTCATCGCTATAACTTTCGGAGACACTAGCATTTTCGAAATCGTTATACCAACTCCAACCGTCTATAGGATAAATATAAGAATCTTTTTCTACCTTTAATAAGGTATAATTTAAATTGTATACTGCATTGGGAGCATACTCACCATCTGGGTGATAAAACCCCGATGTATCAAATTCGTTTAATATGTTACTGTCCATCCTTTATTAGTTGCGATTAGTAAATCTGCTGCCGATAAATCTGCTGCCCCCGGCACGGCCGTAATGTTTATTACCTGAGAACCTGCTGCGGTACCTAAACTATTAAATATTTTTACCAAACCATCTCTATCAAATTGGGTTTGTCTTAAATCTACTTTTCTGGTTAATCCATTTAGTTCTACATCTCTTAAATTATAGTTTAAGTAAAAGAATCTACCTGTTGTAGTATTCGAATCCATCGATGTGTTTGCATTCATTGATGATAAATCAAGTGGAGGTAATCTTCTTAATGAATAACAATATCCAAACATTGCATACCCAGTTGTTACTCCCGATAAATCTATACTACCACTATAATCACTAAGAGAAAAACATTGATTAAACATATTCCTACTATTGGTTGCATTTGGGGTATTAATAGGTGGTATAGTTTTTAAGTTATAACATTGTTGGTATGTAGATACTAATGTAGTTGTACTACTAAAATCATAATTTGGAGATTCTGTTATATTTCTACATCCAAGAAATGTAGTCGAAAATAAGGTTACATTAGATGTATCGATGTATGGTAATTCTTCTAACAATTGACACTCTCTAAAACAATCTCGCATATCGGTAACTAATCCACTACCTGTACTGGCGAGTTGTATGCTTTTTATAGATGTGGCTAAATAAAACATCCTATACATTGTAGTTGCGGAATCAATGTTTATTTCATTCCCAATATCTTCTAATGTTCGACAAGAATAAAAGGTATTTTCAAATGTAGTTACATTTTCTGTGTTTCGTAATCCATATACTTTATTTAGTGAAGTACAATTATAAAATGTTGATAATAAGTTATCTAATGAATTTGTTAAATTTATAAATCTTATTGAATTTAGTTTTGTACAATTGTAAAAACATTCTTGCAATCTAGTTATAGAATCAACTTTTAATACTATGTTAGTTAAAGAATCACAATCTCTAAATGTTCTATATGCATCTGTTGCAGATGATATATCAAAAACTTTGGGGATTTTTGTTAATTTTGAACATTGATAAAATGCTTGTCTAACAGTAGTTGTGTTTGAATAATCCCAATTTGGAACCTCTATTAAAGAACTACATGCATTGAATGTTGAATCAAAATTAGTGACTTTTGATGTATTCAATTTTGGCAATTTTTTCAAACTTCGACAGCCTGAAAAACAAAGTTGCATTGTAGTTGCATTACCTGTATCCAATTCGGGAACATATCCTAAACTAAGACAATTATTTAAAAAGTAACTTAAATTGGTGGCTTTTGATGTATTCAATTTTGGTATATAAACCAAAGAATAACAATCTCTAAACATACTAGCCATATTAGTAACATTAGATGTATCAAAATATGGTATAGTTTTTAGTGCATTACATTGATAAAACATCGAATCAGTTCTCACAATATTAGATGTATCTGCATCAATTTCAACTTTTTGTAGGTTTTGATGTCCATAAAATAAATTTGAAAAGTTTGTAAGTGATGGACTCTTTTCTAATAATCTAAATCTTTCAATAAGTTGGTTATAATATTGGTTTCCAAAAACTGTAGAACTAGCATTAGGTAATTTATAAACAACATCTAAATACGATGGACCCCCTTGTGTTAAAGTGGTACCAATTCTATGTGACCTGAAAAGGTCAATATTCCCCGAACCCGATGGAGTTATAACAACTACGGCTTGTTTATACCCACGAGATGATAGAGTACCAACATCCATTGTATCGTAATCATATGAATGTGATGCATTAGTATTATCTGCATAACTTGAACTAAAACCATCTCCCCAATCTATAATAAAATCATCACCTGTGGTTGTAGATATGTTATAGTGTAATGTAGCAGAGCCACTTGGTTCTATAGCTACCAACCCAATAAAAACATCATCATATAATGTATCATCTGGGAGTGTTAACCAATCATCAGGTCTTTCCCATTCAGTTACTGATGCTTGTATTTCCCCAATATCTACAGGAACCGAACCTATTGTTCGTTTTGCAGATGATAGCGTACCATCATCTATATTTCTTCTTTCTGTGTTGTAAGAATAACCGCTATTTATTCGTCTTCGTCTCATCCTAAAAACCAAATTCTTGCTGCGGGTGAATAATCTAAACTGCTACCAACACCACTCAATCCACTACCATCTCCAACAAATGAACCTGAAAATGAACCGCTGTTATACGAAGAAGTAAATTGATTGAATGATGAAGTAGTTACTAATGACGAGGTGTCAAAGGTAATGTTGTTAATGCGAGTATCAAATGAAGCACTGTCATTATAATATGAGCTTGTGAAAGTATTAAATGATGAAGTGGTTACAAGCGATGATGTATCAACCGTGATATTATTAATTCGTGTGTCAAACGAAGCACTATCTGTATAATAAGATTGAGTGAAGTTATTAAAAGAGGATGTTGTAGTAAAAGAACCTGTATCTATATTAAGATTAGTTAGCCCACTACCATCTCCAACAAACGAACCAGTAAATGTATTAGCAGATACAGTACCAGTGACATCTAAAGAACCTGTAATTTCTGCTGAACCTGAAAATGATAGATAATCGAATTCGAATTCAACATTGTCGGTAGATACATCTAATACAGATCCTGAATTAATTTCAGGCGAACCTGATAATATTAGCGAACCTGATAACGTGAGGATGCCAATCAAGCTTGTTGAATTTGATGTTATGGCAGATTCTATGCTTTGGCCAGTACTTCCAGATTTTTGAATATAGATCTTACCATCAGGTACATTTATACCAACTTCGCCAACTAACAGTTGGTTAGTAGTAGGTATACTACCTGTTATTAGACTTCGTTTATGGAGTATTGAGCTTGACACTTGTTTTATATAGTTGATATGTATACATACTAAAATTCTTCTACATCAGGTTTGATCAATAGATCTTTTAAGTTATCAAAAGCATCAACTGTATACGGTACATTGAGCTTGTCTTTGAACAACCCATCTGGTATTTCTGATAGAATATCTTCCATTAAGAACCACCTTCCATCTGTGAGTTTTACTGGACCGAGGCGGTGCTGTCCTGTTTGATTGGCGATTAATGTTTGTGCATCTTCGTCAGTAAAAATTAGTACGTTCATGGTATTGCTGCTCCTATTGCTGTTATTAAGTTAGATACTCTTGTGTCAAGCAGGGCGAGGTCGAGGGATTCGCCGATGGAGTAGAAGGCGAGGCGGGCGTCGGATTGGCTCTGGACGGTTCCATTTGCGTTATCTGCAAAAATGAAGATCGCTTGACTCCCTGGCGAAACGCTTGCAACAGTACGAGTCCCAGAAGTGCCTGCAACTCTGATTGAATAGCCAGTTGAGCTTGAACGAGATGTTCCCATTCCGCCGGTAGAGTTAGCAGCCACCCCCGAAAATATGGCAGCACCTGATCTGTTGCTTGTGTAGAAACTATTGCTATAAGGGCCTCCCGCGGTGCGTCGTGATGCAAAGCCAGCACTAGAGCCGCCGATATAAACCCCGGCGCTGGTTGTATTGAATCGTGTATCCGCAGTGATTACATGGGCAAATACGTGCGCGTCATTTTGCGGGTCTGCGTTATCTGCGCGGTTTGAGTCTAAATACTTGGTACTCCCATCCCCCTTCAAACCCGTCGTTCTGTCGTAATCACCTGAAACAAAGTTGAAGTTTGTTGGGGCATCTCCTGCCAATGGTACTAAAGCACCATAGAGTGTTCTAGCACCTGCTAAAATACATGATGCTTTAATAGCATCCCAAATGCCGTCCGTCTTGCAGCCGACGACAAAATCGTTGATTGCCGCCCTCACGGCAGACTCAAGTGCCTGCCCGTCCGCTTCTTCGACGGCTTCGAGGTAAGCCAGCGCATCAGGGTCAAACTCACTTGGGGGAGCACTAGGAGCATTAAACGTTAACCTAACCCGCCCGATTCCATTGTTTATATTTTTCAATATCAATCCCATAATCCACCGTCTATTAATGTAATATATGATGCTGTTATCGCAGATACAGCAAATGACGCTGTGGTTGCTATACCAACAAATGAACCTGAAAATGAACCGCTGTTATATGAAGAAGTAAAATTATTAAATGATGAAGTTGTGGTAAATGAACCTGTATCTATATTAAGATTAGTTAGCCCACTACCATCTCCAACAAATGAACCTGAAAATATTGATGCCGAAACCTCCCCATCAACCCTAACACTACCTGTAAATTGAGATGGTCCAATTACTTTGAATGTATCAGGATTTGACCCTGTAATGTTTATACCACCATTTATAACTTCGATTAATTTATTACGAACCCGTCTAACAGTCTCACTTGGAGCGCTAGCTTCAATTGTTCTGAGATTATCGACATCATCGGCATAGGAAACTTTCCCAGTGGCCGGGTCAAGGTAAACGCTTACTTTAGTATTTGTAAGTTGAGATTCTTCGAATGCAAATGTAAAGTCTCCACTAAAACTACCTGAATACTCTAGTATTGCTAATGACCCAGTACCATCGTATACCTTACTCCCATCTGTTTGTAAAACTCGTTGGTATGATTGGGATATGTACTGGTTTGTAAAATCAAAACTCATTTACTTTTTTTAACTAGATTACCAATAACTCCATCTATTACTGATGGTAACATTTCTTCATTAATTGGTTTGTGTTTATTATAAGTTGCTATAATACTATTAAGTTTACCTCGTTTTACTGATATGTTTTCTATTGTTATGTTTTCACGAACCAATAGTTTCATGATATTCATGATATGGTTTTTCTGTTCCTTACTAATATCATCAATTACATTTGAAACTGTAACTGATTCTCGAATTGGGGTTTTTGATGTATCATCTTTTACTTCTACGGTAACTTTTTTGGTTGCCTCTACATCAAATGTACTTTCCCACGGTATAAAAAAAGTATCTTCTGCTATAACTTCTAATCTAATATTACCTTTTACGGATTCATCTATTAACCCTTTGAGTTTTTTAATGGGAATGGTACACTTACCACTTCCGTCAATTTTCCCATCAAACATTAAGCTATAGTCTTGGGTTTCAACTACCAATCTAGCTTTTGATTTGGAAAGACTACTACCTTGAATTTTTATATCACACTCAAAGGTTCTTGCTTTGTCGGTATATAATTTATACATCTATTTCTATGTTTACTTTTTTCAGGACTTCCTGAATGGTCAATTTAATATCAGAGGTTGATAGTTTTATATCATCTTTGATTTCTTTTTTACTATTATAAATATCTTGACCTTTAATAAGCAATGTTAGTTCTATAAATCGTTTTTTCTTTTCTTTGGGAAGTTTTTGAAATTCACCTTGATAGCTTCCACCTCTTCTAATAGCATCTAATAATTCCTGTATAAGAAATACATCACTCCACTTAATCTGAATCTCAGACCAAGTTTGATTTACACCACTCCAAGGTTGTATAGCCATAGTTTACAATATAGAAATAAAAATACACCCAACCAAAAAGACAACTAACATTATCAGTTTGAATATAATATCATCGGGTATATTTTCTAATTGCATATGTATTGACCATTCACCCAATGTTTTCTGGTAACTACCCTTTGACGGCCAGGTACCCAAACTTTTCGGGCAACACCTCTATTGTTTCTTCGCCAAACCCATCTACCTGGAACCCAAACGGTTTCAGTTCGATAAGTAAAGTAACCACCAACCCACCTACAGTTTGGGACGGTTTGAAACTGTTGATGCTGTGGTGGGTTGGTGGTGGATGTTGGGGATGTGTAAACTGTGCATGAAGTCAACAGTAACAACCCCATTAAAAACTTTTTCATAGATGTAGTTTTATAGGACCATTTATTATAATTGGGTCACATCCTTCCGAATGTTGAATTTCGATTGATTTAACTTCAATTACATCGGGAAGAATTGGATTTGGTGGTGTGGGTGGTTGTGGTGGAACTGGTGGTTCAACTACTTCAGAAATCATCTTTGGAACTGGTGTGTATTCACCAACAACTACTCCATTACTCCAACCTACAATAAATTGGTCTACATCGTTATATAAAGTAACTTCATAAGTTTCATCTCCGTTATCAACAAAATCTTTAATGTAATAATCACCCCATTGGTTGATAAAATCGTATGACCAATCTCTGGCTGGTTTGGGTTCCCCATTTGGCCCACGAACACCTCCATTCAAGAATGCTCCTGTATCGTAATAATCTTTACAATGCCAATATGTAATACCTTTACAGTAATCACATGCTCCCCAAATCAAAGTCAATCTTTGCATTAAAGCGGCTTGAGATTCTAGTTGGGTAAGTCCTTCCTGAATGGGTGCTGAGTTTTTACTAGTATCGAGTGTTCCATCGGCGGCAGCACTCCATCCCGTTTCGGTATTATACCAACCTTCCAATCCCCAGTTTTGGCAAATAGCATCCATTTCTTTACCAATGGTGTATGCATTTACTTCTTCAGGTGAAGCGCCACGGATACCTCCACTTTGTGAACTACCACCATCTCTCATGTACCAATGGAAGCAGATTGCAAAATCGGTAGGCATGAACTCGCCTTTACTTTCGTATAGTTTATCAAGTTGGTTTAGGAATCTAGGAATGTAGTCATAAGCGTTATCAACACCTCCTAATCCACCACCCATGATAATTTCAATATTAGAAACTGAGCGAATGGCGTCATAACAGGTTTTAAAGAATACTGCATATTCTTCAGGGGTCAGAGTTGCTTTACCGTTACTCCATTCTGCGGGAAAGTTCCACTCATTACCAATTTCAATTGCATCTAGTGTACCCAATCCTGCTTTTGGTTCGTTTGATAGGTACCAGAGGTCTCCTGGCTTATCTACTGCATATACATTTACTTTATCCAAGTGTTCTGCAGTATCATCGGCATATCGGATAACGATTTGTTTCGCTAATTCTGCGGCATCTTTCCAACTAGATTCCAACATTCTATCTGCCGAATCATCAATTGGGTTTACTTTATTTCTCTTACCTGTAGTATTGTGGAATCCCATTTTTCCGGCAGTACACCAAATAGTCTTGATACCATATTGATTTTTCATCATATCAAGATATTCGTCAGTCCACCAACCTTGTGCGGTTCTATCTACCATCAATCTACCATCACCACTTGGTGAAGTATTGTTTGGGTTTCCATAGTGGAATCTAAAGTTATCTGCGAATGCTCTTTGGGTTTTGAAACCAAAGGTTTCTTCAGGATATGTGTAAGGAATTTCAGTACCATGTTGACGAATGTCAAATAGTGCATCCCCACCACCATAATTCCAATATGTAGTTAATCCATGTAAATATTTAATTTTTTCCATAGTATCTTTTTTTATTGATAAATAACACCACAGGTATTAGCTCTCAATATTTTATCAAATGCTTGTTCCTTAACTGAAAGTGAACCATTGATAAATTTCATTGAACGAGCTGGTAGTGATAAGGGTACATCTTCATTACTCAAGTTAGAATAGAGTGCTTGGTAACGATTTCCAACCTTAAACACTTCAACCTGAACTTCAACAGGTCTATCGGTAGCCAATGTCTCAACATATTGGCCTTGGGTAAATGCGTCTGTAAATAGATTCCAAAGATTAAACATTCCACCCTTTTCCCATTGACGGTCTGTTGGGTTGTTTAATCCAAAGATGTTTGTGGTTCCAGGACCTGCTAGGTTTTGGAAGCTACCACCTTCAATTACATCTCCCTCTTCAAAAATTAGTCGGCTCATTACCAACAAGAATTCTGAAGCCAATAGTACTTGTTCTAAAGTATCTTCTTCTGAACGAGCCCACTTGTATTCATGGAATAGTACTTTAACATCTTGTCCAAAATACCAACGATAATCATTGATAAGGTCACGGTAGAAAGTTAATTTATCAGCACCGTACCCACGCTCTAGTTTATGAGTGGTTGCGATTCTGGCAGGTAACTTTTGTTCTGAAACCATTTGAGACATCTTTTCAAGATATTCTCTGTGAAGTGCAACACCTTTTGGATTAGCCAATTCTAATTCAACAACTTCAGGTTTACCACTATGGAAGAACATAATATCTTGATAGTTGGGGTGTGCGTTGTAAAACTGAATCATTTTTCTGATACAATCTTCTACATTTTCAAACGAATCTCCCGGCTTTGTATGCATTGGTGGTTCGTTGAATACTGCGATACGCTTTAGTCTTGGGGTTACCCAATCCAACAATCTTTGTGGTTGAAGTTGTGGTGGCCAAGTAATATCGTGTCCAACACTTTCAGATAAATCTGGAAAGATGTTATTTAATAGGTATTGAACTTCGGGGTCATTGGTATCCTTAATCTTGTAAGATTCACTACCATTTGGTTTACGGATATAGTTTTTGTAAAGAGCCTCATAATCGGCTTTAAGTGGACTTTCATCAATCCGTCTACCTTGTTTGTCGGCTAGTGTTGGGGTTTGTAGGTTGACTCCCATCATTCGTGATTGAGAACCAACTGGCCCTTTACCATTTAATAGTTTTACTTTCATACTTTTTTTCTTGAATTTAGTTCTAGTGAGATTACCTGATAACAAACTTCTAATGTACATATTAATGTTTTAGGTGATGTAAGTGATACCTGACTCCCTCTTTATCCTTCAAAACTGCATTTACGGCTCTAACGTTTTTAAGAGAATCATCTATAAAATAAATATCATCGTAACCTTCTTTATCAATCTTAGATTCTATCCACTTGGCCTTATCTTCTGGGTTGTTTGATGCCAACGCAACTACATATACATTTGGAATTCCAATATCTTTTAAATATTTCTTAATTGGAGCATATGCAGACCTAGCTGTCAATATATAGATACCCTTTCCCCGAGAAGCCTTTGCAATTCTACGTAATCGATGGGTAACAGTTTTGATTTCAACTGGATTTATCACTTTTGAAAAATCCCGATAATCAAATTTATCATCAGGTGATTGGTTATAAACGGCATATTCACCTGGAGTCAGCTTAAATGATTTACCATTTGCTTTTGTTACATAAATATATGAATCCGTTTTAACTAACGTATCATCAAAATCAAAAACTCTTAATTTTTTCCGCTCAAGTAATAAATCCAATAATCTTATCATATTCAGTAGGGTTAACATCTATCCACTTTTGTTTTGGGATTTCTGATAGTAATTGTTTTAATTTAATCATACTTTAATAAGTATCAAAAAAAAGTGGACTACCACACGGTAGCCCACTCAACACAAAACAAAACCTTTATTTTAACAACCAGTCGGCGGCTTGACACGCAATCTGCTCATCAGGTTTTACCAACACATTGTATCCCAACCCTTCACACCATCCACGAGCCGCTTTTACCAACTTGTTACTTAAAGTATTCTTTTCCCCATTGAAGTCAACTTCAACAGCTTTGATACTCAAGAACGGTAGTTCATCTCGAATGTAGTTAGCAACCTCTACAGTCATTTCTACTTCCCGCCACAAACGACTCCAATGGTCATTTACTCTAGGGAATTTAGTGCGTTTCCAAACGATGTGAACACCTTTATTTCCATATCTGAAAGCAACTACAGTAGCATAGTGGCTAAAACTACCCCAATCTTGACTATCGGTCCCAACATATACTTTAGTGTCTGGGTGTTTATTGATTTGGTCTTTGATGTATTCAATCAAATTTACTCGGTCTCCATTTCTTTTAATGAATTTGTAGTTCATTCTTTTTGTTTATCCAGCCATTCGCTGTAAAGTTCTGAAAAATTAGGACTAGTCAAAACATGTTCCATCAGAGATTTACTCATTCCCATGTTATGAATCTTATCCAATTTGAATAGGGCTTCGGTAACATCCCTTGCCATAATATTGGTTTCCCAATGTTGACCACCCTTTACAAACTGACAATCATACAACCAATTGTCTTCTAGTTTACTTCGGGCAATCAATTTAATACTGAGTACACGAGTTTCATCACCGATTTCCTCAATCAGTTCACGCTTCTTTTTCTTGTACTTTTTTCGCAATCCAAAATATTCGCTATTACGGTCGAACATAGGATGCTGAATAGGCCAACGATTCCAGTCCATATATTTTAATCTTTTAGTTTTTTGATAAGTTGTTCTATCAAGTTATTTATCATCCACATACGATTTTCCATAGTACCGGCGAACGCCGGCCAAGATCGATCACTGGACGCATATCTATTAACAATATCATTTGGATTAGACAAGGATAGAATCCCTTCCAACTCTTCAAGCAATTCATCGGTATTCATAGATATTATTTTGTGTTAACGATTACAGTACTAATATACCAATTACTCACCAAAAATCCAAACAATCAAACGCCTTTTTTACGACATTTAATTGTTTAAGTTCACTGACTAGTCAACCCGTTTAATTTCCACAACGTGAATTTTAGTATTGAGTTTATTTACAGCCCGATGTTTCAGAAACTTTTCTTTGGCATCCGTAAGACTACTGGCTTTAATTTTAGCCAATACCCCTTTGAAAACCTTACCACCACGTTGCTTTTTACGGAACTCAAAAACCATTGGTTGTAAATTTAGTTTACGTAATCGATGTGTTCTTGCAAAAACCAATTCCAATGAGCCGGTTTCCACAAATCAGGACAATTCATGTCCAAACTATCAGTCGGAGGATATGAAGCATTCACATCATCCAACAAGTTTGAAATATACTCTTTGTGTTTGTAATACCAAGAAATGGCATTAATGTAATTGTCTTGACTTAGTTGTTTAACTTTCATCTCATCATCTTGAGTTACTAAGATACAAAATAATAACCAAAATTACAACTGCATCACGATCTTTTTTTCAATCAAATTATGACATATTTATAAGAAAAATAATCATTATATGCACAATTACCCTACCCCTCCGCTCTGGAAACACTTTTCCCAACTTCCATCAAACCGTGACAAAAACATCATGGAAGTAAGACGCTTATTTTTAATCGAGCAAGCCAAGTATGAAAATGAAATGATTATGTGTAATTTTTTAAAGCAATTAGGTTCATCTACCACTACCACTACTCAGGTTGTCGCAGAATCAAATATATTATACGGATTATTGTACAATTGGTATGCAGTAAATGATGCTGGAGGAATCGCGCCGGATGGTTGGAGAGTAGCTACAGATGATGATTGGACAATTTTAACAAATGAATTGGGTGGTGCCTCGGTGGCAGGTGGACCGTTAAAAAGTACGGAGTTATGGAATGCGCCCAATACCGGGGCTACAAACAGCAGCGGGTTTTCGGGTCTTCCCGGGGGCAACCGCAACGTCGGCGGTGTCTACGACTACCTGGGTCTCTACGGCTTCTGGTGGAGCGCGACGGCGTCTTCTACCCTCAATGCTTGGTACCGCCTCATGGACAGCACCGCCTCGAGCGTGGGCCGTGGCATCAACGGTAAGGGAAGCGGTTTCTCGGTTCGTTGCGTCAGTGATACCCCGCCACCCGCGGCAACCGTAACAGATGTAACCGGAAATGTATACACATGGGTACAAATCGGTTCCAAATATTGGCTAGCACAAAACTTGGCAACAACCAAATACAATAATGGAGTTGATATCCCAACTGGACTTGATAATGGTGCATGGTCAAGTACTACGGATGGAGCATACGCATATCCAAATAATGATTCTAACTTAGTATATATCTAACCAATCATTACAACAACCCTTCCGCCAATTTACCACAAAACCCGGATTCTTCAGGCAACAATTTAACTACTA
>Ga0129348_1000362_pt1 | contig 16230 bp, 35 predicted proteins | sample CPBDNA_4_FD_94424 | JGI IMG/M metagenome (GOLD analysis project Ga0129348, IMG submission 94424) | Freshwater to marine salinity gradient microbial communities from Chesapeake Bay, USA - CPBay_Sum_27_0.8_DNA | ecosystem: Environmental > Aquatic > Marine > Coastal | place: USA: Chesapeake Bay...
CTGCATCTTTTTAAACTTTGACAAACGAGGGCGGCCTAGGTTAAACATCATGTTTACTAGAATCTCTTGTACTTCGCTAGGCCATTCTTCAAAATACGACTCTCGATATAGAATCAAACACTCTCGTACTGCCGTGTGCAGGTCATTTATAAATACTGAATGTACTCTTTCCTCGCTTACGGGGGTGCCATCAGGCTCTCCGTATTCATCATCGTCAGGAGTAACTAGATGCCCGACTCCAAAAGTAGGATACCCCAAATGGTCTCTGTAAATTTCATACTTGACTCCTTCGTCAATCTTGAGTTGTTCATATACTCTATCTGTGTTCATTCATTTTCTCCATACCAATTCCATCTACGACAAGTGCAGCCTTCACCTCCGCAGGAAGGGCAAATATCTTTGAACAAAGGAGCCTCTGCTTCAAGCACTTGCTGGATTATTTTGTTTTGGTCTTGAATTCTTTTTTGTTGAAAAAGTAATTCTTGTTGTTGATGCTCCAATTTTTCTTCCAATTTCATACGAGTTCTTTGTTTCATACAAATCCTTGAAAAGGGGGCGCAAGGCCCCCGACTGTACTATCCAATGGTTACTTGAATAGGTTTAGTTGCTTCTGAGTGATTAAGTAGTATTGTTAATACTCCATTAGTCAGCTGAGCCTTAGATACTTCTAAATCGGCATCAACTTTGAAAGACCTCTCAAATCCCTTGCCACTAAATCCTCTATGAATAGTTGAGATACCCGGCGTACCATCGGAGATTTTCTCCCCTTTAATATGTAACGTATCTTTGTGATGAGTTATTGAAACCTGATCTTTTGTAAGACCTGGTACAGCAATATCTATTTGATATCCACTATCTTTTAGTTTAAATATATTAAACCGTGGGTGTGCATTTGTAGATACAGTAGGTAAGTCCGTGTATCCTACAAAAAATTTCTCTAAGTCTTGAATATTATTAATAGTCATTAGTTTCTCCATTGTACCCTTTCGGAATACTGCGCGGCCCTTTCGGTACCTTTAAAATTAAGCAGTTTAAAGAGAGCTACCTCTTTGCATATCCGGATGGGCTATTGACAGACTCCACCGCGTGATTGTATCTTTTTCTATATCTTCGTATTCGCCAGACTCTACATGCCTTGCTACAATTTTATTACTACTAGGATTCTGTGGCACAGGAACACCTACTAGCGTATATACTTCTTTTATTTCTCTACCAGAGGATAAACTAGTAAAAACTATATGTACCGGACCTTTCTCCATAGCTTTTAATAGGTTATCAATCATTATTAAACTTTACCCACTCTGGCGAATGTTCTTTAGATTTTCTAAGGCCCTTCTTATGGTCTATATACGGGGAGACTTGAGGACATCTTGCCATTATGTGCAAGTCCCCCTCTGGATTCCCTAGTTTAGTTTCTGTGTAGGTATTTCCTATCATAGCACTGGCTTTATCTCTTACTCTGTCAAAAATATAACTATCGTGAAGCTCTGCTTCTTTGAATATATCGTCACTAATATACATTCTGCGAAATTCTTCTAAAAAGATTTTGCATCCAGGCATAGAAGTATCGTATCCTATAAAGCCGCATTCAGTATAAAAATTTGGCCTGTCAAAAAAAGCTACCATCGAATTATCTAAAATATCCGAAAACCATTTTTCAGCCATAGGTTTTACAAAGATACAATCTGCATCTATCCAAAACATCCTCTTACCAGGATTAGATGCCCCTAAGTATTGAGCAAAAACTTTGTAACAAAATCTAACTGCATCCCACCTGTAATCTACAACTTTATTCTTTGAGTGTCTCTGTACAAAGCACCAAGACTCAAAGTCTTTTTGGAATAAGTTAATAAATTTTATATTTGTATTATGATAGCCTATATAGTTTGATAAGTCATCCTCTACATAGACGTACAAATCTGCGGGTATGTTATGTTCAATATAAGTATCTAGGAATCGGTGAGCATACTTATCTAGTAATTTTTTATTCAAGCTTGTTACTATATAATTCTCTGACATTATTTTTCCAAAAAGTTTTTAACGTAGTTTTGTATGAAAGCCTCTCTGTCTTTAAGTATGAATAGCATTCCAGGCCCTAAAATTAAACACAAGCCTATAAAGGAAACTGATACTATAACATTTGAAAACCAACTCAGTTTGGTATTTAGTACTTCAGCGAGTAATTGCCAAGAGGGAATAAATAGTCTTATGTAGCAAACTATTGCTCCTGAAACACAAAAAGCTGAATAATATAAAATAAACTGATCTACAAACGTCATGCATCTTCCAATCGACCCAGATTAAGTCCGTATTTACTGAGGTGTTCTAGCTTGCCTAAATCATGGGCGCACTGAGCGGCATTAAAGCCTCCTCGTACATCTCCAAAGTAGCTCTCCGGATTATGGACTAAAGGCTCCATTACATAGATCCTATAGCACTTTGATCCGTACTTACTTTCATAATCAATATTTGTATCTTCTTGTACGATCTTAGCTGCAGCATTGTAATGAGAGCTCCATACTATCTCCCCTGGAGAAAACTCTTCCGATACACACTCTTCTGGCAGCAAGCCTACCTCTAGGTCGTCTGCAGCTCTTTTGGAAGGAATACCTATGGTATCTACGATATTTTTTACAAAAGCAGGGGATCTAAATAGCATTTTAGCTATCTCTGAAATAGCGCTGCCCTCTAAATAATTTTCGGCTACTGTTCTTATCTCAAAATCAGATGCAGGCTTACCCCTATTTTCAGCTTTTCTTTTAGCAGTAAATTCTTTTCTGTCTTGAAACTCTTCGATAATACTACTTAAGCGTTTAGTATTATAAGAAATGTTTAGAAGCTCACAGGCCTCCTTTTTTGTTATCGGCTTCGTCTCCGTAGTAGACGTGGCCATCATATCTATAACTCTCTGAATATTGGAGTCGGTCAACTTTTCGTAGTCTTTTTTCTTTACTCTTGCCATTCTCTAACTCTATCTCCAATTTGAATAATAAACAACAAATAGCGTGTGCTAAATGAGATAACTCACTTTCTTCGTCTAGTACACCGCCGTCGATGTGAGCAAAAATATGCCGCATAGCAGCACTGCTGTACCTATTTTGTAGGTCATCTAATTTTCTCCAGTTCTCTGGACCGTACTTTGAAGCGCCGAAGGTTAATACTTTTGCTACTTCTGTAATTGCTTTTGGAGGAAGCAAATACATTTGTGGCTTCTCTCCATCATACTTCTTTCCTGTCAAAGGTCTGCTTCCTTTACAAAGATACCATCAATCATCTTTCCCTTTCTATCTTTGATATCAGCCCAGGCTACAGATAAACAGTCTTGTAAGGTTAAATCGTTCCTAACCATAATGTTGATAAGAATAACTAAAATATCCCCGATATCGTCTCGTATGTCCTTTTGTTTACAGACGTTATCGCTCAGCTCTCCGATTTCCTGAATTAGTTTCAAAACCTGATCTTTATCGGTACTACCGTGAATCAGATTTCTGTCTTCGTGCCACTGTCGCACGTTGGATAAATAGTATGCTAAACTTGCCATGTGATTTTTCCATTTTGTTTCATAAGATATACATTGTACATTATATGAAACAAAAAGTCAAGAATAATTTACGATATGCTAAAAAGAAAAGCCTGCTTTTTAGGGCAGGCGTTCTTTTTGATACCCATGTATAGAGCACTCCGTCAGTGGAGTGTAGAGCATTCTATACGACCTGCCCACCCGAACAGTCTTGCTGTCCTCAAAAAACACTACGTACAGTGGAGTATATTATCCCATAAGTGAGATAAAAAGTCAAGTAATTTTTTTCTGAGGTTACCGCGTAAATACGTAACCAACCTCAAAAAAATACTTGACATTCATTGTTAACTATGGGATAATAATGAAATCCTAAAAGAGTACCAGTATGAATTGGACGCACAAAGAGAGAAGTTGGTTAAAACTTAATTATGGCAAGCTCTCCGTGCAGGAGTGTGCAGAAAAATTAAATAGAAGCCCTGACGCTATCAAGTCTCAGGTAAAGTATTTAAGAAAAAGAGGATGGGCTTTTAATAGTACACGAAGAGGATAATTATGAGTAATATACTAGAGTTTACCGGAGAATACCATACTCGAGTACAAAAATCTAAAAGACTTGCAGATTCTTTATCAGTAGAACTATGTCAACATGCAACCGAGATAGGTATAGATACCTCAAACCCTCAGTTTGTATACGATTTTGCATGGATTGTTAAGTTTATAGAAGTTATGGTAGACAACGATATGGGAGTAGCTAATAAGCTAGCAAAATTAATGGAAAATGCACAACTAGAGACATGAAAGGGCTGCTTCTGGTAAGTCTTTTCATGCCTATAATGGCATATTCTGAAACACCTACCTCTAAGATAGAGAATATAATTTGTTTAGCCCAGAATATATACTTTGAAGCTAGAAACCAATCGGATCTAGGCAAAGAGGCTGTAGCTGAAGTAGTATTCAACAGAGTCAAGGACGAAAGATACCCTAATACAATATGCTCTGTTGTTAAACAAGCTCAACAGAGCTTTGGGCGAATAATAATAAATAAGTGCCAGTTTAGCTGGTACTGTGACGGTAGATCTGATTACCCTAAAGATGCTAAATCTTGGACTGCCTCTATAAGAATTGCTCAGCATATGATCAACAACGGTACCAGAGAGCTAACCCAAGGAAGCACCCATTATCACAGTGTTACGGTATCCCCGTACTGGAAAGAATCACTAAATAAGATCGTACAAATTGACGATCATATTTTTTACAAGGAATAAGTTTGCAAGTAAAAGGAACTAATGTAGGCAGAGCACTGTCTAAACTAAAAAGACAGCTTCATGAAGATAATAAGCTAGAAATATATAGAAGTAAGCAGTACTATGAAAAACCTAGTGAACGTCGACGAAGAAAGAAAATGGAAGGAACTCTTCGTTCTAAAAGAAAACAAAAAGAAATGAATCTCAAAAAGGATAAATACTAATGGCTGGAATACATAAGAATGTAATGGAATTACAGAGTCAACTAGCAATAGCGGATAGTCTTATAGAAACTCTTGAGGAAGAGCTACTTCTATACAAACAAAAGTACAGAGAGGCGGTAGATAATAACGAATACAAACAAAAGTACCGTGAGCTTTTAGATTCTCATTGGGATCAAAAGCTGAAGCAACAAGCAATGACAGAATTAAACTACGATGGCGATTAAGATTTTTGTAGGTACCTCGAAGAACGGGGAAGATACAGAAGCTGAACTAGCTCTTAGTTATTCTTTGAATCTACATACGTCATTTCCTTTAGATATACACTTTATGAGGAATACAGACGATCCTGATAATCCTTTTGGACGATTCAAAGATCAAACTTGGTGGACACCATTTACAAATCTAAGGTGGGCTATACCAGAAGTTTGTAACTTTGAGGGTAGAGCGATCTATATGGATGTGGATCAATTAAACTTTCGAGATATAAATGAATTGTTCACAATGGATCTGCAAGGAGCTCCGCTAGCTTGTCGTACAGATAGAACTTGTGTTATCGTGTTTGACAATGCAAAGATGAAAGAGCACTTACTTCCTGTATCAGAAATACGCGAGAGGCCAAACTACGGAAACGAGATATATCGACAAATGTGTGGTCTAGCACAGCCAATGGATCCTAGATGGAATTGCTTGGATGGAGAAGGACTCCCGATTAGCGAAATTTGGCATCTACATTTTACTAGAATGGAAACTCAACCCTGGAAGCCTTCTTGGGGTATACCTAAAGGCATACAGCATAGAGAGCATGATAGGAAGGATCTTGTAGCTGCCTGGACTTATTTCAGAAATGAGGCCATGGGTAGGAGAATCTTATGAATCTGACAGGTATGTTTTTCATGACAACAGCTTTAACGATTAGTGCTTTTTATTGGTACTACAATAGTTCTCAAGAAACTATAAAAGTTTTGAATGAAAATAACGCAAAACTAGAAGTAGCAGTAAAAACAAATGAAGAGACTGTTCGTGTGCTGCAAGAAGGAATGAAAAAAGCTAGTGAAGAACTTACTCGGGTAAATGGTGACTTTGCAAAAACTAGGGCACAAAATAGTGTTCTATCAAAAAAACTTGCTCGACATGATCTAGCTAATCTTGCAGCGGCTAAGCCGGGTTTAGTTGAGCCTATTATAAATAATGCATCTACAAAAGCGGGAAGATGTTTTGAAATATTGTCTGGTTCTGAGCTAACAGAACAAGAGAAAGGAGCAACCAGTGCAAAACAGTTTAATAGCGAGTGCCCTTGGCTTTGGACTTCTACTAAGTAGCTGTAGTAGCAACCCCCCTCAGCAAATACAAATATCTGCAAAGCCAGTAAAAGTACCAGAGCTGGTACTGCCAGAAGCTGATGTATTGTATTTTCGTCCTATAAAATGGACTTTAATTACTGAGGATAATTTTGCAGAAAATCTAGAAAAAATAGCAAAAAAAGGAAGACCTGTAGTCTTCTTTGCGTTGACAGACGAAGGATATCAAGAACTTGCATTAAATCTCTCTGATTTAAGAGCGTATGTTCAGCAACAAAAAATAATTATTGCTGCGTATGAAAGGTATTATAAAGATGCTAACTCTGTGATAGAAGATGCAAATACTGAAATCAAGGAAGTAAACAGAGACGTAGAAAAATTAAACGAACCAAAAGAAAAGAAAAGTCTTTTTGATAAACTACCTTTTGGGAGAGATGAGTGATTAACTATCGTTTGCAAAAGTCATATGTTAGTAAAAAAGATTATAAACTATTTATAACTCCTTGTATAGAATATAAAAGAGAAAGTATTGGCGTTGTAGTATGGAGGTCTATTAGTATACACTTTCTTAACTATACATTAAAAATTGAACTAAGAAGGGACGAATGGGATTAGATAAGATTTCAAAACTTGTAATTTGCATGGAAGAGTGTGGAGAGCTAGTTCAAGCATGCTCTAAAGTAATAAGACATGGGACATCTGAGAAGAAGTACCTAGACAATCTGATTAGTGAGATGGGGGATGTAATTGCAATGTGCGACGAAGTTGTAGAGGCTTACGACTTAGATTCCGACAAACTTGATGTAGCGATATTAAAGCGGCATACAAAAATGAATCAAATAGACTACTCGTAGTCCTCGCTTATGGCGCGAGATGCAAGACCATAACCCGCTGCAGGGACTTGCAGACTGAAAGGAGCAGCAATGCTCCTTTCTTTTTATAAAGGAAAATAAATGTTAGAAGATCACTTAGGTGGGCACTGCGGAGTAACTCACGTAGACAAAGGAGCTTTACGATATTTCGTAAATAAGTTCTCCGCAAAAAGCTTTTTGGATATTGGCTGCGGTCCTGGAAAAATGGTAGAACTAGCGCAGGCATATGGCATGGAGAGCTTAGGCATTGATGGGGACTACACTGTATCTCGTTTTGATCCTAATAAGTTTGTAGTACATGATTTTTGTGAGGGTCCTTACATTTCTGAAAAAAAGTACGATATTGGTTGGAGCTGTGAATTTGTAGAACACGTCTACGAGGAGTTTATTCCTAACTATGTTGAAGCCTTTCGTGCGTGTAAGGCTGTAATGATAACGTATGCACCTCCAGGATGGCCGGGGCATCACCATGTTAACTGTCAAGAAAAGGAGTATTGGATAGATACCTTATTTGATTATGGACTGTCATATGAAGATACGTGGACGAAAAAACTAAGAGAGTCTAGTACTATGAATATATCCAACCCTAAAAAGGCATTTGTTCGAAATAGAGGATTAATGTTTAGGAATCTAGAATGTTAGAAATAGAATTTGGATGTGGAGAAACTCCTACAAGAGAGGGGTGTAAGACGGTTGATATTAGAGACCTTCCTGGCGTAGATTACGTATGTAACGCTTGGGAGATAGATAGTATAGTAGAGAAAGATACCGTAGATTACATATACTCTCGACATTTTTTTGAGCATCTTACTTTCTCGCAAGGGGTTAAGACACTAGCAGCATGGAAAAAGATACTTAAACCCGAAGGGCAAATAGAAATGATTATACCTAACATGTCGTTTCATATTACTCAGTGGCTTTCACGAAGCGACTTTCAGTGGGCTAAAGAAGGTTTTTGGGGCAAGCAAAGGGAGGGAGACACTGAAACATGGGACATCCATAAGAGTGGGTACGATCAAAAAAGCTTGAATGCCCTATTGATAGAGGCGGGGTTTACAAACATACGCTTTTTAGATACCCTACCAAAAAACGTAAGAGTAGTGTTCTGTAAATAATAGTTCTTGACTTTTACATCATTTTTTAGTATAATATGATCTAAATAACTGGGAGAACCTATGATTGTACACGGCAGTAATAACTTCACCCCTAGTGGTCGCAAAAGAAAACGATTTGTTTCTAAGAGAAAGAAAAGTCCGGAATTTAAAGAAATGAAAGTCGATCCGTTAAATAAGAATTTTTTACAAAATGAATGGTCTAAAAAAGTCAGCGAACACAAAGCTAAGCCTTTTAAGCTGGCGCCTTGGACGCCTGACAGGAACTTAGAGTTTAAGAAAGAGATCAGCAAACAATACACGATAAGCATTCCTTACAATAAGGGAGCGTATCAAGTTATTCCTGCTGACGACATTGATAAGATAGGAAAATAAAATGAAAACTAAGCGTGCTTGGGGATATTATCGTGTACTGCACGAGTCCGGAGAGCAACTAAAAGTAAAAGAACTTACAGTTGATCCAGGCAAATCTCTATCCATGCAGCGACATGCGAACCGATCTGAGCATTGGTTCGTACATAGAGGAGTTGCAACTGTTGTCTTTAGAGGAACTAATGGGCCTCGACCTGTTCAAACACTACGCAGACATCAGCAGGTGGAGATTCCAGTAGGTACATGGCATCAGCTTTGCAACAAAGAACAAACCCCTCTAAAAATAATTGAAATTCAATACGGTACTAACTGCACCGAAGATGATATTGAAAGAAGAATAACGGAGACACAATGGATTCCATCCCACCAGTAACATCCCTGCCTCGTGTAACCGATCGTGCCTATACAATAGAGCGAGTAACAAAGGTTGCAGAAGGAGAGCATAAAGTAAATAAAACAACATACACAGTAACTACATACGATAGAAACGGTGTAGTATCTACTGTCACAAATTCTAGTGTAGTGAACTTCTTAGTATGAAAGTAGTCGTATTTACTGCATCAGCAAATGCTCCTCAGTTTGAAAGAGACCTCCTAAAATTTGCAGAAGGCGCAAGTCTATCTGGAGATTATGTATGTGTTAACTCTGGAACTGAGTATGAAGACTGCGATGTAGCAGTCTTCTTTGGCTCGTGGAAAAATATGAAGGCTCGCCATCACGAGGTTAAAAATAACATAGTCTCTAATGCTAAAAATTTTGTAGTAATGGAGACACCTCTCATTGGTAGACAAAAAGTTAAAGAAGCCATGAACGATACGTGGTATCGTATTGGAATTAATGGCTTTCTTGCAGATACAGGAGATTTTAACAATGCTGATTGCGATAGCTCACGTTGGCAGAAAGTTAAGTCCTGGTTTAATATTGATCTTAAGTCCTGGAACTATAAACCGAATGGGCCGATAATTTTACCGTTACAACTTCCAACAGATGCGTCGCTTCGCGGAGCCAGCATTGAAAAGTGGGCCTATGAATCTATCGTAGAAATTCGCAGGTATACGAATCGTCCTATAGTTGTAAGAACACCCCAGCTTGACAGGGCTTTCAACTCTCCATACATGGAAAAGATTCGCAAGCCAATGGAAAATGTGGTCTTCCAGAAGGGAACTTACGAGAATTTAATTCCTACTTTAGAAGCTGCATCCTGTACGGTATGCTACAGCAGCGGCTTTGCAATTGACAGCTTACTACACGGCTGTCCAACAATCGCCTGCTCTCCAAGTAGTTTTGCTTATGAACTTTGTCAAAACAACCCACAAGACGTAATTGATTTACAACGACCAGATCGAGAGCAATTATTTTATAACTTGTCCTACGCCCAGTGGGAGGCGGCAGAAATTCAGAGAGGTTTACCATGGAAGCACTTACGAAAGAGATTACTAGCTTCATGATAACTGGCCCCAGTCTTGAGATTGAATCAAGAGACTGGGTAGCATCATCCTATCCCATGAGCTCCATCGCAGCTCACGCAGGTCTTCGGGAACAAGAGAAAGGTTTTTCAGAGCTTCGAGATCAGATTGTACAGGTTGGTATGAAATACCCGATTGTACTGCTTGAGAACTCATTTGAAAACTATGTCGGTTGTTCTCAGAATGTAAGACCAGAATGTATCCTACCGTTTGAACCTGAGAAAACATACATTGCTGCAGCAGGAAATCAAAGAATAGAAATAGCAAAAGAACTTGAAGTAGAGTATATTGATGCTATACTTGCTCCAGATCTGAACTGGGCCTTTAGTGTTCTAAGCGAAATAAGACAGAGAGAGCTAACATGAAAAGAATTCCTATGAGTGGAGGAGATGAGTGGGATGCTCTAAATAAGAGATCTCGTAAATTTTATAACTGGAGCACTGGTCAGCTTAAAAAGATTAAACGCCGCTATAATAAAAGGTTTCGAAAACAAGTAAAGATGGAAATACAAAAAGGAGATGAGTGGAATGGATAGTAGAGTTCGTGAGATACTGAATAATGAGAAAGTACGACAGGTAAGTACTGTAGAACTTATTGCCAGTGAAAACTTTGCAAGTGAAAGTGTCATGGAGTTAAGTGGTAGCGTCTTTACTAATAAGTATGCAGAAGGCTATCCAGGCAAAAGATACTATAATGGTTGCGAATATATGGATGAGATTGAAACTCTTGCTACTCAGGAGTTGTGTTCTTTGTTCGACTCACAGTATGCAAATGTTCAGCCACATTGCGGTGCAAATGCAAACACTGCTGTGTACCAAGCATTTCTACTACCTGGAGATCGTATTCTTGGAATGGATCTAGCTAGCGGAGGACACCTTTCTCATGGAGCTTATGTAAATATTTCAGGTAAAGTATACGAGGCACATTCATACGTAGTTGATTCTGAGGGATTTCTAGACTACGGTGCTATACTTGAACAAGCACTAATAGTAAAACCTCAGATGATTATTGCAGGTGCGAGTGCTTACCCTCGAAAGATTAACTGGCAAGCATTTCGTGATATCGCAGATAGTGTAGGAGCGTTACTGCTTGTAGATATGGCACACTATAGCGGCCTCATTGCTGGCGGTGTTTATCCCTCTCCGATTTCTTATGCAGATGTTGTAACTAGTACTACACATAAAACTCTGAGAGGCCCAAGAGGTGGTGTTATTCTTTGGAACAATCCAGACTATACTCGAAAGATTAATTCTGCAATCTTTCCAGGAACACAAGGTGGCCCTTTGATGAATCAAATTGCAGCAAAAGCTCAGTGTTTTATCGAAGCAAACACACCAGAGTTTCAAGCCTACTCAACTCAAGTAGTGAAGAATGCAAAGGCAATGTGTGCAGTATTTCAGGATGAAGGGTTTAACTGTGTTACTGGTGGTACAGATTCTCACATCATTCTATTGGATCTTAGCGATAAAAAGCACACTGGAAGAGAGGCTGCAGATCTTCTTGAAGAGAATGGAATTACTGTAAATAAGAATGGAATTCCAAATGATCCTCGAAGTTTTGTTGAGACTAGTGGTATTCGAATTGGTACCGCAGCTGAGACGACTCGTGGGCACAAAGAAAGATGGTTTGAAAGTTTAGCAGAAAGAATCTGCTCAATACTGTCATAAAAAAAGGGGCCACAAAGGCCCCTTTTTCTTACTCAGAATCTACCATGAACCAAATAAAGGTTACTACAGTTAAGATCCCAAGGTAAAGTATAGTATTTCCATCCAAAACTATCTCCTATTCCACTATTCTCCTTCAAGAAAAATAAAAGTAAAACATTTTTATGTTTGCTAAAACGCATTCAAAATGTTACAATAAGGAAGTACGTTATTTTCGGTCGCTTGACATGTGTCAAAATATATGGTATAATTTATTTCAAATCAAGTTGAGTATGATAGTTCTTCAATAAAACGGTTCAATCGCTTTTTTCGTGTCGTATGTTTTATATGGCAATGCCCTAATCCCCTCTCGGAACTAAAGGAGAGAGGGAGATGGCCAGTGTCCATATAAGATACGATGCTAGAAACAATTGATTGAACCAATGATACCTCAACAACTAAAGTAATTAATGATTTAATAACAATCATAATTTTCCTCTCCAAAGCGTCGCCGCTTTCCGTCTTTTTTCAACTTGCACATGTTCGCGATTATTCAATCGTTATCCTGCCTTCTTCGGATTCCCCGAAACCTTCTTTGGTTCCTCCTCTACCGTAGTAATACTCTTAATTCTCGTGTATTTTACACTTCCTAGAGTATTTTTTAGCCACTGTTCAGGAGTTTCCCTTTCCTGTAGTTCAATTTCCAATATTACTTTGTGAGTTCGCATAAGTTTTTTAGTACTCCTTTTGGGCTTTTTTCTAGCCCTGTTAAACTGTTTTCAGGCACGCTCAGTTGTGTTTCTATCGTTCTTACGAGCTTTTCTTTTGTTACAGGTCGTTCACCATTTTTTGATACATAAGTACTCTTTTGGTATACGCCTTCTCGTGATAGCTTTCCTATCACACTTTTTAGGGATTTGTTTAAGTCTTTTGAAAGAGCCTCTACTGTCTCCCTGCTTGGATTTTTTTCGTAAGTCTGTACTAACCGTGCCACCTCTTCCTTGGTGTAGTTAGCCATTTACTTGAATTCCTATCCAACCTTTCCAGCATAAAAATCCAAAGTGGATACTCCAGCCGTCAAACCAATCAATACATACCATTGGTAGAATAAAAAACTCATCATTCTCCACTGTTGTATTAAAAAAGTCTTTATTTATTTTCATAGATATTCTCCTGTTACTTTTTGTACTATCCTATATCTTACCACTCAATCTCCATCCAATTAGTATCTTCGGGCATCACTTGATTTTACCTATAACAAATCCAATCAAAAATCCGAGAGCAAATGCAATCTCCATCACTCACTCTCCAAATATTCTAGGTGCTCGCTATAGTTGTACTTCAAATTCTCACAGTACTGCTCATATAAATCATTAGCTGTTCCGCTTGATATATTCAAAGCTTTTTTCAAGCCTTCTACAATGCTTTCAGTACTTTCGTCCCAAAGAGCATCACAGATCTCAAAGGCTTCTAGTTGTAGATCATTGACTCGTCCCATGTTACTCATCATCTCCATTAAAATCTAACTCAAGCTGATTCATTTCTGCTTCTTTAACTTTCCAAAAATCCGTCCACGCACCATAGTCGCCTGTCTTATTTCCGTGAGACATTATTAGACCTCCCAAATAAATATTCAGGGTTTCCATATACGTTACAGATTCTAGAAGTTGTTTGTTTAATTCGAGAAATGTAGTAAACTCGCTGTCACATTCGTCAGAGATGTTCTCTATTTCTGTCCAGATTTGGTCTTCGGACCACTGGTGGACTTCGCGGGTTTGAGTCGTACCGATCCTTTCTTTTGCCTTGTTAAAGTCAATCACGTTTGACACTTATGTACTTCCTTTTGTCGAATTGTCTGGTCGAATTTTCCAGATACATATATTTTACTAAATTTTTAGCTTGGTGTCAAGAAATAAAAAAAGGGCAGCTAAAAAATTAGCTACCCTTTTTCCTCATCTTCCAGGCGATGAGCACCTGTTTTTAGTCATACTAGATCGACTTTATGATAACTGGCCTCCAATGCCGTGTTGGTAGACGGTTCTTTCATCCATTCAATCTCTACTTCGGCTTAGTACTATGACTCTCCTTTTTGTTACCACCCTCTTCTCAAGACTCTCGGGGTAGTGTAGAACACCGCATACTTTCCTGTTACCCACTCCCTTAGTATACAAAACCCGAGTGACTGTGTTTTATTATATCGTTGGCCCTTACAGCTTGGCTCGCTCGTTCTTATTTATAGTAGCAGAACGAGTACTACTAGTGAAACAAGTTATCCTGTTTTTCCCCTGTTTTACGGTTTTTATTCCCTTTTCAACAGGCAGTTCGTGCTTACCTCCGATCCGATAGGAGGCGCATCTTTTCTCCATGGGACTACAACTAGTGCAGCCGTTTCACTTAGGTGTATTCATCTAATTCTTCAATCGTGAAAACATATCCTACACCACACAAAAACTGTTGAAAGGCTCGCATCGCTTCGTTCTTAGACGATTCCTCATTAATAACCATTGTTAGCTTTTCTACTGCTGTATACTTAGCGTGCTTTTGGGGCTCATACTCAATAGTAATCATCTTAAAAACTTCCTTTCGTTGTTGGTTGCAGAGGGTGGATTCGAACCACCGACCTCCAGCTTATGAGGCTGGCGAGCTAACCGGACTGCTACTACTCTGCTATAAATAGGGTGGAGGCTTCGGACAGGCATCCCTTTTACCGAAATCTTTACTGCCTTATCTGTTTAATTTTAACTATAGAATCATACTAGGCGAAAGATTCTATAGAACAGTCCCTGGCTTCCTCCATTAAAAATAGTATTAACACTTACCGATCCATAGGAGTTTACGAAATCAATACTATTTGTAATAAAGGCCGGTCGGTACAACGCCCCGACCGCTGGCTTGGACACTAGGTGTGTGCGTCCAGTGTTAGTCAGACAATGCTTCTAGCAGCATCTGGAGATCAGCTTTAGTAGCTTTTACTAAGCTAGGAAACTCTCCGCCCAGTGCTTTTTCAATGTCTGATACGAGTTCTTCTTTTCGTACTACTGGCTCACCTCTTTTAGTGGTGGCTTTCTGTGCTTGATATACACCTTCGTGAGACAGCTTAGCAATAATGCTCCGAGCACTCTTACCAAACTCTGCAGCTAGCTTCTCTACAGTAGTTCGAGAAGGTGCTTCTGTGTAGTCTGCAACCATTGCTTGTACCATTTCTTCAGTGTAGTTGTTGTTGGCTTCTGCCATAATAAAATCTCCCGTTAGAATTGTTTGTTGGTTCCCTTAATTTCTGAAACTATTATGTCAAAAATTAGCAAGAAAGTCAAGAATTATTTTTTATTTTCTTAGATTTTATTCCTTAGTTGTAATTCTCTTCGTACCTTATGCTTAATTTTTGGCTTAGTGTTAGTAGACTCCAGCATCTCGAAGAGCGCCTCGGTCGTATATTGCTTAGCATAGTAATGCTTTTGTGTATAGGTTTTTGTTTGTTTATTAAAAATCCTACTGCTGGGCTGCAATTTCATACTCAATTTTGTTCTCCTCAATGTAAGTCTGTGCAAATGCTGTTTCTAAACCTCTAGCCTCAACCTCCCAAGGGTAGAACAGATAATTACTTTCTTTATCGTTATACCTTTGGCCTTTGTACTTCCAGTGGTTTGCTTCAAAGTCTAGCCCATCTAAAACGTACTGTTTAACATGAACTGCTTCGTGGCAAACGCTGGTCAGTACTTCGTGTATACTATCCTGCTCGAAATGCTCTTTGCTTATCTGAATGCAATAGAAATCATCATCATCTTTTTGTGCATATGCAATCGCACCAGTTCCGTCTGGCTCTATCAACTCTATGTCAACATAAGTTGAAATGCCATAGCTATCTAGAACATAGTACGCTACATCGTGCAGTAATTGGATTCTTCTGTTGATTTCCTCATTTTTCATACAAGTATTATACAGGCATTCTACCTACTTGTCAACGTCTTTTTTCCAATTCCTATCTTTTCTGTAGTATTTTTTACGGTCACGATGGACTGCCGCGCGGTTTACACGTCTAGCGTACTTTGCTACGAAGTTTCTAGGTTTGGTCTTCTGTTTTTTCATGCGCATATTATAACAATCTATATAGCATTCGTCAAGAATTATTTTTCTCTTGCTCCCAAAAATCGTGAAAAAGAGCTCTCGCGGGCCGTCCGCGGCCTCGAAAATCAAGAATTATTTTGCCCAAACCTGCAAAAATCTCGAAATATCTGCGCTAAACCTCTGAAATCTATAAAGTTTCGCAAATTTCTCAGAAAAACCTTAAAATAGTTCTTGACTTTCCACATGCGCGCGTGGTATAATATTCCTAATGGGATTCCGTGCGGTCGGCGCGCGCAACACGTTGATTTTGCACTTCGCTTTTGCACTTCGGCGCAGGCAACACGTTGATTTTGCACTTCGCTTTTGCACTTCGGCGCAGGGCGCGCTTTTCTAATGCTGAAAAAAGTTCTTGAC
>Ga0129348_1000367_pt1 | contig 16115 bp, 13 predicted proteins | sample CPBDNA_4_FD_94424 | JGI IMG/M metagenome (GOLD analysis project Ga0129348, IMG submission 94424) | Freshwater to marine salinity gradient microbial communities from Chesapeake Bay, USA - CPBay_Sum_27_0.8_DNA | ecosystem: Environmental > Aquatic > Marine > Coastal | place: USA: Chesapeake Bay...
GGAGGAAAGACTAAGCGCACAGGCTCAACTTGACGACATGAAGCGTCAAAAAGCCATCGCTGAGGTTAGAGCAGCTCAGGCCAAAGCTGAAGTTGAATTTGAGAAAAAGAAAGAGCAGCTTATTATTGAGCAGACAGCAGCGATCAAGGAGCAACAAGACCTTCTCAACGAACGCACAGCTTTCTATGAAAGAGAGCTTATAGCAATTGAAGCAAACATTGCCGCTTCACAGGCCGGCAGAGAGGCTGAAATCGAGACAGAGAAGCTTCGTTACCAAGCTAGAGTGGCTAACCTTGAGGCTGAATCAGATATTATCGAGGCAAGTCTAGAGTCTCAGGTCAGGGGTCTCGAGGAAGTGGCTAATGCCAACAAAAGAAATTACGAAGAAAGAGTTTCTCAAATAGAAGGCGAAGCAGAGGCCCAAAGACAAAGGTACGAAGATCAAATTGCACAAATAGACAGAGTAAGAGAGACGCAACAATCCCTGATTGATGCAAACATACAAGGACTGCAAGATGAGGCTACTGAAGCTGAGAACAACTTTGACAATTACATCGATCAGATTAACGACCTTGCTGAAGCGGAGAAAACAGCTCACGAAGATGTGATAGAACAGCTCGACGAGCAAGCTGAAAGAGCTCAGAGAAGGGCCGAAGCTATTCAGAGAAATATCGAAAAAAGAATAGAAAAAGAGAAAGAAGCCGCTGAGAAAAAAGAAGAGCAATTAAACCGCTTAGCAAACCAAGAACGGGTATCGCAAGAAAGGAGACTAAGGGAAATTGAAGAACAAAAGAAGAAGGAAGATGAGCTTTTAGAGGATAAAGTAGAGAATCTGTCCGAAGAGGAAAAGGCCCTTCTCAAAAAGTATGAACTAGACGCAGAGGCGCTAAGAATCGTAGAGGAGGCCAAGCGACGCGTTGCTGAGAATAGGATAAAAGCTATTGAGGACGAGATTAATTATATCAACAAAAAAGCCGAACAAGAAATAAAAGTGCTAAAAGAAGCGTATGAGGTATGGAAGGAACTGCAAGGCAAGAGGATTGCAGCCCTGAAGGAGGAAGAAGAAGAGCTCAAAGAACTTCTTAAAATCACACAAGAAAACGCTACCGCGACTGGAAAAATGGCCACGGAAACTGGCAACCTGGCCAGGAACTCGTTTAATGCGGCGAACGGTGTCCGTGCACTGGCTCAGGCACAGAATGAGCTCAACGCCGCCCTCGCAAGTCAGCCTCAGGGTTCACAAGGCGGTGCTGCCAGGGCAACTGGTGGACCTGTTAGCGCTGGCACCACTTATACTGTCAACGAGAGGGGTCCTGAGGCATTCTTGAGCTCCAGCGGAGCGGTCAGCATGATCAATGTGCCTTCGTATGGCCAGTGGACGCCACCAGAGAAGGGCGCTGTTATCCCCGCTAGCCTGACGCGAAGGCTGAAGGTCCCTAGGACGGGTTCAAGTTTGAGTGAGTTGAGCCAAGCTTCCCCCTCTAATAGCGGTATTTTGAGTCAATATGCACGAAAGGCTGGTGGCTCTTCTGCTCGTTTAGTCAAGCAAAGCAAGAGACCCCTCTCCAGTAAGCTCACAACCTCCCTGAAGGGCTCTAAGGCCCCCTTCCTGAAGAATGCCTCGCCTGACACTCGTCGCGGCCCAGCCGGCCTTCCTGGAAGCAAAGCGGGGTCGAATAACTTCAACCTGGAGGCAAGCCTGTCTGACCTTAGCGTAGCTCTTGAAAGAGGCTCTTCGGTGCCTGCCTATTTAAGGAATCAAATAGAAATTCCAAATGGTCAAGTCGCGTTATCTAGCATTAACTCAATGCCAAATGGACTGGTCAGCAACGTTTCTAACGTAAGCAACGTGGTTAGCGGTGATAATATCAGCAATACTGTTACCATTCAGTCGCAGAACCCAACCCAGACAGCTAACAATATGCTAGTACAACTACAGAAGATAAAGAGAGGTAGAACAGGTAGATAGGAATACTTATGCGATTGAGAGGTTGTCATGTTTGACTTCGGCAGGCCAGAAGATACTGCAGAGCTTTATTGGAACATTAGCACCAGCAGGAGAGGTCCATATATTCCTGATTGCCATTACGAAGAAATGGACTTAAAGGAGTTGAAAGATTTTTTCACCTACATCTACATGACGCTATCTGATGCTTTAAGGGACAACGCGTCAGAGGATGTTATTGAGGTAATCACAGCTTATTATGATGAGGTTTTTCAGTATCTAGCATCAGTGGATCAGGGTTTTCGCCGTGTAGTTGCCAGTGGAAAACATCATTACCTCCCAAACAGAAAAGAAAAAACAGTAAGGAAATACAAGAAACTGGCTGGGCTCTGGTCTGACTGATAGGAACACTAACGCCAGAAACAGTTTCCGCAAATGGCAAGGCTGGGTTTATCTTACACTGCGGAAGAGGGCACTGTATATAATTACATCCTGGACAACTTTGGCGACGACAGCTACCCTAGGACTTACGTTGCCACAGCGACCTTCGATACATCCGTCAATGGTACGAACATCTTAGGGGGACCAGCTAGGATACAGAAGTATACTTGGGCCATAGCCTCCGTAGTGCCTTCTGCTAATGCTCAGGGGTTTGAGGCTATGTTCAGGGCCTGGGACCTGGATCGCTCTAACGGGTTTGCAGCGGCCGTTGGAATTGTGGACGAAACCTTTGGGCCTTCAATTACAACAACCGCTGTATTTGTAACCCCTCCCAGCTACACCCGAATGGGTCCTTACTACACTATGATTTCTTGCGGACTTCAGGAGATTTGAGATGTCTTATTTATCTACTGGTACCAAAGTAGTATCCTTGACGATCGGGGGGCAAGACTACACACAAAACCTGAGCAATTGGGCTGTCTCTGACGCCAGCGCTTACAAAAATGGTTGCATCTCGACAACTGGTTCACTGACTCTCTCTACCGTCCCTGGCGGACCTTCTCTTGAGGACTACGATAGAGATACATTTAGCAGAGGAGCACCTGTTATACTTGACTTGTCTTATGCTGGCTCAACGTTTAGACATCCGAGAGGTTATCTCTACGTTGTTTCGTGCTCTTACGACGTTGAGTCAGAAACACTGTCTGTTGATCTTACCTGCAAGCTGGGAATGATGTCCTTGCTGGATAATTTCGACGACCTAAAGTCACGAGTCCCGGTAACTTTGGATGTCGTACAAGATTCCTATGAAGGCTGCTGCGCTGCATTTGCGTCTGTTGGCCAATATATTTACCAGGATAACCAGTCGAACCTTGTAAGCGGCTTGTATTTTGACGGAGAAAGGATTGGCTACAATCCACCTGGATCATGGGTTTCGGTTTTAGGTGTAACAGCTCGTTCCGTATCCCCTCTGCAAGCGTCTGGTCCGATCCCTGACATAGTAAATCTTTCCTATCAAGTACCGCTGGACCTCGAGTCCGTTGACCAGGAAGATCAAACTGGCAGGGTGGATACAGTCGAGACAACCTCATACTATTTTCTCAGTTATCCTTCCTCTAATTACATCAGGCAAAACACTAACGCCACTGTGGACAATCCCAATGGAACGCTGGAGAATATAGGTAGCATTACTCCTCAGCAGCCAACAACGGGATCCAGTAGTTCTTGTGGAAACTTTCCAAGCAGACCTGGTGGTAACGGTAACGGAGGAACGGCTTGCAACTTAGGGTATAAATTGGTTCAGTCCCCGATCTTCCTGCCAGCCATCAGAGAACAGGAGGATACCAGCACTTATGAAGGCCCCGGAGGTCAGCAGTCCTCTTCTATTAGCATACTTCGGGGACCTAGGCTGGAGTCAAATCCTCAGTACTTTTCAGACGCTTTCTCATACTGCAGACAAACATGGGGTAGCTTGTGTAATCCAAACGGAAGCTGCCCTTATGAAGGTTTGGATAATATAGTGCTTTCAAGAACTGAGACTACTAATTTCTTCGGCGAAGGAGGGGAGGTTGTTCGCAAAGTTACTGATAACTACGTCACAAAACTCTCCGCAGCTCAGCCTTCTGACTGGAGAGCTGGAAACAATAGTGGAAATCTGCAATACTTTGACCCCAGCTACAAGGAAAACTCTGAAATGTTTAGGGTTTCAAGGATAGAGGAGTATTACAGCATTCAGAACAACGTTAACATACAAGAGACCATTAGATATGATTCTATAACCTCTAGAGGTACTGGCATCACTGGCGGCCAGAACCTTGACGCATTGGCTGGCGTACAGACCAGAACTGTCAGAAAGTCCTCTTCTACTGCTACCGTCGCAGAGCAGCCGGATTCCGTAAATAGCCCTACTGTTTCGACTGAATCAAAAAACGTAAAACTTCGTGTGGGGATTAATTCAGGAAATGCATTGTACGGCGACTACACTGTAGACGAACAGATTCCACTGCCTTTGTTATTCAATTCGGAATCTGCGATAGAAGACGCTGTTAACAAGTACTCCGATTACATTGTTCGTTTTATCAAGGGCGATGCTCTTGGTTTCCAGGTTGGAGAATCGCTTAGACCCGAGATTATTACAGGCTGGGCTCCTAACATGTCTTTCAGGTATTACGATCCCAAAAAAGGCAAATTAATTGCTGCAAGAATGGATGCAACAACCTGGGGAGTAAATCCTCAAGAATCTGCTTTTGTCACCAATGGAATCTGGACTGCGTTTACAAATGGAACAGTGACAATACCAAGCAATGTTACCGGAAATTCCATACCCGATATGTCGGCACCCTCTGATGGTGTAAACCCTAACATCTAAAATCGTGGCAACTCCAACACCTCCCGCACCGCCTGTGCTGGCAACCGTAACTGATGAAACTGTTTTTGATAGTGGTTCCCTCGTTTTTGATGTAGACGTCTACTTCATGACTCAGGAGCTGCTTGTCACAGCTACGCCGGACGGCATACAACCTCCTACCCCGGATTTCGGAGGAGTTTATCCATTCTACACTTCGACTGTATGGGTCATGGGTCTCATCGTTGAAGCTGGAGACCTCTTAAGCCCTGATCCCGATGGAAGTATTCCATTCGACTACAACGGAAGCCTTGTGGTAACCGACGCCATTGTTATCAACGGTAATCTCTTCGACTATAGTTGATCGCGAATAACGGTTAGGAACACTAGTCTCGATTGAATCCCTGTTATGGCTATTGCTGCAAAAATTTCCTCAGCAGAAATAACTGCTCAGGTCGAATCTCGCTTTGTTGGTAGATATCTTGAGGCTAGACTGATTAATGCGGCAGGTACAACATATCTTCCAGGCACTACCGATGATGCCGTTTTTCTGGGCTTTGAAGTTCCTATTGGCACTGGAGGATATAAAAGGTCTGTTATCTCTTACGCCAGCGGTGATGTAACTGATTATGCGGATGACGGAGTCGGCCTACAGCAAAGAGCTACAGTTTTTGCTCAAAACGGCGGATCTACACCTATCGAGTTCTCCCACGTTGCTTTGTGTTGGAGTGATGGAAATGTACTGGGTTTAGGTAGTCCTGGTTCCGCTCCTAGCGTCGGTGTTGACGGTACCTACACCAACGTTCCGATGGACTCCACTAATGGCGACGGAAATTCCTTAACTGTTAATATCACGATTACAAATGCAGGTGCCACCCCTGCTGATTATTCTGTCTCTATTCAAGAGCCAGGCACCAACTTTATTGTAGGGGAAGTTGTGACGATCACAAACGGCACCTTGGCTGGACTTGGCGCGACTGTACCTGATACTGGAGACTTGTCTTTCCAGATAGCCTCTGTTACATCTGATGCATCGGCTGGTGATATATTCGCAGTAGCTCAGACAACTACGACCTCAACCCTTAGCGGCGGCTACGAGGCTGTTTTTTACTGGAATGTTAAACAGTTTGGATTCTATTCTAGCTCTACTCAGAACCCAATTGTTACGCCATGATTGAAGATTTAAAGCAGATCAGTCAAGCCAATAGATTGATTGACCTTGAAAGCAGAGAGTCTGACGTTACCGTAAAAGGAGACTTCGTCGGCAACGTCACGGGTGTATGGGTAACTATTGGAACAATGGGAGAGGGTATAGTCAATTATAACGGAAAGCAGTACAAAACTAAAACACTTGGACTCGCATCCCTTCCACCCGGAACCGAAGTAGAGCTCAGTTTCGCTAATGGTATTTATTACAGCAAGTTTTGATCATGACTATTAACAGAACATCGCTTACCGCTCGGTCGATCACTTCTGAGACCGACAACATGATAATCGAGATGAGGGGCGACGAGCCTAGTACTACTACGAACTTAGATCCGCCGCAGCCGCCGGGAAAGATGATCGGGTACTACAACGGATCAACAGGCTTCGTGGAGCTTTATATCGTTTCAGCTAACGGGCTGAGGCTTCTTGCGGTCTGATGGCAATATCTAAGCCCATAATTGATTCAGGACCTACTACCACTAGAGGCAGGCAAAAGACTGTTGTCTTCCCATTGTCAACCGCCCTTCCTCCAAGTATTAGGATTTTCACGGTTGTTGACGAGGATGGGAATGAGGATTTGACCTTTGAAGAACAGGATCCAGATATAGAAGGGAAGATGGCTATTACCGTTTTCCAAGAAAGTTGGCCACAGATAATCATCTCTGTCGTTGTTAACATTGAAGGAACACTTCAGTGGAAGAGAGTAGCGCCCAGGATGACTTACATAGATAACAGAACGGGAAAGCCTTGGGATCCTTTCTTTGGCAGAGTGTCTGGCATGCCTAGATAGGTAAACTATCGAGCTTGGATTAGAACCAAAAGTGCTGCGAGATCTTCCTTTTTTCGGTAAAAAGAAAAAACTTGGTCTTGATCCGCAGGGCGTTGAAGTCGTCAACCCTTTCGGCGACGGTTTATCGGAATTGCCTTCAGCCAGTACAGAAGATGTCTCGCTTTGCTCTGATAGCAGAGATTGCGCTCTTGGCTGGAGGTGTGTAAACGGAAGGTGTGTTCCACCTTCGAATAGGCCTGCTTCTTGTTTGTTTAGCGACTACGACCAAGGCTGCGGCAGTTGTGATATAGCCGACGCAGATACTGGAGCGGGTGAGGGCGGCGGTAGTTCGTGCACTCAGCCAGGTACCTGGGTTCCAGATGATGGCGGGTGTTTTGGATCGACCTGCGGCCTTGGCGGCATCCTTGTAGACCAACAGCCCGACGGTACATTCGGCTCCCCAGTTGATATTGAGCCAGAAGGGGGTTACCCGACAGATGGAAGACCTTCAAACGCTGCCACATGGGGAGGAGGTCCTAACAGCCGATCGCTGTATTGCTGGGGTGACTCAATTGGTCCTAATATACCCTACAACCCGGTAATTGACATTGACTTTGACTTCAGCCAAGATGCTTACCCTACCTTTGAATTTGGCGACGGTCTGGATCCTGATCTTGGAGGCCTGGGAGATCTTATAGATTTTCTACCGCCGGACGGCTTCCCCTTTCCAGACCTGAACTGGCAGCCACCAGATGCAATTGATGCGGATGAAATCTTCTGGTGGCCAGGTTGGGGTTTCGATGTGCTCGGAGGTTCAAACTCTAATGGCTGGGCCGATATTGGCGGTTCAGCAAATGGAGGCTGGGAGGCCGCTGCCTTTGGGCCATCGTCCGAGGGTGGGCAGCCTGCGTATTGTTGTCCGGTCGGAGGTGGCGCTGGCGGCAACCCGCCTAGCCCCGGAACGCCATTCCCACCAGGCGGCGGTGGTAATGGCGGCTGTGATCGATGGTGTGACGAACGAGGTAAAGCGACAGGGGAGACCCCAGAGGGCTGCAACGGCAAAGAGTGTGGTGAGTGCGCTTATTGTGACGATGGTATCGGAACCATCGTTGGTGCATTGAAGTGTGAAACAATCGATGATCCTCCTTGCAACTGTCCGGGAGCCGAACCATGCGGAAAGTGTAAATCCTGCAAAGATGGTACTTGTAAGTCGCAGCCTAACTGTGAACCGCCACCAGAACCACCACCGCCGCCGGGCCAACCGCCGGGAGGAGGAGGAGGAGGAAAATGTTTTTCAACATCAGTGTGTCAACTAAGTGCTTCGGATCCAATTCCCAAGTGTCCACCTAACTATAAACAGGTAGGGTCTATCAAGGTGGGCGACGGCCGTTGTTTAATCTGCGAAAGGTGTCCCGAAGATTGCAGTACAACCGGGTGCCCCGACTGTCAAGAATGCAAAACATTGCCAAACAGGGCCACCCCTAGCTGTCAACTTAAGGAAAAATGCGGCGGAGAATGCCCTAACCCTGTTACCGTGGTAAGATTTGGCCCTCCAATTGAGGGAGCCTGCGATTTTAACTTTTTTACTCCAACTGTTTACGTTCAACCCGACAGCTTAAGAATCAGCTGCAGGCCCTCAGGCTCTGGTCAGGTTTGCGAAGCAACAGGATTATCGACGGAAGGTTGCCCGGTAGTAGGATCCAGCTGGTTTGGCAGCGAAGAAACTCAGATATGCACTGGGCTCGGTGGCGGTCCTCAGAGCGTTCAACTGGGGATCCAATCCGTTCAGACCGTATGCCAGGGGACTAGGTGTTGCAAATGCAGCTTCAACGCAGAAGCAAGAAGGTATAAATGCTCCAGTGGGGCAGATTGCCTTGAAGATTGATATTGACAGATTCAATGTCTTTCTAGGAACACTAGCAAAGCTTCTATTGTATCGTGGCAGTATTTCCTGATCGGATTGTATTAAAAAACTCAACCGACAATCAGGCTAGTATCGTCAGCGCTATTGAGAGTGGCGGCACCGACGCCATCACTCAAGGAGAAGTTGTACTAGGCTTGGAGCAGGGCGACACTAAGCTTTATACCCTCGACTCGAACGGAGATGTCATTGTCATCTCGACGTCGTCCTCAGCTGGACGCGCAATTATCAGCACTACCGCCCCGACTGTCGGGATTGGTAATCTGCCTCTTGCTGAAGGTGATCTTTGGTTTAACCCCGATGTTACGGTTTACTATGTAAGGACTGGCGGGGTTTGGGTGCCTGCCAGTTCCGGCTCGCCAGGTGCGAGCAATCTAGACGAGCTTTCCGACGTAAGTATTTCCGCATCGCCTACGACAAATGATATACTAGTCTACAATGGGTCTAACTGGCAAAACCAAGTATTTGTGCCGTCTTGGCCAATGACCCAACGTGGAGATATCACATATTATGATAATACCGACGCGACAAGGCTTGGAATCGGAAATGAGACTCAGGTTCTTACTGTTATAGGTGGTGTGCCCACTTGGCAGAATCCTGGGACCGGAGCTCTTGACCTTGGGGACCTTGGCGATGTTGAACTGCCAGACATCTTGCAGGGCGGAGTTACTCTTGTGTACGATGCAATTGACGAAGTATGGAAACCCGGCACAACAGACGGCCTTGGCACAGTAGTTTCCGTAGGTGTAGACGCTCCTAACGGCGGAATAGTCGTAGTCAATTCCCCTGTGACGGACAGCGGGGTTATAAGCCTTGATCTCGAGGATAAACCCGATGTGACTCCGGGTATCTACTACGCCGCCAATATCCAAGTAAATGAGAAGGGGATTATTACAACAATTGAATCAGGTGGGCTAGGAGATCTCGATGGAGTAGACCTAGAAACCACGCAGCCAGTAGACGGGGACGTCCTTGTTTACGATTCTCTTTCCGGCAATTGGCTGCCAGAGCAGCAGGCCGACGGTGGCATACCCGTCCTGTCTATTGACGATTTAACTGATGTTGACACTTCAACAGACCCACCTGTAAACGGTGAAGTACTTACCTGGGACAATAATAACCTGAAATGGGAGCCGGCCCCACCAGCTGGCGGCGCAGAGGTACTTAACGACCTGACCGACGTTGACGCCGGTTCTCCGTCTGACGGAAACACATTATCCTGGGACAGCTCTGCTAACAAGTGGATTGCAGGCACAGTGGGAGCTGGTAGCGTTGTTTCTGTTGATGGTACTGGGCAAAACGGTATCACGGTAACCAATGGACCCATCACTTCAAGTGGAAGTCTTATCATCTCTCTTGACGATACAGGCGTTTCTGCGGGCTCTTATGGTAGTGCAAACATAACAGTAGATGCTCAAGGCAGAATTACAAGCGCATCTGAGGGCTTTGTAAACCCAATGTCGACGACTGGCGACATCATAGTTCAAACAGCCACTGGCGCAGAGCGCTTGGCAGCAGGCACCGAGGGCCAAGTGCTTACTATAGATGCTTCAGGGGCTCCTTACTGGACGGTGGTTACATCTGATTCTGGGGGCACAGTATCTAGTGTCGATGTCGTTGGCGGCACTGGTATTAGCAGCACAGGCGGTCCCGTGACAGACTCAGGATCGATCACAGTAGCCCTGGAGCCAAGTGGAGTAGCCGCTGGTACCTACAATAAGGCCAATATTACCGTAGACAGCCAGGGGCGCGTTGTCGCCGCCAGAGATGGACTCGAGACAGCCGAGGTAGAAGGCGTTTATCTGGATGATGTAGGACTCTCTGGCACCTCTTTAGTTCTTGACAACCCTGGATCAAGTGAAGGTAATCTTCTGATTGCTGTCGTCGTCAATAGGACAACAGGAGGTGCTTTGACGGCTCCGAGCGGCTGGGAATTACAGGGTAATTACCTAACACTTACTGATGGAATTTTCACGCAAAGCCTTTCTGTATTTACGAAAAAATCTACCAGCTCTGAGCCAGTAAATTATACATGGACTCAAGGAAGCGTTTCTTTGATTGCCGGATACATTGCTGTAATTGACAACGGATTTATTGAAACAGTTACAATTAACGAAACCACGGATACTGACACTAGTGTCGTTGCGGCCAATAACAGGCTTAACTTGATAGCCTCCACTTGGATTTATACTGGTGTAGCTGAGGCCTACTCGACCACTGGAACAAATGTCACGCAAATCTCCAGCTCCCCTACTGACCAGGCGATTCTCTGTGGTGCTTATACCAATATTGGCGGAAACGTAAGCACTACGCATACCAACGTTGATTTTAGCGCTTCGAATACGAATAATGGGATGATAAATATTATCATAGGCATCCCAGACGATAAGATTGACGATCTGGCTGATGTAGATACCACAACAAACCCTCCTACGAATGGCCAAGCGTTAATTTGGGATGGTACCAACTGGGTGCCTGGGGACGTTGCCGCAGAAAATTCCGGGGGCAGTGCGGCCGGTCTTTATCTTAGCGAAGAGCAGACTGGTGCATCTGGCTTTGCTTCTTACACGGCTCTTGGCTTTAGTGGTACTATTCAACAGGCGACTTCGGACGTAGATGCCTGGGTTGTTCTTTATTCCACTGCTGCCGCAAGAACCGCAGATTCAGCGAGGAACTTTGAGGACGACCCATCTCCTGGCTCTGGCGTGCTCTTTGAGGCATACATAGAGGCTGGAACAACTGTTCAGGCTTCACCAGGAACTAATTATTTTAATGGCAATGTTCCTGCAACCGAAGAGATTTATGCTATGTTTAGGACTCAAAACAAGGTTGGCATTGACGCGACCGTAACAATTAATGCTTATGGTTTGGCCGCTATTACTACAATTACCGGAGGTACGTTCGGATCTGGCTTGTAGGAATCCTAGCTGAGATCTTAAAGTCGATTAAATGGCGGAACTTAACGCACGTATCAAGCCGATCGCCTCGGCTACTGCCGCAGAAGTTCCCCTGCCAGCTGATATTGAAGTTGCCGAATTGGCTGTCAATACAGCAGATGGCAAGCTGTATACCAAACACACTGACAACAGCATCGTCCTGCTTAGTGGGTCTGGTGGCGGTGGTGGCGGCGCCGTGGACAGCGTCAACGGTCAGACCGGAGTCGTCCTCATCGGTGTCAATAATCTAATAGACGCCGACACGTCTACAAACCCACCTAGCAATGGGGAGGTTCTCGAGTGGGACCAGGCCGCTGGAAAATGGGTTCCAGGGACGGGTGCTAGCGCAACTGTGACTAGCGTGAACGGTGAAATTGGTCAGGTAAGTCTTGGGATCCAAGACATGAATGATTACAGGCCAATTTACACTTCTAGTACGCCTATCTACAGACATCTTCTTGGCGACTACAATCTTGACGGCGAATACAGCGAAGAAAGTACTGACAGGCTTCGTATTAAACAGTACGATGCCCAGGGAAGTCAATCGATTCAACCGACAGCGAGCGGGAGCTTGTATGTTTCCGCTGATGGCATTAATTACACAGAGTTGTCTGTCTCTTCTTCTTCTAGCATCGCTACCGCAGCTGGTGGAACCAGTACGATCGCATGGGAGGTCGTATTCTCGAGTAGAAACCCGTATGACGAACTAGGCATTCAGGCAGGAGAAAGTCTTTTCTGGGCCAACGCTGACCCCATTTTTACCGCTGTAGAGCTCAACGAAGGCGAGTTACTCAAGTGGGACTCTGTCGTCAGCAAGTTCAGGCCAAGCCAGCTCTCGATCGACGAACTGTCTGACGTCAACACAACTGCAGCTCCCCCAAGTGACGGACAACTACTTGCTTGGAATTCCTCGAGCGAGGAATGGGAGCCTGCTGACGCGCCCATCCAGGCTGTGTCATGGTCGGTTACGGCAAATGGAACCAGTGATTACTTTTTTGCCGGGGATGGTTTTGCTGGTACTGAACTCGACCCAGAACTTTATGTTGTAAGAGGGCAGAACTATAGAATACAAAACACGACTGGAGCCCATCCGTTTCAGATTCAATCCACAGCTGGGCTCGGCGGCACAGCTTACAGCGATGGTATTACCAATAACGGTGTATCCAATGGGGTTCTTGAGTGGGAAGTAAGGCTAGACTCGCCAGCAGAGTTGTATTATCAATGTACAACCCACGCCGATATGGGTGGAACAATCCGTGTTCTTGACGGGGCTGGCGGCAGTGAAGGCTTATCAAGCTCAAGAATAGGGAGCTCCCTCGATTACGAGCCCGATCCTGCAGATATTGCTCCAGAGTGGCGTCCATTTACAACAAGCCCCACCCATCCAGATGGCACCATTGATGGTACCAGTTACAATAGCAGCATCTCTTCCAACCAGGCATATATCTCTTATAGGAATATGAATGGTTGCCGCGATGCCGTAATTTCTGCAATTGTTGACTCTGATGTCGACAATCCGATCAACATTAAGGTTGTCAGAGTTGATACAGCAACGACTTACAACGTGACCGTATACAATGCCGCAGAGTACGCGACTACTGTCTTAGCAAGAGCTGTAAAAGGCGTTGGTCTTAACCCAGACACTGCCTCTAGTAGCTGGTGGCCGTTCGGTACTGAATGGAATGGTGATTCCAGCCACGCGGCCACAATAGAATTTTACGATACCGAAACAAAATCGTCGCCGTTTATCAACGGTACCGTTCAATGGACCGAGGAGGGCAGCTTTTCTACCGTCGCAGATGGCACGATTAGCTCAATTAACGGCAAGACTGGGCGTTATTTTCTATCCTTAGACAAGATTAATAACGTCTCGGGGCTCCCTTATACGACTTTCTTTCACTACGATACGCGCATAGATTCTCCTAATTCTGTCAACTCTGTAGATGGAAGGTGGTCTGCCAGTAATTCCAACGGACGGCTTAACGTAGCTGGGCTTGATGTCAATGGAGCAAGCTTTTTGACAGAAATTCAAGGCAAATATACGTCGGCCGTAGATGGATTTGATTTTTGGGTCAGCCCTGATCAGACCAATTGGACAAGATATACCGCATCTAGTTACACTTACTCTGGCTCTTCTGGCGTTAATTTTAACAATGTTCATCCTTCGCCGTCCATTCTCTCGTACACTCAGACCGATATTTACATTAGCCTCTTGGACCCAGAAAAAGGAGGCGAGCCTGCAAATAATTCTCTCTTAAAATATAATGACACCTCAAGAACCTGGGATTACGTCGATGGTCCGACAATCACAGAGGCCACTGATTTTGGCTTTAATTTGTTGAATGCTACTAGAAATTGGAATTTCACTAGCTCCCCAACTGCCAGCCCTTCGTCTGGTGGGATTAGCAACTGGACTGGAACTGCATGGTCTGTAAACACTACAGACGCAGACGGCGAAGATCTTGAGACCTTGTTGTACGGTTTAACCGAAACCTATTTCGCTAACATTTATATTGACGGTGTTTACGTCACCGCGACAACTATAGGATCATGGAGCAACAAGAATTCAAACAGAATTACCTTTACGTTTGGTGACGACTCTTGGAAAACAGGTCTGACTGGAGGAGAGGTAATTGGCATTGAGATGGAGCCCTTTTCAAGTGGGGATCAACCTCTGGTTGATGGTGATATCCTTCAATGGCGAGCAATTGATCAAAAGTTTAAACCAGCTGCTCCGTTAACGAATATAGGTCAGCTTTCCGATGTCGACACTTCAACTGCTTCTCCTGTCGACAAGCAGGTACTTGCCTGGAATGAGACTGAGACACAGTGGGAGCCTTCTTGGAGGCAGTCAGGTCGAGGCGATGGCGGCGATTTTGACTCTGGCTTAACCGACAGCCATTTTGTCTCCAATATTTACGGCGGTGGAGATTTCGAGAATACATCAGAGGACCTCCCTGTTGAGCTTGAAGGAGTCATGGATGGTGGTCTGTTTACATAGGCATCCTAGCCTAGTCTTAAAATAAAACAGTGGCAACGCCTTCCAATCGCATCCCCGTCAGACTTGCACGCGGCACCAAGGCCGCGCTGGACTCTTCGCTGTCTGATCTAAATGAAGGGGAGCTTTGCTATGCAAACGATGAGGACAACCTCTATGTGGTAGAGGGTGGTGTGCTCACAAGGACGGGCCAACAGCTTGACGCCTCGTCGGCAAGAACTCTTTTAGGAATTGGAGAGTATGTAGATGATGCCGCAGCCGGAACTGGCGGGGTAGCCTCTGGCGCAATGTATTACAACACCACTTCTTCTGATTATCGCCTGAAATCCTGATAGGTATTCTATCGCAGATTTATTTCTCTCGATGGATAAGGAGTTGTTGGAAGAGCTGAAGTCCGGCGGTGTTTATCCTTCTGGTCCCTGTTCTGCTTGGCCGGAAAAAAGGCACAAAGAGCTGATGGGTAGACATGCTCCTAAGCATGCGACTAAGGTCAAAGCTTCCGTGGGTGACATGGCTCAGGGTTTGGCGAAGAATATTGCTGCATACGTGACCGGCGGTAATGTAACAAAAGTCGTAAGAGACGAGCGCTATCAAACCTGCTTGAATTGTCCTGCTTTTATCGAAGAAAGCAAGCGATGCTCTGACTGTGGGTGTTTCATGGAAGCCAAGACATGGATTAACGCTGATCCGAATTTCCTTTGTCCTCAAAAGAAGTGGAAGAGATAGGCTTAGGCATACTACGCAGTAACTTTCAACCAGGCGTGATGCCTGGCTATGTAAATGGCTGACGAGAACCTTACTCCTGAGACAGGAGCCGAGACTCCAACCTCCGCATCTACTCCAGCTACCCCAAGCGACGATATGATGCCCCGCTCTGAAGCGGAGAACCTCCTCAAGGCTTTGAAGGCCGAGAGGGATGCACGAAAGCAGTACGAGCGCGAGCTCAAGGAAAGTAAAACACACCTTGAGAAGTTTGCTGAAATCAATCCTGATGAGTATCATAAACTGCAACAAGAGGCCGCCGAGGCAGCTCGTATGCAGGCTCAGTGGGGCGAAACTCGCGACGCGATCGAAAGTAAGTACAGCGCACAGGCTGCAGAGGCCGTAAGGGAAGCAGACGCTGCCAAGAAGGCTCTTGCCGACTACCAGAAGAAGTATGCCCTCGAGAAGGCGTTCAACGAAGCTGGTGGCCGCACAGATGCCGTAGATGGCGTGTCTTTCTTCGACCTGCTTTCCGCTCAGCTCGGCGGTAACTTCCGTCAGGAAGCTGATGGTTCTCTGACCGTTGTGGATGCAGCTGGTGATCCGATGCTGGACAAGGACTCTGGTAAGCGCATCAATGCTGTTGATTACCTGGCTTCCTATAAGGTTCACCCTGTTTTTGGCACCTTCTTTAAGGGCGCCAAGGGTAGTGGAGCTGGTATCGGCTACGGTGGCACTGATGCCAACGGCATGCCCGTAGAGGATCTCTCTGGCCTGAGCGCTGAGGAGATGTTCCAAAAAGCTTTTGGATAATATACTGTAAACTCAGAACGGAAGAGGAACTTCTTATGAC
>Ga0129348_1000368_pt1 | contig 16053 bp, 21 predicted proteins | sample CPBDNA_4_FD_94424 | JGI IMG/M metagenome (GOLD analysis project Ga0129348, IMG submission 94424) | Freshwater to marine salinity gradient microbial communities from Chesapeake Bay, USA - CPBay_Sum_27_0.8_DNA | ecosystem: Environmental > Aquatic > Marine > Coastal | place: USA: Chesapeake Bay...
ACACACCCAAGTAAGGTTGACTTTACACGGTCAACCTGCTATATATTATTACACACAGGAGACACAAATGCTAAAATATTTTCTAAAACTATTCACTACCGAAACACTGCCAAACGGTGTATTACACAGAGCCCATACTATCAAGTATGAGGATCTATGTCAATGAGTGAAGTATACACAGCAATCAGTATTCTAGCAATTATTATCATAGGTTTCTATATTATTGTAGCAACTGAGATTAATAAATGAAATGGTTAATCGTATTTGCAATGTTGGAAGCAGATCCATTTGCAATAAAAAGTTTACAATTTGACACACAAAACGAATGTAAAGCATACATCAACGATCCTGTTAATAGTGATAGACTTGCAATAGAAGTTATCAATGTTGCAGGATTCAACGATACAATAGTAAACGTTGCTTGTATGCCGGCTAATAAAATAACGAAAGAAGTATTAAATGAAACCGAATCTCAAGTTTGAATTGACTGTTCGTGATATTGAAATTATTGAACAAGCACTTAGAGCAAAAGCAGGTCGTAGAGGTCTTGCTATTGCCCAAGGCGAAACTTCACAAAAATTAAAAGAAGAAATGCACGAGATACAAGAACTTCTTGGCAGGATACATCATCAAAAAGTTTGGTTTAAGCCAAAAGGCTTTACACCAGGTGGTTGACTTACTTAAAAATTTGTGTTACATTACTGTATGAAATCAAATATAATTTACAATCAAGATTGCGTCGGAGGCATGCTTTCAATGCCAGCAGGAAGTGTAGACATTGTTGTCACATCTCCTCCGTATAATTTAGACATAAAATATGGAAAATACAAAGACGATCTGCCACGTGAAAGTTATTTGAAATGGTTACATGATGTATTTTCAGCAATAAAACATTGTCTTAAAGATGATGGACATTTCTTTTTAAACATGGGTTATTCAAATATTGATCCGTGGGTAGGAATGGATGTAGCAAATGTTGCTAGAAATTCTTTTGTTTTACAAAACAATATTAGTTGGGTAAAAAGTATTCACGTAAATGATAAGACAAGTGGACATTTTAAACCAATTAATAGTAACCGTTTTACATGTCCAACTTGGGAACATTTATTTCATTTTACAAAAACTGGAAAAGTTGAAATTGATAGATTAGCAGTTGGTGTTCCTTATGAATACTACGAAGAAAACATTAGAGGAAAAAATACAGCAGAGACAAAACCTAACTTACGAGATAAAGGTAATTGTTGGTTTGTTCCTTATGAAACAATAAGCAATAGAATAAAGCACAGAGGAAAACATCCTGCAACATTCCCTATTGCACTTATTGAACAATGTATAAAATTTAGTGGAATTAAAAAAGGCTTGTTAGTTGATCCATTTATAGGTTCTGGAACATCTGCTATCGCAGCTATTAGACAGAATATAGATTATATTGGATTTGATATTGATAAAGATTATATTGATTTTGCAAATCTTAGAATTCAAGATGCAAACAAAGAGAAAATGTTTGTAGAAGAATAGTGTTGCATAAAAAACACAAATGTATAATTATGCTTTCATATTGTGCGTTTGCAGCATTATGTAGCATAAATATATCAGTGAAAGGGCAAGCCACTAACTTGCCCTTTGCTTTATGAAAACACATAATAAAGAAGGAAAAATATTATGCGCAAGGTATTTACCATTTTAGCAGCAACCCTGTTCGCAGGTGCTGCATTCGCAGAAACACCGGCAATGTCTCCAGTGTTATCAGGCGAAGTAGAATTAAAGTTTACCCAAGACGCTAACGATGACTGGGGCGGAGCAATGGGTTTAGACCTAGGTGTTGACGCAGCAGGTTTAGCAACAGTAGACTTAGACTTTAGTGCAACTGACGGTGGTGCACTTACACTAGACAACTGGACAGTTGGAACAACTATAAATGCTATTGGAATTGCAATTGGCGATGACAATGGTGTATTTGTTGGAGCAGAAGGCGAGCACACAATCGCAGCACCAGCAATGACTGAATCAGTAAAAGTTACAGCAGGCGATGCAAGCGTAGCAATTGGTTTTAATAACTGGGGTAGTGATATCACAGATATCAGCAACATTCAAGGTGCTTACACACTAGGTGACGTTGCTGGTTTAGCAGTTACAGCATCAGGTGATTACAACATGAATACTGAAAACACTGTGTTAGGTGCATCAGCTTCAGGTTTAGATCTAGGTGTTGCTTCTCTAGGCGGCACAGTAACATATGATGTAGACGCAGAAAAGTTTGCATTTGAAGGTGTTGCAAATGCAATGGGTCTAACAGCATATATCAATGGTGATCAAGATGACACACTACAAAACATTGGTGGTGAGTATGTTTATGGTTTAGGCGGTGCTGAACTAACAGCAGGTGCTAACTATAACCTAGACACAGAAGACTTTACTCCAACATTAGGACTATCGTTCAACTTCTAAACAAACGGGACAGGCTATACGCCGTTCGCTTAAAGAGAGCCCATAGGGCTCTTTTTTTGTGGCTAAATAATGTGGGTATATTATTAAGGAGAGGGCGATGGCTAAAATAAACACAGGTGCTATCTGGAAACCAGAAAAGAACAAAAAGAAAACCAGTATTGGTGGAACTAAATCTTCAATAAAATTAAGCAGTATGAACAAAAGTAAAAAGCGTTCATATAAAGTAAGCAGAGGCCAAGGCAAGGCCGCATAAAGCATAAAGAGAGGGCAAAAAATGAAAAACAATGAGTATGATGTAAAAGTAATTAAAGTCGTTGATGGCGACACAGTAGATGTAGATATAAATTTAGGTTTTGGAGTTTGGCTACATGACGAACGTGTAAGGATAATGGGTATAGACACACCAGAATCACGCACCAGTGACGATGTTGAAAAATTATTTGGATTAGCAGCTAAAAATAGACTTTATGAATTAATGGAGAAAGATGCCAAGTTGATCACTACAGAAAATAAAGATGGTGAAGATATGAAGGGCAAGTTTGGTAGAATACTAGGTGACTTTTTAACAGCAGACGGCCGTAGAGTTACTGATATTCTTATCGAAGAAGGGCATTGTGTTGCTTATTTCGGCGGCAGCAAAGACGAAATCCAAATGAAACATATGGCAAATAGAGAGAAACTTTTGCGAGAAGGTGTGGTCAATAGAGAAGAATACAACAAACTGGTTGACAAATAATACAAATACGCTATACTGTAAATAGGTTAACAAAAATGGAGAACCTTTATGAGTATGAGTTTGGTCGGACCTTATCTTACCACTACAAATTACAAGAAGCGTAAACAAAAAGGCTTAACCAAAAGAGATCGGCAAGCCAAGATAGAACACGAGCAATGGCTTGCGAAGATGGGTATCACAGACAACCCCAAGCAGGACTATCGTGCGCCTATGCCAGATTACAAATCTAGGTCAGGCAACACAATTCCAACCAGCGACCGCATTGACGGTCACGCACCACAGAAAGAACGCAATGTATATTCAGGCGAACGCACATTGCTAGGTGTGGCAACCATGCACAAGTCCAACATGGTTCCAGTATTCGCAGACAAGAAACAAGATGCTAAAGACATCGCTGCGATGCGCAGAAACTAAGTATAACAACAATTGAGGCAGATATGAAAAAGTTCTTACTAATCGTAGGAGTAATCCTTGGCAGCACAGGCGTGTCAGCAACAGAAAGCTATCCATTTGATTTGGATAAATTTCCTGAAGAACATTGCTTGGCATTGAATGTATATTATGAAGCAAGAAGCAGTAATTTAGCAGATAAATATGCTGTGGCAGATGTGGTTTTGAATCGTGTGAACGACAGACGTTTTCCAAACACCATCTGTGAAGTGGTCAAAGACGGCTACCAGAAAGGAAGAAGAGATTGCCAATTCAGCTGGTATTGTGATGGTAAGTCAGATGACCCACAAGATCGAGACCGTTGGATTGAAGCGCAAACCATAGCATGGTCAATCAGCAAATGGGACAAGCACAGAGGACTAACCGAAGGTGCTACCAACTATCATGCTACATATGTGAATCCAAGATGGGCTAAAGAGCTACAAATGGTGGGTAGAATAGGTGCGCATATATTCTACCGATGGGAGTAATTAAATACAATACTATGTTTTTAGGAATACTTGTGCTAATCACGGCGCTTACTATCAGTGCCGTAGCGATATATTATAGCGTCAGCGGATTGGTCGCAATCTTTGCGGCCGCCGCATTGCCAATCATTATCATGGGCGGCGCATTGGAAATTGGTAAACTGGTCACAGCAGTGTGGCTACACTGGTATTGGCAGAAAGCCAAGTGGTGGTTAAAAACCTACTTGAGCATTGCTGTTCTAGTGTTGATGTTTATTACCAGCATGGGTATTTTTGGCTTCCTGTCAAAAGCACACATTGAACAAACCAGTGCTGCCGAAGAAGGCATCGCACAAATCGAGCGCATCGAACAGGAAGTTGTCAGGATTGAAGATCTTATTCTTAGAGCAGAAACTAGGATACAAGATGCTGAAGCCAGTGTAGGTGAGGGCAATGCTGCCACACAAGCACAGATTGACAAAGAACAAGAAAGGATAGACAGTGCTTACATTCGTATTGAGCCTGCTATTGCGGAACAAAATCAAATCATACAAACGCAACTCGAAAGTCTCGAAGACCGAGTAGCTGTATATGAAGAAGAAATTCAGAGTTTAGATCGCGAACTAGAGCGTCTAAAATCAGTAGTTGAAGACTACAGAACTGAAATTGCGAACACCAGTGTAGCCAGCATTGAAGCACAAGTGGAGCCATACAACAAGCAGATTGAACAACTTGATGCCGACTTGGAACGTATCAACACACAAGCAAATGAATACGAGCAACGTATTACCAATCTACAAATAGACACCAGTGCTATTGAAAGCGTAAAATCAAGAGTTGCTGCCATAGAAGAAAACATTGTGGTGGTTACAAACAAATTACAGAGCACAGAACGTGACAAGATCAAAGAAGGACAAGCTGTGATTGGAGTCACCAGTGATGGATTGTTTGGCAGCAACACAACCAGAGCCTACAATGCTTGGTTAGAAGCACAGAGAGCACGTATAAGCGAGCTACAAGCACAGGAAACAGGCCTACGCACACAAGCACAGTCAACACTAGATGCCGAAAGAGATCGTTTGACTGAGCAAGTAAAAGATTTGCGTGGCCAACAGACAGAGAATATACTACAGCGCAAACAAAGTCTACTAGATGCCGTAGACAGCATTCGTAGTGGCGCAGTAGATGAAGCCAAGACACAGAGAGCGGAGATACAAAGTAAGATTGATACAATCTTGGACACAGATATTCCTGCTAATAGGAGCGCAAGGCAAACTGCTCAAGAGCAAATCACTGCCTTGCGTCAAGCAGATGATGCTCGTATCAACGCTGCCAGACAAAGCATAAAAGATCTAAGAGCAGGCGCAGAAGCACAGATTGCTGCCAGCAATGATCTAATACAGAGATTGCGTAACAGCCTCACAGTGGGCAAAGACGCAGATGTTGAAGCCATAGTAGACGCTCAACAGAAAAAGATTGTAGAATTTAATAATACTATTGACAGTTTAACTGAAGACAAGTATGCTCTACAAGCAGAATATAGAAAACTAGAAGCAGAAGTAGGACCTATTAAATATCTTGCTGAATTTATATATGGAGAGACCAACCAAGATATATTAGAAGAGGCAGTGCGTTGGGTTATCATAGTAATAATTTTTGTATTTGATCCACTCGCCGTGCTACTGCTAATAGCCAGCCAGGCAACTTTTGAGATGCGTAGTCGCAGCCCTAAGAAGGATGATTTTGCTGACTACGAACGTGCGAGGGCACAGCGTATTCTTGAGAATCCAGGTTGGCCGCCAGAGGACAAAAACCATGTTAAAAGCAATGATAATATCAATGATGAACATACACCAACCAGAAGCGAAGATAGACTTCACAAAGTCAAACCCGCTGTCGATCCCGGAACCACCGAAGCCAGCGCCACCAACATACACAGTGGAGAGGATGAGGGAGATAATTCCCAGCCTGGAACCAGAGTTGATGGAGGAGACTCTACCGAAGCAGTGGATGAATCCGGAGTAGAGCTAACAGCAGACCAAAAAAAAAGAGCTGAAGAAGTAGCATTACTGGAAGAACAAGAATCATTTAAAGAAGCCAAAAAGGCTTGGAAATCAGACAATCCAGAAGAGAACTTGAAACATTACAAAGATAGCTATATAAAAGGTAAGATTGATGAACTACCATGGCATCAAGAACCTTATATTCAAAACGATGAACAAAATGAAAACAGTATTTGGAATAAAATAAAACGTAATGAGTGATGTGACATTAATTACACCTCCAGATAGTTTGTTAAATGATATTTACAGTATACTATTGGTGTATCCACAAATTGAAGTTAAAAGTGCTTTGAGTGAAATACTTGAAAAGGTAGATAAACCAATCAACATATACCTCTATGAAGAATTAGATGATATACATATTGATTGGTTAATGAATGAAATTAGAAAAGTTAACACAGTTATAATTGATTTAGATAATTGCACACCCACAGTAAGGAATATTGCAGGTTGGATTGTTTCTAGATCAAACACTTTTTACTTGACAAATGACACCATTACACCGTATAATTTACTTAATGTAAATCAAATTTACGATTTGCATTGGTTAGAATCTTATATCAAAAGAGGATTAAATGAGATTTAATAAAACTAGAAAAAATGATTTTGAAGTGCGCGGACTCTATGTCGAAGTTACAAACGGGGACTTTGCTAAAGCATTACGCAAATTTAAAAAGAAAGTTGCTGACGACGGATTGCTACAAGAATTGCGTAAACGTGAATTTTATGAATCAAGAGGCACCAAAAGGCGCAAGGCTAAAGAAGCTGCTATTCGTAGATACAAGAGACAAAGAGCAAAAGATCAAGAAGCATCAGGTTATTGAATTGCAATACCTTTATGCATTAGGTTGTAGTTGGACTGAAGGAACTGATGACGAAGAAGATAATCAGGGCTGGGTGGGAAGACTTTCTAAAAAACTTGGCTGTGCAGGATTTACAAATTTTGGCGGTAGTGGCGATAGTAACTGGCACCAGTATCAAAACTTTTTAAATTATCGCATAGAACCTAATGCTATTGCAATATTTGGATTAAGTGCGTTTAGCCGCACTGTAGGTGCAAATGGAAATACCATTTATGGTAGAGACTTTGATAAACAATATTTATTGAAATATTATAATCAAGACTTTATCAAGTTGCAAACCCATGTGTTGATACATAGTTTCCAACAACGCTGTAGAACTTTAAATATAAAGCATTTAACATTTGTAAGTTTTGATGACAAAGAAATGCTAGATACTTCATATGATTTTATTGACTGGACAGATGTTATAACGAACACAACTATGCGTGATTATATAGGCGGCGAAAAAAACATTGGCGGTGATGTAAATGATAGCAACAAATTTATTGGCAAAGAAACAAACAAAACAAGAGTCAACAGCAATAACTTTAGTAAAGACGGACACCCTAATGCTAACGGTTATGAGAAATGGGCTGACTACCTATACTGGAGAATAACATGCGACTAGAAGAAGATTTAAAGTTAGATTACAAAGATGTGTTGATTCGTCCGAAGCGAAGCACACTGCAAAGTCGTAGTCAAGTTAAACTAAATCGAAAGTTTCAGTTTAGGAACTATGAACCAGACTTTGATATTGGTGATGACCATTACAATGGCATTCCTATTATGGCTGCAAACATGGACGGTGTAGGCACATTTGCTATGGCTGACAAATTAGCAGAAGGTGAAATTTTTACTTGTCTAGTTAAAACTTACTTAGCAGAAGAACTTATTGAATACTTCAGTGGTCCAATTGATCGCACCGAATGTGTAGCAATGAGCATTGGCACAAGTGATCACGATTATTATAAACTGATCAAAGTTAAGTCAGAAGTAGAAAACAAACTGAAATATGTTTGTATGGACATTGCCAATGGCTATAGTGATCACTTTGCACAACACGTTCGCAAAGTTCGTAAAGAGTTTCCAGACTTGGTAATCATTGCAGGTAATGTTGTAACAAGAGAAATGACGGAGGAACTTATTCTTGCTGGTGCTGATATTGTTAAAGTTGGTATTGGACCTGGTAGTGTTTGCACTACTCGTATCCAGACAGGCGTGGGTTATCCGCAACTCTCCGCAGTCATTGAGTGTGCTGATGCTGCTCACGGTTTGGGCGGACATATTATTGCTGACGGCGGCTGCACTTGTCCTGGAGACGTAGCAAAAGCATTTGCTGCCGGCGCAGACTTTGTAATGCTAGGTGGCATGCTTGCTGGGCACGATGAAGGCGGTGGCGAAGTTATTACTAAGATTTACGAAACTAATGAAGTAACTAAAACAGATGACGGATTCTTTGAGTCTGTGTATGAAGAAAAACAATTTGTGCAGTTCTACGGTATGAGTTCAAAAAGTGCAAACGAAAAACATTTTGGCGGGTTGAAAGACTATCGTTCATCAGAAGGACGCACAGTGCTTGTGCCTTACAGAGGACCTGTAGCTAAAACAGTGCAGGAGATTCTTGGAGGAGTGCGTAGTGCTTGCACATATACAGGTGCAATGAAACTCAAGCAACTTAGCAAGTGTGCAACGTTTATTCGTTGTTCACAAACACACAATTCGGTGTATGAATCATCGACAATTGGTAAATAAACATGGACGCCAAAAATGGGTCCATACATATCTTGCTTATAAAGGAGAAATGAAATGACAAGATTAACAACTCTAGACTTACCTACATTCGCACGTGCCACAATTGGCTTTGATAGAATGTTCGAGCAACTCGACAGAGAGTTTGCAAATACAAAATCACAAGGTTATCCACCATACAACGTAATCCAAGAAAATGACGATGAGTATACAATCTCATTGGCTATTGCTGGATTTACAATGGAGGATTTGGACATCACATTAGAAAAGAATGTCCTAACAATTGAAGGCACATCACCTGAAGTTCCAGAAGGTAAAAATTATCTTCACAAAGGAATAGGCAATAGAAACTTCCGTAGACAGTTTACACTAGCTGAACACATCGAAGTTGAAGATGCTGAATTGGAACACGGAATGTTACATATTAATTTGGTGCGCAATGTTCCAGAGGCTCAAAAGCCTAAGAAGATTAGCATCCGTCAAATTAAAACTATTGATACTGCTGATAATTATGCAGCAGCCATTGATGGTAAAAAAGGCTAACAGTCTAGGGGGGAGTAACATCCCCCCATTTAGGAATTGATATGACCACTGAAGTAGTTATTGACGAAAAGATAAAAATAGAAATCAAAGAACCAAGTATGTATCACGTTGTGTTTTTGAACGATGATGCTACACCAATGGACTTTGTGGTTGCTCTTATTGTTGAAATATTCAAACACAGTGAAAATACAGCTCGTGAAATTACATTAAAAATTCACGAAGAGGGCTCGGGCGTGGTAGGAACGTATACATACGAAGTAGCAGAACAAAAAGCATTGGAAGCACAAAGCGTATGTAAAGAAAATAATTTTCCATTGCGTATTAGAGTTGAAGAGGATACATGAGCAAACTTAAAGAGCTTACTTGGGAAAATCACCAAAAAGCAGAAAGAACAGAACATGCCCGTAAATTACTCAAGGGCATGTCTCCACAAGAATACCATAGATATATTTACAATCAGTATGTGCAATATGCAGTTTTAGAAAGTCGTGCAAAAGAACTACTGGTTCTAATTGGCATTGAAGATATTTGTCGTGCTGAAGCTATCAAACAAGATATGATTGAATTAGAAAACCAATATGAAATTAAACGCACTAGCGACTTACTATGTCCTGTTGTTGCAGAATATGCCGATCATGTAATTGGCTTAACCAATCCACAAGATGTATTAGCACACATTTATGTCAGACATTTTGGTGACATGTATGGCGGACAAATGATTGCAAAGCGCAATCCTGGTAGCGGCAAGATGTATGAATTCACAGATGTTGAAACATTAAAAACTATTGTAAGAGCAAAACTTAACGATTCAATGGCAGATGAAGCAAATATTTGTTTTGAGTTTGCAATGCAACTTTTTGAGGAGTTAGACGCATGAGTATGATTTGGGAGAAATTAATTGAATGCCAAGACACGATTATCGAAATCTTTGAAAAACAAGCAACAGAAATACAAGAAGATGGGTTGGAGTATTTCAATCGCCCAGACGGTGGTTGGATTAATCGTGTTTGGGCTAATGATAGTATACGTAGGGCACACATCGATGTAGTGGATGCTAGAGATTCAAAAGGTCTTTGGATGATGCATGTGTGTATTTTCCCGCAACTACACAACGATTCTCCTATTTACGGCTTTGATGTAATTGCAGGTAAAAATAAAATGACAGGGGCATTCCATGACTTTAGTCGCAGTAGCAATCCTGATCATCCAATGATACAAGGTTATTATGATAGCGTTGAACACTTTGTTCCTGAGAAGCAACGTGAACTGCCTGAATGGGCTACTAATATTTTTACAGGAAAAATGCTTGCCGCAGGCAATGTTAAGACAGAAGAAGAAGCAACAGAAATTATTCGTATTGCTCTTGATAATCTTCGCACATACATGGATGAAGTAAAAGAATTTAACAACAATGGTGATGAAACAGCAGTAGCAAAAGCACAAGATTATTACTGTCACAATCAGCAACAAAATCCGCACACACCAGCAGTGATGAAATCACTAGGTTTACCTGAAGAAGACGTAGATATTTTTTGTAGAGATATGTTGTTTCCTAAACTTGCATAAATACTCTAAACAGGGAACTACTGATGCGTTATATTGAAATCAAAGAAGCAAGTATTATAAGTCGTCCAGGTGCATATGAATACGGACACAAAGTAAATATTTCAGGAAGTAAAAATGGACAGGCTTTGCTTAGTCTAATTAAACAAGAAATACCTGAGTTTCAACCTAATGAAACTCTTACTTGGGTTGAAAAAGCACAAGGTCCAGTAATTCAAGTAGGCAAAGGCGGCGGAGCGTCTATGTCATTTCAACGAGATAACGGACAAGGATTTACTTTAAGTGGATCAGTTAGTTCAATTGAATCAGGATTAACACACGCAGCAGGTGCTAAAGGCAGCACAGCAGAAAACAAAGGCGATCTTGCCGAACCTTTATTAAGTGCAGCAGTTGTTGCTAAACTTGCAAAACGTGGTGCTGACAGCATAGAAGATATCACTATCGAGGATCTTAAAAACACACTTAATAAAGCAATGGCAGCAGGTGAACAAACTTACAGAGTTGAAGATTTAAACAGTAAAGTTGCAGACACTATTGAATTTAAAGTTGCAATTCGTGGTCCTGCTATGCAATTCTTAAGATCAAAAGACTTTTGGCCTAAGATGGCAAACATTGCACAAGCCGCAGTGCATTATGCAAACAGTGGACAAATTGACAAGTATGCAGACTACTTTTATAAGAATGGTAAGGCAGACTTGATTAAAGTTGACAGTGATGGTCTTAGTGATCAAAAAGGACGCAAAACAGATATTGATGCATACGTAAAAGACGACCAAGGCAATATGCGTCCATTAAAAGGTCTTGCTATCAGTCTTAAAGCAGGCAGTGACACTATTGGACAAGTTGGCGGCGGCGGCTTAAAGAACGACGGTGTTGTTGTAGCAGCACAGAAATTATTTGGACCGCTTGGTATTGATATTCAAAAACCAGCAGAACCAATTACATCGAAAACTGATTTTTGGGTTAACGCTTATTCACAAGCATTAGAACAACTAAAAGAAATACTTGCAGGTCAAGATGCAAAAAGCGAAGCCGGTGTAGTAGCAAAAATTGGAGACTTTGTAGCAGATCAAGGTTCAAGTGGTAACCAAGATGTTAGACTTATTAGTCTAAAAAAGAGTGGCAAAAGTAGTGTGCATACATTTAAAAATCTTGCTCAAAAACTGAGAGCAAATGATATCGATCTTGATGCAAAAATTATTATGGGTCAAGGGTCTGATGGCACTAAACGTCCTAACTTGTTTATCTATGATAAAAATTCTAATGAAGTTGCACTAAAAATTAGATATAGTGTTGCAAACGCAGGAACAGCAAAAGAAAAAATATGGAACCCAGTAGAAATGGGTCCACTAATCCAACGTCTTACAACAATGGCATACAAGAACGAATGATAAATATCATTGGAGTATCCAATGAAACAATTTGTAGTAACCGCAGTATTTTTCTTTGTTATGGTAAAAGCAACGATTGCTGGCGCTGATCTTGTATATAATTTTAAATCACCGGCATTTAACGGGCAAGGATATAGTGCTCATATGCTGAGCCTTGAACAACTCACTTTTAATAGAAAAAAAGACATAGAAGACGAAGCAAAGCGAGAACAAGAGCGTATCGAACGTGAACTAGAAAACACAGTTCTTAACAAGTTTATACGTAATTTAGAGTCACGTATCTATGCTACTCTATCAAAACAATTGGTAGATGGAATGTTCGCAGCCTGTGGCGAAGAGGATCAACCAGCGTGTTCAAACACTGGCTCCACAGAAGTTGAGGGTGCTACTATTACTTGGACAAAAGACGAAACCACAGGCAGCATCACACTGATAGTTGACGGACCTGATGGCTACACAGAAATAACAATACCAGGATCAGGAGAATTCAATTTTTGAAGTATTTGGTATTAATATCATTTTTGATCCTTACAGGGTGCGCTGCTAAGGGAAACCTACCCTCAAATTTTCAAAAAGGTCCTGAAATACAAAATAACCCTATGGCTGTAGAACTACAAGAATTGCCGGTATTAGACGGACCTGCAATGACCGTTGGTGTTTATGAATTTACAGACAAAACAGGACAGCGTAAACCAGCAGACAATGTCGCAAATTTAAGCAGTGCTGTTACCCAAGGTGCAGAAGCATGGGTAATAGATGCACTTCTGCAAGCAGGCAATGGCAGTTGGTTTGAAGTTGTAGAGCGTGGCGGTATGGATCATGTTATCAAAGAACGCCAACTAATACGCAACACAAGAGAAAACTACGAAAAAGATAATCCAACACCACTAGCAGCAATGAAGTTTGCTGGTATAATTCTAGAAGGCGGCATTATTGGATATGATAGCAATATAGAAACTGGCGGCAGTGGTGCTATGTATTTGGGCATTGGATCATCTGTAGCATACAGAGTAGATACTGTGACTGTGGCAATGCGTCTTGTGAGTGTAAGCTCAGGAAGGGTGTTGGTTAGTGTAGCAGCACAAAAGTCAATAGCAAGTTTTAGACAAGGCAGTAGTGCGTTTAAGTTTTTTGACTTAGGAACAGAGGCTCTAGAAGTTGAAACAGGATATTCAGTTAACGAAGCAACCAATTATGCTGTCAGAGCAGCCATAGAGGCAGCAGTTATTGAATTGGTTTACCAAGGTGAACAACAAAATCTTTGGAAGTTCAAAGAAGACAATACTTCTTCATCTTAGCCAAAAGTGTTTCTCTTTTGATTCCAAGTTTGTTAGCAGTGTGAGTTCGATTGTGATTACAATCTTTTAATGCTTCTACTACCTTTTCAAAGATAATTTCGTCTATTTCGTCGTGGAGACAATAATTATCTTTAGGTTCAGATTTTGGTTTATCTGCTGGCCAAATTTTATCAAATGTATCCCAGAACGCTTGCTGTTCTTGATGTATTTTTTCTGCGTTTTTTAAAGCACCCATAACAGTATTTATATTCATTATATACTCACTTTACTGTAAAAATATTTACACTAAATACCTTTGTATTTATAAAACTGTGAGGGATGAATAAATACGTTTGGCGAAAGCCGGAGGTAAAAATAATATGAGGGCAGTAATATACGGGGCAATCCTGTCATTGTTTCTCGCAAGTGTAGCATACGCTAACGAGATTTACATCACACAAATTGGTGACACTCTAGATTTGGATATTACCCAAGACGGCCAAAATAACGAGTTTGGCGATTCAACAACAGATGTAACTCTGGATGGTGATGATATGACATTCAGCATTACACAGACTGGTGACAGCAATGTAATTGATGCGGTGATCAAGGGCAACACTTATACAGGAACTTGGCAGTTTACTGGCAATAGCAATACAGTTGATTTAACTTGTGATAACACAGCAGGTGTGAACTGTGAAAATGTAACACTGAATATTACCACAACAGGAGACAGTAACGAGTTTGTGCTGAGAATTGGTGAAACAGCAGATGCTGATGGTGCACAAATTGATTTTACAGTAGAGGGCGACGGAAGCATATTGATCACAGACGTTGACGGCACAAGTGCAGTAGTTAATGTAACAATAGATAATGATTCTACCATAAGCACAGCAACATCATCAGATTCGACAACTACATATACATCAGGTCAAGGTGGTGTAGTAGTGGAAATAGATCAAGATGGAGATGGAGACAGTGCAGGGCATAGCGTAACATTAGACATCACCGGCGGCGGCAGCAACTACTATATCAAACAAAGTGGAATATATGATAATACTGTAGATGCTACATTCTCGGGTGATGGACATGATGTTGATATTACGCAGTCTGATTAGTGCTTTACTACTCAGCACCCCTGTATACGCAAGCATTGGCGAAATAGCACAGCACAAAGGCAGCAGTGTAGTAGAACGTGAACAACTCAAGTATGATGGCGAAGTAGGCCTAAACCTTGAGATGAACGATAAGATCATCACAGGCAAAGGTTCAATGCGTATGGACTTTATTGACGATACTCGTGTTGATGTTACCGAACATTCACGTATGACCATAGACGAATTTATATATGATCCTAATACAAAAACTGGCGCATTGTCAATGAAAGCAACACTAGGCGCAGTGCGTTATGCAAGTGGTCAAATAGCAAAGAATTCCAGACAGCGTGTAAACATTAGAACACCAAGTGCTACAATTAATGTTAGAGGCACAGACTTTATGATGATTGTAGATGAAGTAGGTGGATCAATGATTACGCTGTTACCAAGTTGTGATGCTAGTGGCGCTTGTGTTACGGGTGAAATATCTGTAGAATCTGATGTTGGACAGGTTATAATGAACCAAGCATATCAAACCACTGTGGTGCCACATAGAGGAGCTATACCTGGTCCTACTATAGTTCTTGACTTACCAGAAAATATGCTTACAGCAATGTTGATAATACGTAAAGTTTCGCCGTATGAAGAAGAAATAACAAAACGTTATCCAGACACAAATCTACTGGACATTGACTTTTTAAAGTTTGATGAACTGGATAGAGATCCGTTGGTAGAAGGTATAAAAAACATTTGGGTAACAGATTTAGACAATATGACACATTTAAACCCTGTGTGGGTAGACGAAATGGAGCGTCAACTCAAGGAAATATTAGCACAGTGGATTGACGAATTAGATGTGCAAAACCAAGAATTATTGGATGTCAAGTTTTTAGGACTTGATCCAGAAACAAATATTTTTTATGACGAACCATTTCCTAATTTTGTTGTGCGTAGGCAAGAAGGTGATCAACACATATTCCAACTTACATTAGATCAAGGATATGGATATACTATAGATATGGAACAGGAGGGCTTTTATGCGTACGGCTACCGGGTTGGTGTGGGCGGCGGGAATAGCATTACTATTACCCAACGTAACTTCTAGTAATGAAATCTACATCACACAAAGTGGCGATGGCTTGAGCCTTGAGATGCAACAGCGTAGCAAGGACAACTACATCAGTTATAATGAAACAGGTGATGACAATACAGTTAAAGTCTATCAAGGTATGCACTCTGATGGAACCATTGACGGAAATGAAACTGGTGGCCATGAAGCATACTGGACTATTACAGGTAGTAACAATGATTTAGGCAGTTATCAGACAGATGAAAATAGAGGCGGCGGAGGCGGAGCACCACATCACCTAGCAAATATAGTAAATGGTGACTACAATACCGTAGAACACACGCAAATGGGCAAAGCAGGACACGACGGATTCATAGAA
>Ga0129348_1000383_pt1 | contig 15829 bp, 11 predicted proteins | sample CPBDNA_4_FD_94424 | JGI IMG/M metagenome (GOLD analysis project Ga0129348, IMG submission 94424) | Freshwater to marine salinity gradient microbial communities from Chesapeake Bay, USA - CPBay_Sum_27_0.8_DNA | ecosystem: Environmental > Aquatic > Marine > Coastal | place: USA: Chesapeake Bay...
CATGCCCGCATGGATCCCCTCGGTCTTGCCCTCGAGCAGTACTCGGCCCTGGGGCAGTGGCGTGGAGAGCAGGCAGGCGGCATCGATACAGCCGGCACACTCATCACAGGCGAATCGTTCGACAGCGTGCAGGAACTCGCGGAAACGATCGCAGGCCCGCGAAGAAGCGATTTTCACCGCTGTTTAAGCGAAAAAGTCATGACCTACGCCCTCGGCCGAGGAGTGGAATACTTCGACGCTCCGGCAGTCGATAGAATCGTAGAGGAAGCAGATGCTGGAGGAAGTCTGACCGACATCGTCCGCGGTGTCGTCGCAAGCGTCCCATTCCAGTATCGCCGGCCGTAATCCGTTGAGGAGATCTCCCATGTCTGCAGTCAGCCGAACCGGTTTCAGCCGCCGCTCCCTTCTGCGAGGGCTGGGCGTGTCGCTCGCCCTGCCTGCGCTTCCGTCGCTGGCCAGCCCAGCGCAGGCCGCCGCCTCCGCAGGCGTGCCCACTCGTATGGCGTTTCTCTACATTCCCAATGGGGTCAACGTGGATCGCTGGATGCCCACCGGCAGTGGCACAGACTTCTCATTCGGCCCTTCACTCGAAGCCCTGACCTCCTTCCGCAGCGACCTGCAGTTCATTCGAGGCCTGGCCCAGCAGAACGGCTTTGCTGGTCCTGATGGTGCTGGCGACCATGCCCGTGCCGTTGCCACCATCCTCACCGGGGCCCGCCCCCGCAAGACGGCCGGAGCCGACATTAAGGCAGGCGTTTCAGTCGACCAGGTTGCCGCGTCCGCCATCGGCAAAGCGACCCGCTTTCCTTCGCTCGAACTCTCCTGTGACGCCTCGCGGAAGAGTGGCAACTGCGACTCCGGCTACTCCTGCGCCTACTCGTTCAACATGTCGTGGCGAAGCGAGAACCAGCCCGCCACTGCCGAGACCAACCCGAGGCTTGTGTTTGAGCGGCTCTTTGGTGCGGGGAGCGGTGATGAGCGGGCTGCGAGCCTGGCAGCACGCCAGCAAGAGCAGAAGTCGATCCTCGACTTTGTGCTCGGTGAAGCCAATGGGCTCTCTCACAAACTCGGCTCCAATGATCGGCGGAAACTCGACGAATACCTCACCGGCGTCCGTGAGATCGAGCAGCGTGTGCTGGCCTTCAAGCCAGATTCCGTCGCTGGTGTGCCCGACCTTTCTCTGCCCGACCGGCCTCCAACGGCCTATGCCGACCACATTCGCCTGATGGCCGACATGATGGTGCTCGCCTTCCAGACCGACGCCACTCGGATCGCCACCTTCATGCTCGCCCACGACGGCAGCAATCGCAGCTTCCCCGAGGTGGGCGTGGGCGATGGCCACCACAACCTCTCCCACCACCAGGGCAAGGAAGAGAATCTCGAGAAGATCGCTCGCATCGACCGCTTCTATGGTGAGCAGTTTGCGTATGTGCTGTCCCGCATGCGGGACATCCGCGAGGAGAATGGCCGCAGCCTGCTCGACAACTCGATGGTGCTCTACACCAGCGGTCTGTCGGATGGCAATCGGCACAACCACAACGACCTGCCGGTGATCATGGCAGGCACAGCTGGTGGCCGGCTCTCCACCGGTCGCAACCTCGTGCTCGGTGAAGACCAGCCGATGTCGAACCTCTATCTGACGATGCTCGACCTGATGGGTGCACCACAGCAGGAGTTCGGTGACTCCACCGGCCGGCTCGATGCGGTGCTGGCCTAGCGTGGTCGCATGGGACGTCCGCGGAGCGTGCGGTTGGGCCAGCTGTGCGGTTTCTAGACGTGCCTTTGCCAGTCACGAGTTTTCTACAGACACGTTTTTTGGCAGACAGTTTTTTGGCAGACAGTGGAACAGGTAGCAGCCAGCACCGCGATCCGTGATCTCCGCGGACCCCGCGAGCCGGTAGACCCCGAGCGGCCACAGGCAGTCTGGGACGAGCAAGAAACAGCTGCCGCAGGCACGACAGTTACCACTCGGGTCATGATCCTGACCGGCAGTGAGTGCCGCTTTACCTGCTCGATGTGCGATCTCTGGCGACACACGCTCGCCAGCCCCACGCCTGTCGGCAGCCTGCCGACACAGATCCGTGCCGGCCTCGCCCTGCCCGCTTCAGACGCCGCCGCTCCTCGCTGGCTGAAGCTCTACAACGGCAGCAACTTCTTTGATCAGCGGAGCGTCCCCCGTGAGGATCTCCCAACAGTTGCCCAGCTGGCCCGCCCGTTTGAACGCGTGGTCGTGGAGAATCATCCCCGTCTGCACAGCGACGCCGTCGCCCGTTTTCGTGACCAGCTGACAGGCCAGCTGGAGGTGGCGATGGGGCTGGAAACGGCGCATCCAGAAGCGCTCGCAGCACTCAACAAGCAGATGACACTCTCCGACTTTGAAGCCGCCTGCAGCAGACTCCACGGGCTCGAGATTGAGACGCGGGCCTTTGTCTTGCTGGGGGTACCCGGCGTGCCACCGAAGGACACGGTTGCCTGGTGCCGCCAGTCGGTGGCATGTGCGATCGACTGTGGTGTGCGACATGTGAGCGTGGTGCCACTGAGGGCAGGCAATGGCTGGATCGACCAGCAGATCCATACGGGCTGCCTTGAGTTGCCAACGGCCGCGGATCTGGAGCATGCTGCCGACGAAGCGGTGGCGCTGCCACGATCGAGCCGGCAGGTCGTGACGGTTGATCTCTGGGACTTCGACCGGCTCCGTGGCACCTGCCAGGCCTGCCGGGTTCTCCGTCGCGATCGGCTCGAGGCGATGAACGTCGCCCAGGTCGTCCTCCCCTGGCACTCTTCTTCGTGTGGCTGCTGCCAATGACATTTGATGTGGTGATCATCGGCAGTGGCTTTTCCGGCAGCATGCTCGGCTGGATCCTCGCGTCTCAAGGAATGCGGGTCGCCATCATCGACCGGAGTCGGCATCCACGGTTCGCGATTGGTGAGTCGAGCACACCAGCGGCCGACATGGTGATTGCCGATCTCGCTGCTCGGTATCAGCTGCCCGGCCTCGCACCGCTCTCACGCTACGGCACCTGGAAGGCCAGGCTGCCGCAGCTTGGCTGTGGCAAGAAGCGTGGGTTCTCCTACTTTCGTCATCGAGCCGGAACGTCCTACCACGACACACCAGACCGAGCCTCATCCCTGCTTGTGGCCGCCAGCAGCAGCGATGACGAGAGCGACACCCACTGGCTCCGCGCCGATGTCGATGCCTATCTGTTTGCACAGGCAGCGAGTGCGGGGGCCGTCACCAGAGAAGACTGTCGGCTCGACGAGCTAACGCGAACCACCGGCGGCTGGCAACTCTTTTGGCAGACGTCGCACGAGCCTCGCGAGCGGGCTTCCTGCCGAGTTGTGATTGACGCCAGCGGCGGCGGTGGCGTGTTGGGCAGGAGGTTTGGGCTGGCCCAACTCGACGGCAGTTTGCAGACCTTCACCTCTGCGATCTACAGCCACTTTCAGAATGTCGGCAGCTGGGATGCCGCACGACGCGATGCAGGAGACGACTCCACCACCTGGCCCTTCCACTCCGACGATGCGGCTCAGCACCACGTGCTTGAACATGGCTGGGTCTGGATGCTGCGGTTTGACGGCGGCCTCACCAGCGTCGGTCTGGTCGAGCCTGGCGATCCACCCACCCGAGGAGCCTCTCTTGAGTCGTTCTGGCTCGACGCTCTTCGACGCTACCCGTCGCTCTGGTCACTGCTCGCAAACGCCACGCCTCTCCGTCCGCTGGAGTCTGCTGGCCGTCTGCAACGTCTGTGGGCGGAGGCTGCAGGCGACGGCTGGGCGATGCTGCCAACGACCGCAGGCTTCGTCGATCCCCTGCACAGCACGGGGCTCGCGCATGGCGTGCATGGCGTGGCGCGTCTGGCGGCGCTGCTGCTTGCAGAACGTCATCAGTCCCAACAGTGGCATGCCTACGGTAGGGCCGTGATCGATGAGGTTCAGTGGATCGACCAGCTCGTCAGCGCTGCCTACGCGTCGATGACTGAGCCACGGCTGTTTCGTACCGCCTGCATGCTCTTCTTTTTGGCCACCATTCGCTTTGAGCAGACGGCCACTTCGGGAACGCCGCCACACCAGACAGGCTTCCTCGCTGCCGACACACCGTCGCTGCGAGCAGCACTTGGAAACGCCCGCACGAGGCTGCTGCAGGCGGCTGCAGGAATAGCACCGCTCGAGGCAACGATCCGCGAGATTGAACAGACCCTTGCGAGCTGGGACACCGCCGGGCTTTTTGATCCGTCCGCTGGCAACCGTTTCGCCCACACCGCACCGCGGAAGACCTCCGCGACCCTCCCGTGAACGAGCCGTCGTTCACTGGCATCGGCTTCTCTGCAGCGACATACTGATCGGTCTTTTGCAGCTGCAGCCGCAGCCCTCCACCACGGTCACTTCTGCTGAGGACCTCACCATCATGAAGCAGGCAACAGGACGAATGCTGATCACGAACGGTCAGCTTCTTGACGGTACCGGGCGGCCCGCCGTCTCCAACGCAGCTCTCCTGATCGAAGATGGCCGGATCGCCTACGCGGGCCCCGCAGCTGACTGTCCGCGCGTCGGCGAAGACACCCCTGCCGATGACACGATTCGCATCGATGCCGCTGGTGGCACGATCATGCCCGGACTGATCGAGGCCCACATCCATCTCACCTACTTCAACGTCACGGAACTTCAGGACCTCGACATTAAGTATCCGGTTGAATATGTGACCCTGCAGTCGGCCGTGAATGCCAAGACAGCGCTTGAGTGCGGCTACACCAGCGCCCGCAGTGGCGGCTGTCTGCACAACATCGACGTCTGGATGAAGAAGGCGATCGAGGAAGACATGATTCCTGGCCCACGTCTGACCGCGAGCGGCAGAGAGATCTGTGGGGCCGGTGGCCTGATGGACTGGAACCCCGACTACCGCAAGATCGGTATGGAGGGAATCGTGTTTATCGTCAACGGCCCAGACCAGGCCCGCACTGCGGTGAGAAAGCTGGTCAAGGATGGCATCGAGTGGGTCAAGACGTACCCCACCGGTGATGCAGCCTCACCCGACATCAACGACCACCACACCCTCTCCATGACCTTCGAAGAGATGCACGCTGTGGTGGCCACCGCGCACAACCACAGCCTTAAGGTGACAGGCCACTGCCGGGCGACTGCTGGCATCAAGAATGCGCTCACCGCAGGCTACGACGCGATCGAACATGGCACCTTCATGGACGATGAATGTCTTGAACTGCTGCTTCAACGGAACGTGCCGATGTGTCCGGGGCTCGGGTTTGAGAAGTTCAGCGTGGACCGTGGCCGTGAGTTTGGACTGTCGCAGCGGGTGATCGATGGCCATCAGGAAACGCTTGAGGCCGGCGCCGAGAGCTGCCGCAAGGTCCTCAAGGCAGGCGGCACGATGGGTCTGGGAGGCGACTACGGCTTCGGCTGGACACCCCACGGAACCTACGCCCAAGAGCTGACCTTCTTTGTTGACTATGTTGGCTTCAGCCCGCTCGACACGATCCGCTGCGGCACCTTAGGGGGCGCCAAGATGATGGGACGCGACGAGGAACTCGGCAGCCTGGAAGCAGGCAAGCTTGCTGACGTGCTGGTGGTCAAAGGTGACGTACTCGCTGACATCTCTCTGTTGGAGAAACGAGAGAATCTGCTCGCGGTGATCCAAGGCGGCATTGTGAAAGCTGGCCGGCTGGCCGCCGACCCCGCGTTTTTAGGTGGGGCATGATCCAGCTGCCCACCACCCTCGCTGAGGGCAGCCCACGCCTGCTGCTTGCCGACTCCCATGCCAGTGATCCACCGCTGCTGTTGTTGCATGGCGTCTCCCGCAGCCATCGCGACTTCTCGCCGCTGTTCCCGCAGCTCTCAGCACGCTGTCGCATCATGGCAACAGACCACCGCGGCCACGGGGGCTCACAACGGGCAGATCGCTATCTCGTGGTCGACTATGTCGCCGATACGGTCAGACTGCTCCGCGACGAGATCCGCACGCCGGTTGTGATGCTGGGGCACTCCCTCGGTGCGATGGTTGCTGCTGGCGTCGCCGCGGAGTTGCCAGAGCAGGTGGCAGGGGTGGTGCTTGCCGATCCTCCGTTTCACAGCATGGGTGAGCGGATTGCCGGAACCTCCTGGCAGGCACTCTTCATCGGCCTCCGGGCGGCTGGCCGGGCCCACAGCTCGCTCGAAGAACTGACCGTCGCCATTGCCGAGATCACGCTGCCATGCCCTGATGGGAGCACGGTGCGGATGGGCGACCTGCGTGACCTCAGCTCAATCCGCTGGAGTGCCGAGTGTTTGGCAGCTCTCGATCCAGACCTGCTCACACCGGTGATCGAAGGCCGCTGGCTCGACGGCTACGACTTCGAACAGATCGCTCGCTCAATCACGGCCCCGGTGCGACTGCTTCAGGCAGATCCCCAAGCTGGCGGTGCCCTCCGTGATGACGACTGTCAGCGGTTTGCCACGGCAGCATGCTCCTGCACGGTGGAGAGGTTTCCCGGGGTGGGCCATCTGCTGCACTGGATGGAGCCTACGCGGGTGGCAGCAGAGACACTCGCTATGATCCGCGACACACGTGACGCAAGCTAGCTCCAGCACTCCTGGAACAGGCGGCGATAGAGCTGCGGGTCGCTGGGGAAGAGCGACTCCACGGTTCCGGATTTTGAGATCCCCGCCTGGAAACGGCGTTTGGGAAACACCGGCATCTGACGGTTCGTGAGCAGTTCGATGCCACGACGAACGATCTCCCCTTTGAGGGCATAGAGCCGCTCATGATCCCAGTCGGTGAGTTCGATAAACGGAATGCCTTCCGCCACCTCAATCACATCTGGCAGGGCAAACGGGCTGAAGCCCTGAAAGCCGAGGGAGGCCGCCGGTGCATAGGTCCGCACATGCCCACGGCTCTGGCCACCGGAGTAGGTCAGCGAGTGCTTGATCGCATCAACACCCCAGCCCTCCTGGTAGAGCATCAGGTTGTTGAGCACGCTGCGAATCGTCAGCTCAGGGTTGTCCTCGATGGGATAGTCCTTGAGATTCTCATCGCCTCCATCGCCATCGATCAGGTGCTTCCAGTGGGGATAGCGGCTGCGGATGCCTCGACAGAGTGCGAGCGTGGCAGCCGCTGCCTGCACATCGAGCTGTTTGTAATCTTCGATCGTGCGGATCGCCTCTTTGAGATCGATCTCTTCAGGCCGCACCTCCACCGCCTCCAGCAGATACTCCATCTGCATCGCCTGGAGAAACGCCCGCGCCTGCTGGAGATCGGCACCATCGGCATCCACCGAGAGCGTGAAGGCCTTGAGCCGCTGGGGCGGTTCGCTGCGGGCGATCAGCCGGTCATGCAGCATGACTACCAGCGACCCGCTATCGATGCCGCCTGAGAAGAGCACGCCGATCGGCTCGCGAGGGCCGATCGTGTCGAGCCAGTGATCGATCGCGTCCCGCACCGCCAGCATGTAGCGGCGGCCGATGTCGTCGAGGCTTGTCGACCAGCGGTTCCGCTGTGGCGTGAAGAAGCGGGTGCAGACCGGATTGGGATCCGGACATCCCACCAGCGCAAGCTCCATGATGTGATGGGCCGGCACCATCCGGGTGTAGGAAGGATGGAACTGATCAGCGAGCCCCTCCTGCTCCAGCCAGGCGAGAATCGTATCGATCCGATCGGCGGTGATCAGCACCGGCCCGGCCGCCTTCTTGGCAATGAAATACCGCAGGGGCCTGCCGAGGGAACGGGCCATTCGAATCTGCTTGCCCTGGCGGTGCACGAGGGCAAACTGTCCTTCGATCGCCCGCACCTGTTCCGGATCGCCAGAGCCCACCCGTTCAACTGCCTCGTCGACGGTCATGTTGAACAGCAGGTTGCCGGCAGGATCGAGCAGGTTGACCAGGCGTTCGATCGGTTCAGGATGATGCATGTCTGGGTTCTCATCGAGGCAGAGGGCTGAGGGTTCGGCAAGCGGAAGTCTACCGATCGCGCTGGCTTCATGCTGCTTGACCCACCCTTTGCAGCAGCGTGATACTCCAGGCATCGTCTGTTCAGCCGGAGCGCTACTTCAGGATGGTTCTGTCCAATCGGTCCGGTGTCCTTTCGTCCCGCCGCCGCATCACCCGAGGCCTGGCTGCCGCAGGCCTGCTGGTCGTGGTGGTGCTCGGTGCTGGTGAGTTTTCGGTCTGGCAGGCGGGCGTCGCTCTCGACAACCGCGAGCATCCCGAAGCGGGCCGCTGGCTTGCGGTCGCCCGCACGGTGTCACCGCGTCGTGCCCAGACCGCCTTCTTGGCCGCTCGTCTCGCTCGCCGCGAGGGACGGTTTGGAGATGCCCGTCGCGAGCTGCTCGCCGCATCTGAGGCTGGCTGGCCCATCGCCAAACTCGAACGCGAGCAGTGGATCGCGCTTGCACAGACCGGCCAAGAACCGGCCATGCGATCCCACTGGGATACGCTCCTGATGGAGCCTGGCTCAGACCTGCCAGAGATCTGCGAAGCGTTTGCCCGCAGCGCCCTCAAGCGGCTGCATATCAGAGATGCCCGGCAGGTGCTCAATGCTTGGAGGCAGGATCGCCCCGAAGACGCAGTCCCCTTTCTGATCACCGCACAGATTCATGTCTCGCTGCGGGAATGGGAGCCAGCGGTTGAGAACTTCCAGGCCGCCATCGATCGTGATCCCTCGCTGATCGATGCCCGCCGTGGCCTCGCCGATGCCCTTGAGAAGCTGCTGCGTTTTGAGGAGGCATTGGCCGCCTGGGATGCCGTGCTCGAGACAGAGCCCGAGGCGGGTGACGCTGTCGTTGGCCGTTGCAACTCGCTGGCTCGCACCGGCGCTGTTGAGACCGCCCGTGAGGAGCTGGATCGCTGGCTCGCTGAGCATTCTGACGATCTCGCTGCCCTCGAAGCACTCGGCCGCCTCGAGCTGGTGGAGGGGAACGCAGCGGCGGCGACCACGCGGCTCGCCACCGCCGTCAGTCTGCGGCCGGAGGATGCCGAGCTGCGGTATGCCCTCGGCAGAGCCCTGCGGCTCGCCGGCAAGGAGACCGAAGCCGAGCCTCACCTTGCCTATCGCCAGGCAGCGGAGCAGCCACTCGCCGACCTCCGCCAGCTGCTCAACGACTTTCCCGCTCGGCCTGAAGATCCGGACATCCGTGCCGAGATTGGTGAACTGACCTATCGTTGGAAGTCCCATGACGAAGGGCTGTGGTGGTGCGCCGCTGCACTCGATCTCGACCCTGAGCATGCTGCCGCGAAGGCCCTGCTGGCTGAGCATGCCGCAGGCGAGGCCACCCCACTTCTGACCACCGAACGTCCATAGCCTTCTCGCATGCCACACGCTTCCCGACAGCCTCGTCCGCTCCTCACCACTGCCGCAGCAATCCCAGCTGCCCTCTGGTGGCCATGCTGTCTACTCCTCCTTGCCACTGGCTGCCGCAGCGACCCGCCTGCAGACGCGGTGGCTCCCAACCCGCCGCCTGCCGTCGCCGCCTCCAACTCCGTGACCCTGGAGTTCTCAGAAGAGTCGGCTGATCGCGGTGTGGCCTTCACCGCGGTCAATGGCGAGGAGGCCGGTAACCTGGCGATCCTGGAGAGCCTTGGTAGTGGCGTCGGTCTGCTCGACATCGATGCCGACGGCGACCTCGACCTGTTTGCGGTGGGAGGTGGACGGTTTCTCGAAGACACCACCACACCCACAGCCGTCGACGACGGCCTGTTTGCCAACGATGGCCGTGGTCGCTTCACGGCCATCACCGAAGCTGCCAGGATCGGGAAAGGCCGCTTCTATGCTCATGGCGTTGAGGTTGCCGACTTCGACAATGATGGCTTCAGCGACCTGATCATCAGCGGCTACGAAGGCCTGCGGCTGCTAGCCAATCTCGGTGATGGCAGCTTTCGTGAAGTTCCAGCCGATGAGCATGGCCTCGCCAGCGACGGCTGGCATACCACCGTTGCCGCCGGCGACTTCAATGCCGATGGCCATCTCGACCTCTACTGTGTGCGGTATGTCGACTGGAGTCCCGACAACAATCCTCCCTGCGTTGTGCAGGGCCACCGTGATGTCTGCCCGCCTGGCGAGTTCACCGGCGTTTCGGACAGACTCTGGCTTGCCAACGGCGACGGCAGTTTCCGCGACGCTTCCACCGCCGGTGGCGTTGTGGAAGGCGGCAAGGGACTTGGCGCCGTGACGGCTGACATCGACCTCGACGGTGCCATCGACCTGTATGTCGCCAACGACACCACCCCCAACCGTCTCTATCGAGGGGGGGGCGACGGCAGCATGGCTGAATGTGGTCTGGTCTCAGGTGTTGCTCTCGGCGAAACCGGTGAGCCGGAAGGCAGCATGGGCACCGACATCGGAGATGCCAATCTTGATGGCCTGCCAGACATCTGGGTGGCGAACTTTGAGAGCCAGAGCTTCGGCCTCTACCGCAACTTTGGTGCGGGCAGCTTTGAGCATGCCAGCGGGGTCTCAGGGATCACCGCAGTCGGCTCGGTCTACGTCGGGTTCGGCACGATGTTTCTCGATGTCGACCTCGACGGCGCCGAAGACCTGTTTGTTGCCAATGGTCATGTGATGCAGTTTCCAACACTCACACCACTCAGGCAGAAGCCGTTGCTGTTTCACAACCAGGGCCGCGGACGATTCGCAAACGTTGCCGATACTGCTGGCGACTACTTCCTGGCTGGCCACATGGGCCGGGGGGCTGCGGCGGGCGATCTTGATGGTGACGGCGACGACGACCTGGTGATCAGTCAGACCAATGAGCCGCTAGCCATGCTGATCAACACCACACCTCACAGCGGCCGTAGCCTGACGGTGCGGCTGATCGGAAGAACTGCCAATCGCGACGCCGTCGGAGCGACCGCCGTGTTGCAGACCAGCCATCGCGAACTGCTCCGCCAGGTCACTGGTGGCGGCAGCTACCTCTCGGCAGGTGGTCGACAGCTCTGCTGGGGACTCACCAACGATGAAATCCCCGTATCGCTGTCGATTCGCTGGCCCGGGGGGGAGGAAACGGTGTTTCCCTGGGACGCAGGGCTGGGCCGGTTTCTCATCCAGCAGGGGCAGGAAAAACCCCTACAGCTCCCCAAAAACCCTTCTCCCGAGGGAAATCCAGACAGGCTTTGATCGTCCTGAGTCGCCTTCGCGTGGACATCACCCTCGCAGAAAGCTAATGTTCAGAGTCGGGTCGGACCGGCTCTTTTCGGGGGAGTGTACGCATTCCGTGAGCTGGTGTGTGGGAAAGCGTTTCTGTTTTGGTCTGCCAGCAAGGCTGCGGCGGGCCGAACTGAGAGAGATTTCCTCCGTACAGATCATCCGTCCCGGCATTGATCAAGCAGTTTTTTCTCCTCACGGACTCACACATACAGAAGGCTGCGGCACTGCACCGCGGAAACAGGCTGTCGATGCGATCACCCGGACTCTCTTCTTTGTCTTCGCTTACCTGTGGAGTGGCCGTCGCCGCTCTCTGTCTCGGTCTGACTGGATGCAACAACAGTGCAAGCGGTCCGGCTGTCTACCCCGTCACAGGCACGGTGCTCGTCGACGGAGCACCTCGAGCTGGGCTGGCGGTGATCTTTCTGCCCGACAGCACGAAGGGAACCACCGGCATGTCCGCCAATGCCACGACCGACAGCGAAGGCCGCTTCTCACTCAACACGCTCACCGCTGATGGTGATAAGCCAGGCGTGAGCGACGGCCACTATATCGTGACCGTCGCCTGCCCCTTCGGCGGCTCCGATCCCTCCGGTCAGAGTGCCGAGTCGTCGACTCCATGCGCGATCGCACCGAAGTACAGCAACTACCAGGCCACGCCCCTCTCGGCAGAAGTGAAGGCCGACGCCTCGGCGGCACAGGAGTTCACGTTTGAGGTCACGTCATCCTGAGGATCACGTCATCCTAAGGATGTTGTCTTGAAGACGTCGTCCTGAAGATGAGGCTCGACGGTCTTCATGCACACGATGTTCTCGTCGGACAACCTCAAGGCCTCTGGCCTGCCACTCACATTTGATTTCTTTGTTTTTGTGTTCTTAAGGAGTCTCCTATGAGCCTTGTATCTCTCCTGCAGTCGGGCCGTGATGCCCGGGCACTGCAGCGACGTGGCTTCACGCTCGTCGAACTGCTCGTCGTCATCGCCATCATTGGCGTCTTGGTCGGTCTGCTGCTGCCCGCCGTGCAGTCCGCTCGTGAGGCTGCTCGTCGCAGCGCCTGCTCCAACAACGTCAAACAGATCGGTCTCGCCCTGCACAACGCCCACGACACGACGGGCCATTTCCCTGCCCTGGAAGACCACAGCGACGCCTTCCTCCAGGGCTCCAACAACAACTGGGGGGAGACGCCCGGCACCTGGCAGATTCACATCCTGCCCTATATCGAAGAGACCGCGATCTACGACCAGATCGACTTCAAGCAGCCCTGGAACGCCGGCAACAACAAGCAGGCATTCCTGCAGAAGTACAAGGTGTTTATCTGCCCCAGTAACCCCATCAGTGGCAAAACGACGGGCAACAACTTCGACGCCCACATCGTGCATTACTTTGGCGTCTGGGGCTCGAAAGACGCTCCTGGTGGCCGTGCCCGTATGCAGTGGGCGATTGGCAACAATACCAATGCCGACGGCAAGGGTATCTTCTACTTCAACAGCAAGACGACGTTTGGTCAGGTGACCGACGGAACCTCGAAGACGATGGCTGTTGGCGAGGTTCGCGGCTATCGTCCACAGAGTCCATTCCAGAAGGGCACCGTGGCGGGCGACGGTGGACGAGGCATGCGTTGGGAGGTCGGCACGTCACCGATGCTGCTGCCGATCAACGGCATCGACGGACCTGGTGGCAGCAACTGCCCGAACTGCCGCTGGGAGAATATGTCCAGCTTCCATCCAGGTGGTGTTCACGCCGGCATGGGTGATGGCTCGGTGAAGTTCATCCGTGAGGACATCGATACCACCACCTTCCTTCGTCTGGGATCGATGATGGACGGTGAGGTTATCCAGCTGGACTGATGATGCATGCGGACGTGCTTGAAGATTCTCGAGTCGGCCTTGGCCACTCACTTCAACAGCATTGATGCTCCAAACAGCGGCCGGGCTTCCCTTGCGGGGGGCCCGGCCTGCTTTTTGTGTCTTCTCATGCTCACAACCGTTCTCCCGGGCTGCGCGACACGCGAGGCAGCCGTCGATCAGCCAGTTGCCGTCACCGCTGCTGCTACCAATCCTCTTCCGCTGGCCCTCTGGCCCGCGGTTGCTGACGGTATCGTCAGCCTGGTGGATCAGTCAGCTGGTGAGCCATTTGCGTATGACCTGCCGGCGATCACGGGAAGTGGCTGTGGCCTCGGTGACATTGATGGCGACGGCCGGCTCGACATCCTCTTGGTGAGCCAAGCCAGCGAGAACGCCTCGGCTCATGGCGAACTGACAATTCTCTGGCAGGACGATCGCGGAGACTTTCCTCAAGACGCAGCCACCGTGCTCCCACTGCCTGGAATCGGCATGGGGATCACGATCGGTGACCTCACCAACGACGGCCTGCCCGAACTGCTTGTGACCTGCGTTGGTCACGATGCGATTTTTCACAACGACGGACAGCGACGATTCAGCGAAGTGGGCCGTGAAGCTGGCTACCTCAACCCCGCCTGGGGCACCGCAGCGTCGCTGGTCGACCTCAACCGCGACGGCTGGCTCGACATTGTCGTCACCAACTACGTCGACTATGTCGCTCGCCCCTGTCGGAGCACCGGCGGTGGCCCACCCGACTTCTGCAGCCCTCATCTCTTCGCCGGCACGATCGACCGTGTGTTTCTCAACACCAGCGGCAGCCGAGACGACGGCCGCCTGCAGCTGGAAGACCACACTGCTGCCGCTGGCCTGGCAGGCAGCCGAGGAGCCGGCCTGGGACTGCTCGCCGCCGACTTCACCGGCGATGGCCTCGTCGACCTCTATGTTGCCAATGACCAGATGGCCAACTTTCTCTGGGTCAATCAGGGAGATGGCCGTTTCAAGGATGAGGCCATCCTGCGTGGCTGTGGCTACGACCGACAGGGACGCGCTCAGGCCAGCATGGGGATCGCATTGACTGATGTGGACGCTGACGGGCTGTTCGATCTATTCCTGACGCACCTCGCCGGTGAATACCACACGCTCTACCGCGGCCGTCCAGAAGGCCTCTTTGAAGATGCCACCGTGGCCATCGACCTCGCCGTGTCCACCCGCCCCTCGACCGGCTTTGGCGTTGCCGCCTGTGATCTCGACCTCGACGGGGATGACGATCTGATCGTCGCCAACGGACGTGTCCGCCGCCCGGAGGGCATGCCGCCGGGCCCAGACACCGATCCGTTTGCCCCCTATCGCCAGCCACTCCAGGTGTTTGAGAACAGCGGCGGTCGCTTCCGAGAGGCCGGCTGTGCCGATGAGGCATTGGCCGTGGCGATGGTGGCACGTGGCCTAGCCACCGGCGACCTCGACAATGATGGTGACCTCGATCTGGTGATCAGTCGCACCGCTGCATCGCCCATGGTGATTCGCAACGAGCAGCTCACCGCGAACCAGCCGGCCTCTGCAGCCGGGCCCCATTGGCTCCGCATTCGCACGCGGCTCCCCAAGCAGGGCGGCCGGGACGCGGTTGGCGCGGAGGTCACGGTGGTCGCAGGCACCAGCCGCCTCCGCCGACTGGTGCAGCCGGCTGTTGGCTATCTCTCCTCGAGTGACCCTCGTGTGCATGTGGGACTGGGAACAGCCTCCAGCTACGATGCCATCGAGGTGCTCTGGCCGGACGGCTCCCGGTCACGCCATCCGGGTGGACCCGCAGACTGTGAGGTTGTGCTCACACCTCCTCCAGCAGAGGTGACCCCATGATCCGGCCGACCGCAGTGATGCTCTTGCTCGCCGGGGTGCTTGTCGGCTGCGGCCAACCAGCTGCAGTGCCACCGCCGATTCCCGCAGCCCTCTATGACGACGTTGCCGCCTCGCTTCTTGAGGCACGCCAGGGCATCCTCGACAGTCCGCAGTCTGCAGCTGCCTGGGGCGACCTGGCGATGCTCTTTGATGCCCATGACCTTCCTGAGCAGGCGATGGCCTCCTATCGCGAGGCAATGGCCCTCGATGCCAATGACGCACGCTGGCCCTACCTGCTGGCAAACCTCTTGGCTGTCGGCGATCCCGCCGCCGCAGAAGACCTCTTTCGTCTCGCTACCAAACACAGCACTCAGCCTGAACCAGGCCTGCGGCTGGCAGCAATGCTCCGTGAGCGAGGGCAGACTGCCGAGGCCGTTGAGGTGCTCCGGCTCGAGGTCGCCGCTGACCCCGAAATCGCCAGGATCCACTACGAACTCGCTCGCTGTCTTGAGCAGGATGGTCAGCTCGACGCCGCTGTCCAAGAAGCCGCCACCGCCGCCCGTCTGGCAGCGCGGCATCGCAGTGTGAGGGAATACGCAGCTGAACTGCTCTCTCGTGTCGGCAGACTCGACGAGGCTCGCGAGGAGGCTGCGGTTGCCATGCGGCTGCCACGCGAAACAGCCGGCTGGCCAGACCCCTGGCGGGAAGCGATCCGCAGTCTTCGCCAAGATCCGCACTGGCAGGCGAGCAGCTTGGCGATGGCCGCGACGGCTGGGCAGCTGCCGGCAGAAGAGGCCCTGGCCTCCCTAGCAGCGCTTGCCAGTGAGCATCCTGATGACTGGACGATCGCCGGGGAGTTTTCTCAGCTGCTGTTGGTCGCTGGGGAATACGAGGCTGCGGTGCAGGCTGCTAGCACAGCCCTCGACCTCCACCCCGATGCGGTTGGACTCTGGAAGATCCGGGGCACGGCATCGCTGCTCTCAGAGCAGTGGCTCGACGCCGAAAGCGACCTCGGTGAAGCGATCCGTCTCAAG